>ENA-OWOZ01001084-OWOZ01001084.1-bioreactor-metagenome-genome-assembly--contig:-NODE-1084-length-27608-cov-6.092877_pt1 | contig 27608 bp, 18 predicted proteins | sample MGYA00238140_ERZ651804 | MGnify/ENA primary metagenome ERZ651804 (study PRJEB26910, sample SAMN07631232) | bioreactor metagenome | isolation source: Switchgrass digestor | place: USA: Dartmouth... | reverse complement strand
TGCAAAAACAATCAGCACCATGCTGTATAAAATACCAAGTAATAACGCTATCCGCACCGAATCCTGGGCATATCCCCGTGCCGATTCTGTATCCCGTCTTCCCAGGTTCTGCGATGTGCCGATTTCCGAACCCATGCGGCCGAACATCATGGGCGCCGCACCCAGCCACAGGTACATCCCGGCCAGTCCGCTGGCCGCTACTGCAGTTACCGACTCTTTTGTGCGTCCAAGCCAGAACATGTCGGTAAGATTATACGTCATCTGCATAAACTGGGTTCCCATAATGGGAACCGCAACCTGAAGAAGTCTTCCCAAAATACTTCCCTGAGTAAGATCATATTTGTCCGAAGCCATAGTAATACCATTCTTTCCTGAGTTATTTTGTGACAGTCATTCTATTATGCATTCCCGGAAAAATTATGTCAAGTGCAGCAGTTACAATCCTTCCTGCTCCAACCAAAAAAACACAAAATGCCCGCTCCAGGCTTAATTTACTTTTCAGAATGCCAAAAACATTCATTTTTGCTGGTTTATTTGAATGTTCCGCTGTTTATATCAGTTGTTGCAAAACAGTAAACTTAAAATTCTGATCCTAATACGGAAAAAGGCGGAAAGTCAATTCCGCCTTTTCACTGTTTCTGTTCGATTTTTATTCCCTATCCGTTTTCTTAAGCCGGATAACATTCCACGACATCTTGGGCAATTCTGCCGTTATCCTGTTATCGCTTGACTCATAATTAGTAAACTTCCTGGGAACAACGTTTTCAGGATTTGACTTGGTATTTACGGCTTTTTTGTCATCATTGGTAAGCGTTATTGCCTCAATGACTTTGAATCCCGGGAAGCTGCGGATATCGCATTCCAGTTTCAAACTCTCATCCATACTGCGGTTGACGGCAAATATTGTAAGCTCGCTTTCATCATCGCTTAATACAGATACTGCATCCAGGTACGGCACGTCGGTGAAATCCTTGCTGTCATACTTGTCAGAAACAATTACGGAATTCAGTGCAGTTCCCCTGCCATAGCAGGATGCATGCATAAACGGGTAAAAAATAGTCTGCCTCCAAGCCGGTCCGCCTGTTTCCGTCATTATAGGCGCTATTACATTGACAAGCTGTGCAAGGCATGCAATCTTAACCCTGTCACTGTTCTTCATAAGGGTTATAAGCATAAGTCCTACCAGGATTGCATCCTCAAAGTTATATATGTCCTCAAGCAGCGGCGGGGCCACGGTCCATGGGTCTATCTTCTTGTCCTGTTCGTTGGAGTGATACCATACATTCCATTCGTCAAAGGAAAGATTGATGGTCTTATTTCTACGCTTCTTTGCCTTTACGAAATCACATGTAGCAACTACCTTTTTAATAAACTGATCCATGTCAATGGTCCTGGCAAGGAAGTTCGGGGTATCATCATCCGGATTTCCGTAATAGGTATGAAGTGATATATAATCCACAAAATCATACGCATGTTCAAGAACGGTCGCTTCCCACTGAGCAAATGTAGGCATAGAACTGTTGGAACTTCCGCAGGCAACCAGTTCAATTGACGGATCCACCAGTTTCATGACCTTAGCTGTTTCCACCGCAATACGCCCGTATTCTTCTGCGGTCTTATGGCAAATCTGCCACGGTCCATCCATTTCATTTCCAAGACACCAAAGCTTAACCGCATGCGGTTCCCTGTATCCGTTGCTTATCCTGAGATCGCTGTAATAGCTGCCTCCGTTGTGGTTGCAATATTCCACCAGGTTCCTGGCTTCATCAGGACCGCGCGTTCCGAGATTAACAACCATCATGGGTTCAATACCGGCCTTTTTACACCATTCCATGAACTCGTCAGTTCCAAACTGGTTTGTTTCAAGAGTTCTCCAGGCCAGGTCAAGTTTCTTGGGCCTTTTGTCCTTCGGGCCAATACCGTCTTCCCAGTTATAGCCTGAAACAAAATTCCCTCCGGGATACCTTACAACCGATACATTCAGTTCTTTTACAAGTTCCAGCACATCTTTGCGAAAACCTTGTTCATCAGCCTCTGGATGACCCGGTTCATAAATACCACCATAAACTGCGCGTCCAAGATGCTCAACAAAAGATCCGAAAATCCTTTTGTCAATTTTGCTGATAACATAATCCTTGTCAAGTATTAGCTTTGCTTTCTTCACTATGCTTGCCCCCTTAAATTGGTTTTATTGTTAAACCGGATTACCGGAATACAATACCTAATAAAAAGCATCGGTAAAACCTGCGGATAATCAATAACAATCAATAACAGCCCGTAATCCTCATATACCAGTATATTATAACCTGAAACCGTTCTTTATTCAAAACAAATTGCAGGCAGTTTTTTTTCAGTTTTATTTGATTTGAATATATTCATTCTCCAGAATTTTAAACCCTTCATAAACATCCCGCCCGAGAATCTCCTGGGTTTTTGCGAAATCGAACCTTTGATGAAGCCGATCATGTACCTTCATCAAAGCTTTTTTCCCGTATTTTCGTTTAAACATGGCCTGTGCCTTTGCTGCAGCCGCTCCGTCGTTTTCCGGCGTATAAAAACCTTTTGTGCAGTCTTCCAGATCCGGACATTCATAGCACCCGTCAATGTGTTTCTCTGTACAGCAAACAGCATTGGGACATTTCCTGTCCTCGTACAGCGTTGCATATGAACAGACATTATACTCAGTCCTGCATGAACCGCACCATTCTCCCATGAAACAATGATTGCAGGATAAACCGCAGTATCCCACGGGATCCACGCCCTTGCGGGCATTTTCGCATAACTTGTTTTTGATGCGGCACATTGCTTCAATGTGCATGATCCAGTGCCTGCTGAACGGCATTTTTATTAAGCCGCGTATATCCTTCCCGCACCAGTAATCGATAAGCCAGCAGGCTTTTTCATCGGGGCTGACACAGCCGGATTCCTCAAGCCTTTTTTTGTCTTCATCCGAAAACTTCATCTTCATCTGTGAATATTCCAGGTTTAAAAGAATTGAATTGGTCGAAAGCATAACTTCCCTGGCATATTCATATAAAGCATTAATATCAAGTTTCATTGAAAACTCTGCAATTTCCTGCCCCTGTAATTCATTGCCGGTCGTAATAATCGGAGAACCGATTTTTTTCTGATAATCTCCGGTAAAAATACCTGCTCATCTTCTGAGATCAAAGTATGCGCTACAATATCCTCAATTCTGAAGATGTGCCAGATGGAATACGCGAGAGTCTTATTGTGATAACCTTTCGCTTTCGGAAAAGGCATCTGGTAAAACGCCTCGGCAGGATATCCGTTCACAATCTGTGTAACCTGGTTAAACATTTCATTACGAAATTTTATCAGCAGTTCAATTCCGGCCTTATATGTACTTTCTTTCCCGAGAAGAGACTGGACCTGTTTATTCGTATCCGACCATTCTTTGTTCATTTTACTTTAACCTCACTTCCGGCAGATTTGTTATTACCGATCACATATCAACTAAGTCAAATTTAACACTTATGACAACATTATATAATATTTTAATTTTTAGCAACAACTGTTAATAAAAATAAAACGATGTCTAAAAAATTAATTCGTTCCCGGTGCACCGTCTACCTTTTTATGGGTATAAAGTAATCCTACTGCAACTACAGAGAAATGCATATTAACTGTCTATTCTAGTTTAAGCCTTTATAAAGAGATAAAATGGTTCGCCCCTCCTTAAAGTTCACTTATATAAAGGTCCTAGATTTATTGAAGTCATGTTTAAAATCTCCGTCAATATAAATAAGGCCAGAACATAATTGGTAACATTAGTTTGCCAAATTTTGTACAACTATTTAATGTTTCCATTTTTATTAGGTGGAAATACTTTTTCAAATCTGGCTTAATATCTTTACAAATCAAAATTCTTATGTTAAAATAAGTTTCGTCTGCGGGAAACCTGATTCCCGGCAAAAAAATATTCGCCCTCATAGCTCAGTAGGCAGAGCGCATCCATGGTAAGGATGAGGTCACCAGTTCGATTCTGGTTGGGGGCTCCAGAATGAAAATCCTTCAAATGCTTAGTTTTAAAGCGTTTGAAGGTTTTTTTATGCCATAAAAAATAAAAAATAATTCCCGAGTTTTCACGTTATTTTTTGACTTTTCCCGTTTCTTAATGGCTACTTAATGGCTACCATTTTGTTTTATATTTTGAACAAGTACCACTTACAAGTATTTACCTCAAACTTTAATTCAAACTGCCTTTCCTTGCCGGCAATAATCCCCCTGCAGGTATATCGGTACATTGGATTTCCAGCAAATTTTTCAAATTCCACAGAAACCACCCTGTCTATGGACACGACTACATCCTGGCCATCTTTGACTGCTATTTTGAATCGTATTGGCTGTGGCGGACCGCCGTTCGTGAAAGTATAGCTTATCATGTCTATGGGTTGCATGAGAGTTTTCATAGAATCACCCATAGGTTATTATAGCAAACACCTGTTCGAATATGAACAAACCCCGGCCAAAGCCGGGTTATTCTTTTATCAGAAAAGATTTAGTTTTATTGATAATAATATAAAAAATTTTTAAAAACCTATTGACAATACATCGTATAAGATGTATAATATAATTGTAGAAAGGAGGTGAATCAAATGGAGATAGTAATAAAAGTACTTACGATATTAGCCCTAACACTCAATATAACAAACGCAACGATAGAGCTAATACGTAAGTACAAAAACTCCCGGAGGGCGTAAGCCCTCCCGCTATCTCCAGTATAGCATATGATGAATAATAAGTCAAAAATTATGAAACGTGCTAACTCTGGATTACTGCTGATCATCGTCGCTTTATTACTGAGGCAAATGGATTACTCCAACTTGGAAATACTCGATTATATACTCATAATACTTGCTGGCATCTTTATTGTGCTTGAAATAATAGGATTATTTATCAAGGACAGGTGAGATTATGACGATTAATGATGTTTTAACTTGCGCTGAAGCTGCTGAACTGTACGGTGTTAATAAAGTATCATTAAGGCAGAGACTAGAGCGTGGTAAAGCCTTTATTCATGGTGTCGACTGTCGAAAAACAAAAACAGGTGAACGCGGCGACTGGCTCGTGACCCGACAAGCAATGGATAGGGTATATGGGCCACTTAAAACTGAAAAGGTATAAAAAAACCCCGGCCTAAGCCGGGGTAAATTATTATGTGGGTGGATTTATGCATTTTTACTGTCACTCTTTGCTCTTGCGATATCAGTTGCCGTTTCACCAAAGATATAGCCAAGCACAAGGGTGATAAGTTTCCAATACAAGTCATTATCAATATTCCAGTCGAGACCTTCAGAGAGAATAATAAAAATAGCCGTTTATGCGTTTATATGAACCTCTTTCCGGAAATATCCTGTATAATGGCAAACAATATCAAGATTACAAAGTATCCGATTATCGCTCATTATTCTTTACGGTTTTTCAGGATTTTACCATATATAATGTTAGCGTTGCTGAAAATGTGCTTATGGACCTTGTAAAAACTGATGAGGATGAAAAGAGAGTTATCGATGCGCTAAAAAAAGTGGGTTTATATGATAAAGTGAAAAATACAAAAGATGGTATATATACGCTTATTTCGAAAGAGTTCTCAGATAGTGGACTTGTGTTATCGGGAGGCGAAAAACAAAAGCTTGCTATTGCACGTGCTTTATGCAGTTCTGCTGAAATATTTGTTTTTGACGAAGCTTCCAGTGCTCTTGACCCAATTTCTGAACATGAGATAAACAGCTTGATACTTAGTTTAGCGAAAGATAAGACTGTAATATTAATTTCACACAGGCTGTCTACAACCAGGGATGTAGATGTTATCTACCTTTTAGAAGACGGAAAAGTAAAGGAACAAGGAAGCCACGAGCAATTAATGCAGCTAAACGGTGAGTATGCACGTATGTTTACTATCCAATCAAGACAATATTTAAGAAATATGACTGACACCTGCAGGGAAGATTATTAAGCGTATATAAATTCATAACAGTACATACGCAAACATACGCAAAATTAGTTGTTCCGATGTTACATTTATAAGTTAAATCTATAATGTAAACCGCATTATTAACTTTACTTGCAAAATATTGGGAGTGGGAAATAATATAAAAAAGCCAACTCGCAGGGAATTGCTGGAAATGTACAAAAAAGACTTCAAGGATATCTCCCTCAAAGAGATGCTGCGCCGTACCAGTTGATGCTGTCATTGATCTGGGCCGAGTCGCCCGGTATAATTATTATAAAGTTTACCTGCATCAGTCTCTACAGAGTATATATCTTTCAACACAAAAAGTAACAGCAAAATGCATAAAAAACTCCTTCCTATGATTTTTATTCTAACATAGAAGGAATCCTTTGATTTACACAAAATTTTTTACAGCCTCTTTCAATTCCTCAGGCAAAAAAATGCCGGTGAAACACCGGCATTTTTTTAAACCATATCAAATAAATTCATCTTCCCCTTTGGCCTGGAAACAGGCTTTAGAGGAACGAAGCAAATAGTGAGGAGAATCTGTTAATAGCACACGTTAACCCATAACAACCAGTACATCATGTTCCTTGCCGTCTGATACCACAGGAATTACGTTTCCGTTGATTTCCTTTCCGTCCACCACCATTTTCTTTACACCCTTGCAGATATGGTTCGGGTTTTCAACACGTATTCTGTATTTTGTTCCCCTGAATTCCCTTGTAACTGTAAAACCATCCCAGGACGCCGGAATGCACGGATCAACCATAAGCCCGTCATAGACCGGCCTGATACCAAGTATATACTGGGTTATGGCCACATAATTCCACGCAGCGGTACCGGTAAGCCATGAATTCTTGGCTTCACCGAAACGCACCGCATCTTTCCCGGCAATCATCTGTGAATAAACGTAGGGTTCAGTCCTGTGTATGTCACTTATATCTTCAATATACGCCGGGGCAATTTTAGAATATACCTCGAAGGCTCTGTCACCACGGCCTATAACCGTTTCTGCAATGGCGATCCAGGGATTGTTATGGCAGAAAATTCCTGCATTTTCCTTGTACCCTGGCGGATAGGATGATATTTCGCCCAGATTGAGATAGTATTCGGTGTATGCCGGGTTATTCAGCACTATTCCGTACTTCGTATCCAGCCTTTCCCTGACCGAATCCAGTGCCTTTTGGGCAAGGCCTTCCTTTACACCAATTCCTGCCATAACACAGAACCCCTGGGGTTCAATAAAAATCTGGCCTTCTTTGCATTCCTTGCTTCCTATTTTGTTTCCGAAATGATCATATGCCCTCAGGAACCATTCACCATCATACCCGTGTTCCAGCACTGCCCTGACCATATTTTCTATATGCTTTTCAGCTTCCGCAGCTTCTTCGTAAAGCCCGCGTCTCTTGCACAGCTCAACGTATTCCGGCCCTATAAACACGAACATTCCTGCTATGAATACCGATTCAGCCACTCTTCCGTCAATCTGTCCGGCAGTCTGGAACGATTCGTCAGGAACGGTTGAGAAACAGTTCAGGTTAAGGCAGTCGTTCCAGTCAGCCCGGCCGATAAGCGGAAGTCCATGGGGGCCAAGATTATTCACCACATGATAGAATGAACGCCTTAAGTGCTCAAAAAGCGTGCCTTTCTTGTTTTCATCACAGTCAAACGGAACCATTTCATCCAGGATTCCAAAATCCCCGGTTTCTTTTATATATTGCGCGGTTGCCAGTATGAGCCACAGCGGATCGTCGTTAAATCCGCTCCCTATATCGGAATTTCCCTTTTTCGTAAGCGGCTGATACTGGTGATATGCGCTTCCGTCCTCCATCTGCGTTGATGCCAGGTCAAGTATTCTCTGCCTTGCCCTTTCAGGCACCTGGTGGACAAAACCCAGCAGGTCCTGGTTGGAATCCCTGAATCCTATCCCTCTGCCGATTCCTGATTCAAAATACGAAGCGCTTCTGGACAGATTAAATGTCACCATACACTGGTATGGATTCCATATATTCACCATACGGTTCAGCTTCTCGTCATGACTTTCAAGCGTATATTTCGAGCATAATCCGGTCCAGTAATTTTTAAGTTCCAGGAATGCCCGTTCCACGCATGAATCATCGGCAAACTGCTTCTGCATTTCCTTTGCCCGTTTCTTGTTTATTACACCCTTGCTTTCCCACTTTTCATTATCGGGGTTTTCCACATATCCGAGAACAAAGATATAGCTTTTCCTTTCTCCAGGTTTCAGGGATACTTTTATGTAATGGGAACCTATCGGGGACCAGCCGCTGGCTATTGAGTTTGTAGGCCTTCCTGTTGCAACGTTCTTCGGCGAATCGAAGCCGTTATAAAGTCCCAGGAACGATTCCCTGTCGGTATCAAAACCGTCAATCGGGGAATTGACCCAGAAAAATGCATAGTGATTTCTTCTCTCCCTGTATTCGGTTTTATGGTAAATTGCTGAACCTTCCACTTCAACCTCGCCTGTGCTGAAATTCCTCTGGAAATTTGTCATGTCGTCCATCGCATTCCACAGGCAGAACTCGACAAACGAAAACAGTGCCAGTTCCTTCTCCTTATCGGTTTTATTCGTGATTACCACCTGGTTTACTTCTCCGTTGTAATTCAGCGGCACAAACGCAAGCTGGCTTACTTCAATGCCGTTTCGTTCCCCCGTTATGCGCGTATACCCAAGCCCGTGCCTGCATTCATACCTTTCAAGCTCTCTTTTTACCGGCATCCATCCGGGTGTCCAGTAATCACCGCCGTCATATATGTAAAAGTATCTTCCGCCGCTGTCAATGGGAACATTGTTGTACCGGTACCTTGTTATTCTTCTTAACCGGGCGTCACGGTAGAAACAGTATCCTCCCGATGTGTTGGAAATAAGGGAGAAGAAATCCTGGCAGCCAAGATAGTTAATCCATGGATACGGAGTGGCAGGCGTGGTGATTACATATTCCCTGTTCAGGTCATCAAAATAACCAAACTTCATGCCAAAAACCCCCTTTAGATTATGAACGCGCGTTTATATGTTCCGTCAGGCAGCTCACGCAGTCAAATAAAACAATTGTCCCGGATCTGTCAGCAATTAACTGCCTTGCAGCTGTCCCTGACAACCAGTTCTGTATCAAGATTAAATATGCTTATATTTCCTGACGTATCCCCCATCATTTTAATCACTTCTTCAACAGCTTTTTTAGCCATTGAATAAAGAGGTACGCGGACTGTTGTAAGAGCAGGCTTTACCAGAGATGCAGGCATGATGTCGTCAAAACCAGTAACCGAAATATCTTCAGGTATGCATATATTTTCTTTCTGAAAAACCTCAATTGCAGACAGGGCCATGTCATCGTTGCAGCAGAATAATGCTGACGGAAGTTTTCCGTTACTTATCATTTTCATTACTTCTATGGCCGCTGCCTTTTTTATGAATTCTCCTTTCAGAACCCACTCATTTTTAACCTCAATACCATGTTCATCCAGAACTTTGCGCCATGTTTCATGCCTTACGCTGCCCGAATAGGTATTCATTCTTCCGCTGAGTATTCCAATGTCCCTGTGACCGAGCCCAATCAGGTATTCCAGGATCTTTCGAGTGCCTTCTTCATCGGTGGCATTAACCACCGCCACCCTTCCTTTTTTTATTTTCTGCACAATGTCTTCAGGGGAACAGTCAATGATTGCAAAAGGGTAACCCATGGCAGATACGTCGGCTATTACGTCAATTTCCTTCTCGGTCCCCACAATTATTCCTGCATCAATTCTTCTTTCCAGGAAAGCACGCTTTATTATTTCATAATCCTTTTCAGAATATATGGAATTTATAAGAACAAACAGGCCGTTGGCATTGGCATTGTCTATTACGGCATCAACGAACGGAGAAAAGTAATTGTTCCTGTATATGCGGTTTATATTATCCTTTTCGGCTATGCTTACAATGAAGAGGCCGATTGTATCGGTCTTTTTCCCTGCTAGAACCCGGGCTGAAATATTGGGATGAAAACCGTACTGTTCAATCACCTGCATTACCCTTCGCCGGGTCTCTTCAGGCACGTTTTTATAATTGTTTATAACCCTTGATACGGTGCTTCTGGATACACCGGCAAGCTTCGCAATGTCTTCGCTTTTCATTTTATCACCGTGAACGCGCGTTTATAATTATTATACAATATTTTCCGCCGGGATCAATAATAACCTGGGAAAATTTTTTTTTACACTTCGATTGACTTAAAATGTAAAAATACTGAATGTGCAGTGAGCAAAAAAAAATGCTTCTGGCGAGAAGCAACTGAACTTTGAAGATTATTTGGAGCGGGTGATGGGAATCGAACCCACACAGTCAGCTTGGGAAGCTGATATTCTACCACTAAATTACACCCGCACTATTCTATTAACAGACAAAATAATTTTAGCATAAATTTCACCTGTTGAAAAGTGTACCTTTAAATTTTTAATTTTCAAATCAGTCAATATTCCTGTTTACCGCGAAACGAAGGATTTTTCTCGAAGTATTTTTCGGGAATTCTTCGTTTCTTATTTTAACCATCTTTACGGCTTTGTATGAAACCATCCTGCTGTTCAGTTTCCTTATTTCCTCGTTGAAATAAGCCTGCGGATCATCTATTCCCTTTAGTTTTAAAGCTTCAAAGTCAGGGTAGATCTCAGCGACAATTACTTCCTTGTTTTTCTGTACCCTGCTTTCTCCTGCGTAAACCACAACCTCCAGAACCCCATAGATTTTTGAAATTTCGCTTTCAATCTCTTCGGGATAGACATTCTTACCATTGCTGAGTACAATGATGTTTTTTATTCTTCCTGTAATATAAAGCCATCCTTCATCATCAAGCTTTCCATAGTCACCCGTACGGAAAAATCCTTCTTCGTCAAAAGCAGCAGCAGTCGCTTCGGGATCCTTGTAATACCCAAGCATTACATTCGGACCCTTGACGCATATTTCACCCTCGCCGTTTTCATCCGGATCCTTTATTTTTATCTCCTCACCGACAATAGGTATGCCTACGCTTCCTTTCTTCTGATACTTGTTCCGGTTGCATGAAACCAGCGGAGAACACTCGGTAATTCCGTAACCGTTTAGAATTGTAATTCCTATCGCATCAAAGGTATCAATTATATCCTGGTTTAAAGCAGCTCCGCCGCAAATAATGAATTCCAGTTTACCACCGAAAATATCATGAATACTTTTAAAAAGTTTTCTGCGTAAATCAATTCCCAGCTTCCGTAAAATATTGCTGACCTTAATTAACAAACGCAGCATTCCCGCCTTGCCGTTCTTTTCAGCAGTCTGCCATATTTTCCGGTGCATTGTTTCAACAAACAACGGTACAAGAACCAGGTGTGAAGGCTTCTGTTCCTGCATTTCCTCCATTATATACCTTAATCCGCTTGATATATAAATTGTTGATCCCTGGGCATAATGGCCGACGAAATTAACCGTAGAACCGTATGTATGATGCGGCGGCAGTACGTTCATTGTCTTCGGGGTTATTGCAAAATTATACATGCCAAGGGTCATGTCAAGAACAATATTTTTCTGGGAAAGCATAACCCCTTTCCCTTTCCCGGTGGTGCCAGAAGTAAATACTATCGTGGCAAGACGTTCGCTGTCGATTTCGTAATCATAGTATGAGTTGTCACCGTTTCTGAACCTTTCTCTTCCTCTTTTAACGATATCGGGAAGGTTCAAGGCGCCTGCCATTCCGGCTTCCCTCATACAGACATATATTTTTATCCTTGGCAGCCTGTTTGCGATGGATTTGATCTTGTCTTCAATGAGCGGGCTGTAAAATACGGCTTCGCAGTCTGCAAAATTCAGTAAACCGGCCATCTCATCCGCGGGAAGATCCTTGTCAATGGGTACGGTAACCGCACCAATGGACATAAGGCTGAAATAGGAACATATCCATTCGTATGAACTTTCCCCGATAATTGCAACATGTTTGTCCCTGAGCCCCATGTTTATTAGCTCGGTTCCCATGTCCCTGATATAATCCCTTGCTTCGGCATAGGTTACATTTACCGTTTCCTTGTCGCGCGGGCTTCTCTTGTAGGATATGGCAACTCGGTCAGGATATTTCTTTGCCACATTCTCAGTCATTACCCTAAAGTTTTCAAAGACAGTTGTTTCATACAGCGGATAATTCTTTTTTCTCATGTTATTCTGCTCCTTACATTATGAGATGGCTTAAAACCCGCTTCTTATATTTTTTACGGTTTATGGTATACATTATGAATTCATCATACCATAATTTCGAAAAATTAATAAGCAAAATTTTTATTAACATTTTATAAAATGTAAAAAATTAAAGCCTGCTTTTTTTTCCTAATTCTAATTATACTTAGTCACTGCATGGAATAAGAGGAACATCCCTCAACAAAAACTGCCATAGAACAGATAGGGTCTGATTATTACAGGATACCGTTTGATGTCGGCGAGGGAAATACCGGAGAAATTGAAAAACGTTTTTTTGGAAATGAACCGCCGGCTACTGAATGAAGATGCCTCTCCCTCGGAATTATTCTGCCTGTCATTCAACCTGTCACTTAAATGGCACATAATCGGGAATATAGAGTTCTGCACAGACAATAACGCAATCCAGTTCAGATACAGGAAAACCCGCCATTAAAACGGAGGGTACCTTTCCTGTTTTTAGCCCTGTAACGAAGATTACCCGAATACTCCGGGCAAAATTCTTCATTCCTTGTTTTTCTTTCAATAAAATATACCTTATACGATACCACCGTGCCATGCCTTGCTTTGCCAGCCGGTTCCTGTTCACGAACTTTCCGGCGAATAAATGCAGGTATAGTTTTAGCCGGTATTCTCGGAAATAACCTTCTTTATGCTTTTTTCAAACTTGCTGCGCGGTATCATTACCTGGTGCCTGCAGCCCTGGCACTCAATCCGGATATCCGCCCCGGTCCGTACCACTTTCCAAATCTTACTCCCGCACGGGTGAGGTTTCTTCAGCTCAACCAAATCTCCCAGTTTAAATGTTTTGATCTCCATAAAAACCTCCCGAAGATTCATGATGATACAATGCTTTTTATTGCCGTCTCCTCGTCGGGATACAATTCTATAATTTCTGTCAGCCTGATGATGTCGAAAAGCTTCAATACTTCAGGAACCAGACTGCAGAAAACAAGCCTGCCTCTATTCTCTCTGAACTTTCTCAGGCATTTCATTATCATGCTTATGCCGGTACTGTTTATATAACCTACGCCTGACATATTCAGAATTACCGTCAAATTGCTTTTCTCCTCTGCAATTTTATCAAAAAACTCAATGCACTCGGTTTCGGTACACAGCAGTATCTGGCCTTTTAAGGAATATATCGTTATATTGCCGACTGTTTTCTCCGCCACTTCCATGATACGTTTCCCCCCTGAGATGCCTATTTTATTTGTTACCACCTGACACTCCGCTAATAACAAATATTTCAGCGTTTTCCCAGGGAAGCAGGGTATAAGTAATATTTTCAGCCCAGTTCCAGTTCCCCCTGCAGCCAGTCTATAAACTGTCGTGCAGTTCGGGGTGACATACCGTTGTATGCCAGTTCCCACTGCATTGCTTTCTGCTCCAGCAGTGCAGGATCCATTCTGATATTCCTTTCTTCCGCCATTTTATGCACAATCTGCAGGTACTCTTTCTTCGCAGGTGATGAAAAAACAATTGTAATCCCGAACCTGTCGGCCAGAGAAAGTTTTTCCTGTATAGCGTCCCTTGCTCTTACCTCGTCATCGGGATTGTCGGAATAAAGTCCTGACCGCTCTGAAAAGCTTTCTTTTATAATATGTCGCCTGTTTGATGTAGCATACAGAAGAATATTGTCGGGTCTGTGTTCTATACCTCCTTCAAGTACAGCTTTAAGCGCTGTATATTCGCTTTCGGCGTTGTCAAAGGCAAGATCGTCAATGAACAGTATGAACTTTAACCCGCGTCCCGACAGCATGGAAGTGATCTTCGGCATCTGTTCCAGGAATTTTTTAGGTATTTCTATAAGCCTTAACCCTTCCCTGCAGAATTCATTTGCTATTGCCTTGACCATTGAAGACTTTCCCGTTCCCCTGTCGCCGTAAAACAGGATATTATTTGCCGTTCTGCCGGAAAGGAATATACGCGTGTTCTTTACTGCCAGTTCTTTTTGCCATTCAACGAGATAAAGTTTGTCAAGAGTTATGGGATCGGGATTCTTTACGGGAACAAACTTCTGAGTAATGCCATCGTAAATGAAAAAGGCATACCGGCAAAAAATCCCTGCACCGTTTTTCCCGTGCCATGCAATTCTTTCTTCCAGCCTGTTACTCCAGCCAGTTCCGGAATCATTTTCAACTGAAACGGAATTCCAGTCCGGAAGCCGGTAAATAATCCGGTTAACAGTCATATTCCCGGAAAATTTCTCTTTTATCCTGTTTTTTATATCCGTACTGTTTATTCCTGCAAGTTTTTCCAGTATACCAAGCTCAACCGCCGCCTGTTTTGCCAGCGGATCACCAACGCCAATCTTTTTCTTCTCGCACGCCAGCGTAAAGATATTTTCATCCTGGAAAGACAGGTTTTCAACATGCCGGTAGAAATTGTCACACCCGTTTTCCAGCAGAGCGGCATAAACCCCGCTGTAATTTCTTATTATTTCTTCCGGGCAGGCTGTTTCGCTTTCCAGAAGCTTCAACAGTTCGATAAGTCCTTTCACAGCCGGATCTTCAAGAATACCGGAGTAAATACCAAGCCCGGCAAGCTCGAGCAGTAACTCATTCATCAGTATACCTCTCCCTTTGTGCCGTTTGCCAGAAATCCTGTCAATTAATTTTTATTAATTATAACATCTATCGCGGGGAAAATCACTAAGACCATGAAAACAGTATATCTTTTTAACAGGCCAGGTTTCTTCGCATTATATCCGTTTTTATTGAAAACATTTTCGGCTTAGGCTATAATAGAACATAAGTTCTTTTTTCTTTTTGTTGTTTAAAGGGGGAAAAACTCTTGGAAAAACTATATAATTTCTTTGCCTTTCTTTCAAGGATGAAGCATATAACGAGATGGGGCCTGATGAGAAACACCGATACTGAAAACATACAGGAACACAGTCTCCAGGTTGCAATGATTGCCCACGGGCTTGCGGTTATAAGCAATGTATATTTCGGCAACAACATTGATGCGGAAAAGGTTGCCGTACTTGCCATATATCACGATTCTAACGAAACGCTTACGGGAGACATGCCGACCCCGATTAAATATTTTAACCCGTCCATCCAGCAGGCTTACAAGGATCTGGAACAGGTTTCAAAGGAAAAACTGCTTTCCCTGCTTCCTGATGAAATGGTTCCCATCTACAGGAAAATCCTGTTTTTTGACGAATCTTCCCCCGAAGGAAGAATTGTTAAAGCCGCAGACAGGATTTGCGCCTACATTAAATGCATAGAAGAAGAAAAGGCAGGAAACCGTGAATTCAAAAAAGCTGCAGAAGCAACGCTAAAAAAAATCCAGGACATGAAAATGCCCGAAGTGGAGTTTTTTTTCAAACACTTCATTCCGGGCTTCAGCCTTACTCTTGATGAAATAAACTAACATATTCACAAAAAGCCTGGAATCATTACACCCTTACTATTCTGGCTCCCAGGGCCTGCAGCTTCTTTTCCATTGCTTCATAGCCACGGTCAACATGATATATGTCAATTATTTCTGTTCTGTCCCTGGCTATAAGCCCTGCCAGTACCAGCGCGGCACCGGCTCTTAAATCAGTGGCTCTTACCTGGGCCCCCATCAGCTGGGTTGCCCCTTCTATTATAGCTGTCCTTCCGTCTATTTTTATCCTCGCGCCCATCCGTTTAAGCTCGCCTATATGCATAAACCTGTTTTCAAAAATGGTTTCAACCACTATGCTTGTTCCTTCGGCCTGGCTCAGAAAAGCTGTCATTTGGGCCTGCATATCGGTAGGAAATCCGGGAAATGGATGAGTCTTCACGTCAACTGCTTTTGGCCGGCGTACAGCCCTGACATTAATACTGTTAAATTCTTCAGCTATTTCAATGCCTGCTTCCCGCAGCTTTGCAATAACAGGCTTCAGATGATCGGACATTATGTTTTCAATAGTGACTTCCCCGCCGGTTATTGCAGCAGCAAGCATATAAGTTCCAGCTTCAATCCTGTCGGGAATCACTATGTGTTCAGTGGGCTTCAGCTTATCAGTGCCAATAATCCGTATTGTATCCGTTCCGGCTCCGGTTACGTTTGCCCCCATTGATACCAGCATTGTAGCCAGATCGACAATTTCAGGCTCGGTGGCGGCGTTTTCTATAACCGTCTGTCCTTTGGCAAGAACGGCAGCCATTAATATGTTTTCAGTTGCTCCTACACTGGGAAAATCGAGATAAATACGTGCGCCTGTCAGGCGCCCGTTTACCTGTGCTTCCACATAGCCATGACCTGTGTTGATTGTTGCTCCCATGGCAGAAAAACCCTTGAGGTGCAAATCAACAGGCCGGCTGCCTATGGCGCATCCTCCCGGAAGAGGTACCCGTGCACGGCCTTTTTTCGCAAGCAATGGCCCCATTACAAGAAAAGAGGCTCTCATTGTATTGACAAGTTCATAAGGAGCTGTATGTTCAATAACCGAACCGGTTTCAATTTCAATTTCTCTTTTTTCTGTGCTAAAATTGACTTTGGCCCCTAAAGATTCCAGAAGCCTGCACATGGTATGTACGTCTTCAAGGTCAGGAACGTCTTTAAGTACAGTTTTCCCTTCTGTCAGAAGGCATGCGGCCAAAGCCGGAAGAATGGCATTCTTCGCCCCGCTTATCCGTACTGTACCTCTGAGGGGAATACCACCGTCAATAACAAACACGCTCATCCTTCAGTCTCTCCTTCTATCGTCTTATGTAAAGAGTTTTTCCAGTTGCGGTGGCGGATTAATTATGTTCAAAATTATTATGTTCAATTTTAAACTGCATTATTAAGCCGCTTTCTACCGGATCATCCTTTTAAATAATTGACAATTCATAAAAATTTTATACCGTAATTTCCAAAAAGGCAAAAAGGAAAGTTTGGTAACTTTTGCTTGTGGACAAGTTGCCAAACTTCCGTTTTTGTAAAAACCATAAATATTATACTATAAATCTCAAATTTTGCATCATGAATTTTCCTTTATTACCTTTCCAATTTTAACCATGTTTTTCTTCCGGCTTATGAAACTGCTTTGCCAGATATCAGATTTCTCCGGCAAATACAAGGATTCTTTCGATTATTGCCAAAAGTTCGTACAACGTTATCGTTTCGCCAAGATTCATTTCACCGGTATATCCGTCCAGTATCCCGTTGGCTATGGCAAAGGCCACCGCATCCCTGAACGGTTCCTGTACCAAGTTCATATATCCGTCGTATTCCGGCGGAATGTATGCATCCGACATATCAATTCCAATTTTTTTGCGCAGAACCGAAACCGCCGCATGGATAGCCTCATCTTTCCTCATTGGTCTTGAACCCGAATTTACATACTGCCTTGGCAGTAATCCTGCACGAACGGCTTTTTCGGTTACATCTGAATTCCCGTAATCGTAAGGAATAATGTCGAACAATAACTTAAGACCTTCATTAATTGTAAGCTGCCTTGAGTAATTGGCATTTTTCGCTGAAAGTGACGGCATTTCATATTTTGATGTAATATTCCGTATTATTGCATCCAGCATGGAATCCCCGGAATTTGCATTCCGCACATAGTTTATTCCGGTTACGGCGATTGCACCGCTTTTTTCAGGATATATCCTGAGCTCCTGCTCATCAGCAAGGTATAAACTCTTTACAGGATACCATGCCTTATCGTCGTAATCATAAAAACGGGTTTCAGCTTTTTCGGTTTTTTCCGGTTTCACTAAAAAAGACACCATAACAGGGCGCGCAAATTCTCCTATCGGGAAAAAGCTTTCATCCTTACCTGCTGTCACTTTAATCTCGGTCACAGGTATCACGAACTGCCTGTTGTTTTCAGGTCTGAGTTCTGATACAGGCGTCCTAACATCAATTCTCACAATTATATCACTGAAATTCTGTTTCAGCCTGAAGTACGTATCTTTCAGAAAACTTCCCGGAGTTATTGTTATTTCAGCATCAGGCGTTTTTATAATCAGGTTTTGCATTATTCCCGCCAGGGTTTCAATTGCTTCACAGCCGAGTTCAACGCGTATAATCCTTGTCCCTGCCGGCGGGTTAGACATGTCTATGGAAAATGTATGGACATTCATGCTTCTTACTTTTTCCGAAAGCCTGTGGGCATTTATTCCCACTGCCCTTGCTGTCCATACTCCGTCAACTGCAACGCCGTCTTTAACCACAATGTCGCCTTTAGGTTCATCAAGCCTCGGAACATTGGCATCATATTCCGATCTTCCCTTACGGGTAATTACGGCAATAACTGATGTCGGCTCAGACCTTAAGCCTGTTTCGGCACTGTACGAATACAGCCTTGCGTAATACGCAAAATTCGATTTCAGTCCGGTAACCCTGTATTCGGAACCGTCAACGTGGTATTCGGTTGATTCCGAGAAATCAGGATTCTCAGATATTTCAAGTATGAATGTATACCTTTCGTCAGGTATCCATTCATAGAATATGCTGTTTTCGGTAATGGCATCCGGTGTGTTCTTTATTCCGAACCCTCTCGGCCTTGGCGGCGGACTGTAAGGTTCGGTTTTAACCACGATAGACGTACTCCAGTCTGACGGCAGCCCGCCCAGTTCTGCAGGGGATACAGCCTGTATCCAGAAATAGTAAACGGTATTCGGCTTAAGCTGTTCCACCCTTACATAGGGCTGCTGAAGCAGTTGATCATACGTTACGGTTATTGTACCGGCAGCTTTGTTAATGTCATCCTCCGTTCCGTATCTGATATTATAGCTGTAACCTTCACGGAACGTCCAATACAGATCCACATATGTGTCTCCTGCAATACCCTTCAGATCCGTAGGTACGGTAGGATATTCTATTACCGAAGGCAATTCGGGCAATGTTGTGACAATTAACGGATCTGACGGGTCAGATTCCACATTGCCCTCAGGGTTATAAACAGTAATCCAGATCAAGTAGGTGGTATTGGATCTGAGGCCATATGCGTCAAAATAGAATACGCTGCTTTTACCCGGCTCAATTTCGGGTATTTTAACAGGTGACATTGGCAGCTGTAAACTGAGAAGATAATTCTCCTTTAAGTCACCGTATGCAATATAGTCTCTTCCTTTTATTCCTTTGACATTATTAAGTGCAGTTGCATAATCAACACAGTGGATCCTGATTTCCCAGCCTGTCTTATAGCTTACAACCCTTTTTTCTGCATTATTGTTGACGCTGCCGTCATCATATTCCCATTTCTTTTTCTCAGAGTTATACCACTCAGTCCATGTTTTTTCCATTTTAAGGGAAACCCTGTCAATACCGATAGCATCACCCGGTTTCAGGCCGAAAGGCGGCGAAGGCGGTGCATAAGGCTTTTCATCGGAAATACCGGGCTTTGTAATTATAACCTTAATGGCCGGCTGCGATACAAACGGCATTGTTACCATAAACTCGCCGCTTTGAACAAGGTAATTCTTTTTCGCAACCAGAACGGCATAATAAACCTTATTTGGTTCCAGGTTCGTAATCTTATACCGATAACCGATTATTTCCCCGTCTGCTTTGGACTTCCTGACCTGGTTCTGCGTACCCATCCTTATATTTGAAGCAATTTTCCTTGATGACGGAGGTATTTTGTTAATACCCACATCTTCCAGGTCTTCACACAGGTATAAATCATAATATATTTCGTTGTCAATCGTACCGTCCGCGGTATACGGCGGAAGCCAAAGCAACGTGGCGCTTGTGTCGGTAAGCAGTTCATCAAAAACCAGCGGTTCAGGATAAGCATCATCAAATCTGTCTACAAATTCAGGGCTTACAGGATATTCAGGCACCTGTATCTTCAGCGAGATCTGTGTGTACGAATAAAATGTTACAGGAACCGTGCTGTCCGGCCTGTATGCATCGACAACTATACTGAATGTGTATCTTTGCGCATCTTCGGGGCTAATTTTTATTTCAATATAGTTGTTTATCGTAGTAAAATCATTGTCTTCAATTACTGCAAACAGGTGGTCGTTCTTGCCATATTCCTCAGTCAGTTCGTCCTCGGAATACAGCCTGTCAAACCGGTATATCCTGTACTGTACCCTGTTAAAAGTTTTTTCTCCAATCAGCGGACCTTTTATAACAGGATCCCAGTACAGCATCCATCTCTGCCATGTCATGTTGTTCTCTTTGTCGATGGTATCCCCCAGATATTTTGCCCGCAAAATTATTTCCGTCCTTACGGTAATTACAGGCAACTCATTTTCCGGAACTGTAACTACATTTGGCTTGACAAGGGGTATTACCTTTATCGAATATTCTCTTCCGGGAAGAGCATTATAAATGTATTCCAGTTTGTTTCCCGAAACGGTAACCCTGCTCTTTTCAGTTCCTATTTCCGAACCGATTATGTCTGATATAACAGGCGGCTGATTAAAGTCCTTTGTATCGGAAATAAGTATTCTGTAATTGATTCTTCCGTCCGTATCCCATACATCATCCCATACAATTCTTATATTATTGGTTCCGTGAATCAGTTCAGCTTCCACTTCAAGGCCGGTCAGGAATTTTACGCGGTTCGACCTTCCCGAAGTATAGGTATACTGTCCGTACTCTCCGTACGTATACCTGTTTCTTCCGTAAAATTCATAAATCGTTCCTGAATCAAGTTCTATTCCGAAATCTCCCGGATTGAATGTATCGATATTTTCGTTCAAAGAAACCCGTGTCACATCTTCCCTTAATCTGCCCGTTCCTCGCTCAACCTTATTGAAATAAAAGTCCTGGTACTTGGACACGGCACTATTAGGAAAACTTATTTTATTCCACTCAAACTCAATAAACCATTCCTGTCTTTCACGATCCGTATATCCAATATCTTTAACGGACACATTCTGCGGCGGCGGTACCGTTTCCTGCGCACGTGCTATATCTATATCAAATGCCGCAACCACGGATATTACAATAAACCATACAACTATCCTCGCTGCTTTGCTCTTTCTCATAAATCCACCTCCGTTACCACTCGCCCAGAATTTCCAGCACTGTTATCACGGATTTTATCAGTTCCTCAACGGTAACTTTCTTGTCTGCATTATATGACCGATCGGGTTCAAGACCGGTAATACCCAAATCCAGAGCTATTACCACTCTCCTGTATACCGGATCCGGTATTTGATCGGCATTCTTAATATAAACATAGGAGGAAGGGCTCATTGCCTTTGAATGCACGCCCGTCTTGAACGCATAAATCTCAACTGCCAGGGAGTCGGCCTGTCCCTTATTGATTTCCCGTTTTACCGATGCGGGGGGAATAATATCCCCTATTCCGTAGTAATTTACTTTAGCCGCCGTAGAAAGACCTTTTACTTTGTCAGATGTACCGGTTACCGCTTCATACAACTTAACCGCGTTTTCTCCCGTAATCAAATCCCCGGGATAAAGTACATTGCCGAATATGCCTATCAGATCGTATTTCTTGCTGAACCGCTCCAAAGCAGGATCTGTAAATCCTCCGGTTTCGGGCAGGGAAATCGTAGGCTTGCTGAAAACCGCATATTCACCCGGGATCTTTGCGGTTAATACCATGTACGGGAACAGCCATCCTTTAATCCCCGTCGGTTCGGTCCAGTTATAACTGCCTCGTGGCAGAACATACGGTTCTACAAGATTATCACTTCCGCTGAAAATTATCTTTAACTTAACTCCGCCAGTAAGCCCGGTAAGCCCGGTTCTCTTAAGTATAGTGGCTGAGAATCCTCTTCCGCCGTCCAGGATGTCCTTGATATATGACGACAGTTCTTCCTCCACACGTTCCACGGCAAGCTCAATTATTTTTTCCAAGTCACTGTAGCTCTGGTACGACAGTATGCTTTCATTTTCAAGCAGTTTTTTCAGTTCCCTGTCCAGGATACCGTATTTAAACGGTCCTGAAACCTCAGGTTTTTTCAGAATATCATAAATTATATTGTTAATCTCGGTATATGTCATCCTCATGCTGAGCGAATCAAAACCGATGTCATACACCTGTGAAGCATAGGTAAAGCCAAGTTCAGGAAGTGCGGAGCCTTTTGCTTTCCTCTGTACCGTTATTTCAAGCATTGTTTCCTTAACGCCCGTGACACCCGCATTCCTGTTAAGCACATCGGGATTTATTGTATCGGCGGTAAGAACCAGTTCACCGCCCGTGAATTTTACGGTTAGACGGCTGTTAGTAGTCTGCAGGGTTTCGATTATCTCCATCGGTATTATCACAATATCCTTGCTGACATCGGGTTTCTCCTTCGAAATATCAACCGTTACGCCTGAAGAGCCCGATACTCTCATGAGGTTTGAAATCATTGCTCCTTTAAGCAGTACCCTGTTGTGTGATTTATTCTGTTCATCCACGGTGAAATAAAGCTTTTTCGTAAGTTTATCGGCCTTTGATTCAAAAATGTCCCTGATTTCATCCTGCTTATGATCATCATCATAATCCTTCTGGCTGAAATCGGTGCGTATTGTTACAGGTCCGATATGCTTTGAGGAATAGCCGTCCTTTATCGCCCATATTCTTACATAATAACGGGTATTCGACAAAAGCGGCTTACGGACTTTTGTTCCGTCACTCCTCCTCTGTAAGGCCTGGGATATTTTAACATAATACATGTATTTGTCGCTTTCCGTATCATTTACATATGCAATCGTTTTTTCCTTGTAAAATTGGATTCTTGTACCGTCCTTTAATGTGTAGCCGTAATCACTGTCACTCTCATTGATTGAATAATACAGTTCCTGGTAATCTTCATCATCATCGGTTCTGACTTCTATACCGTAACCATATATTTCTTCTCCTTCAAAACGTATTTCAACTTCATTCATTGTATTTCTTGTTTTCATCTGTATGGGATAATAATACCATCCAGTCCAGCTCTTGTTGTAAACGTTATACCACAGCGTTTGATCACCGTTTTTATAGAACGGCAGTATATCGTACCATGTATCGGGTTCAAGATCATATATTCTGAAATAGTAAGTATTACCGTACTTTACTACCGAATACCTGGTACGTGGTACCTCGGTATATGCGCTTTCGGACTGGCTTGACTTTTTAATCATAACTTTCAGGTTTTCCGCCGGAATATCCCCGGTCAGTTCCACGTTAAAACCAAGCTGCACGTCCGCAACAGCTTCAAGAAATCTGGGAGCCGCTATCATCTTTGTGGTTACCGGTATGCTCACCCATTTGCTGTATTTAGGATCATTCGTATCCCTGTCGCGTACGGCTCTTATGCTGAAGTAATAGATACGGTTGGGCTTCAGAAAACGAGTAATCGGAAAACGTATCCAGCGGCTGTTTTCTGCATCATATGTAAAGCCCAGTTCGTACAGCTTTTTATTGGAAATGTCAATATTTAACACGTTAACACTTGAATCCAGTTCCGGGCTGCCCGATTCAAACAACAGCTTCTTATATATTTCCAGGAATTCCTTGTTGTACGGATCGTCCTCATAATCCTCCGGCTTAGCATCAGGATCCAGTTTTTTTACAGTACAAACCATTTCATACGTAACATCACTTTCAGCATGCAGCCAGGTAAGCACAACCTTTGTATCGGTTACCTCAGGCTCACCGTTTTCATCGGTAGCAACGGAGAATTCAACCGGTGTCCTGGGCACCCGATCCAAATCATCCATCCTGCCTGTATCTATCTTTGGCGTTGTTATCGATTTTACAGGCGTATCATCACTTGTACCGGCCGTTATGAACGGTTCGGTTTCCCCTTTTACATACAGGGCAGCTTTCATCTTAAAATAATATGTTGTGTTGGGCTTAATTTCGTTTCCGCTGTCTTTCGGAAAATCCTTTATTTCAACTATAATTTTCCCGTTTTCCTCAGTTTGACTGTCGGTTTCCCGTCCGTAAACGGAATAAGTAACAGTTATTTTATCATAAGGCTGAAACTTATCAGGATTATTTTCATTGCTTATTAACAGTTCATATTCAATTTTGCGGTCTTCCTTTACCGTGGTATACTTGTCCCAGTCTTCGTACCTGGCAAGTATATGGTCAAATCCCACCCTTATTCCGTCAAGCCTGGGTAATCCCGTATCTTCATCAATTCCGTTTTCCGGCATAATTTCAAGGGTAAAATTCGGTACAGGTACGGTGTTCATTGAAGGATAAGTTGTAAAACTCACTACAGGTGATATATATGATATTTTGTCTATATTACCTTTACCCCAGTCTATGCTGTCCTTATCGTCATTCCACGTAGAAAACATTCTGAGGTAATATTTTGTATTCGGAACCAGGAAAAGCGGGTATTTATTATCTTCGTTCTCTGAATCCAGATATTCCGGCGGATCTACGGTGTAATCGCAGAAAAGTCTATTCGACCCGCCGAGCTCAAAATATAGCCTTCTATTAACAGGATCTTCCTTAATTTCATTTTTACCGATAACTGCAACCCGCTTTTCGGTTACGGGAAGATTTACAGTAACTTTGGTATCCTTGTCTTTTAGTTCCTTAGTTTCCTGTTTGTTTTCATCACCTGACAGATATGTACTTAAAAGTACATGATAAACAAGCCCTTTGTCAGGATCCATTGTGTCCCAGAACAGGGGTTTTTCAAAAGATACCCTTATTTTCGTAATCGGGATTTCGATTTTCGTTCCGTTTACTTCAACTTGTTTTCTTCCCTCATAGATGGTCTGTACCTCAACTTCACGGGGAACTGGCGGCTTTCCCGTGTCGGGATTCAGCTTGCTTATATCAACCGCTAACGAACCGAAAGGCACCTGTGAACTGCTGTCCGTAACAACAACCCTGTAAAATCTCTGTTTATGCCTTCCGTTGTTATCGAGTTCCGGGTCAATTTCGACAATTATGCTTCCCCAGTCTGTACTGTCAGGTATACTGGATTCAGGCATCTTTATCCCGCCGCTGAGTGTTGCGTTGGTCAAGATGTCTGTTGCATCACGGGCCTCATGAACCTGGTAATACAGTGCCGGGTACCTGTTATTGTCCTTGTTTATTTTCTTCACACGCACTTCGATTTTATCGGTATCAACCTTGACTATTTCAAACTGTACAGGGGTAAAGATTGAATCAGTCTCGATACCGCTGAAAACATAATCCATGTTAACAACCGGAAACCCCACTGAATAAGTCTCATATCCCAACTTAAAAACCTGGGAGCTGACAGACCTGTCTATATTTTCATTGCCCAGCAGGAAACTTAACGATACGTTTGCATACTCGGTTCCGGGCTTTATAATATTATTGCCAAGATTACTGTCAAGGGTCACCCGAACCTCCCCGTCCGGCTCCGTCACATTACCATCGGAATTAAACCCTTCAACTTTTATATCTGTTCCCCTGAGTATTACACCGTCACTTTCAAGCTGGGTCTGAAAGTATAAATCCCGGCTCTTCTCAGAAATCTCGGTCATATTTATACGGAAATAACAGAAATCAACATTGTCTCCAAATATCTTGTAATTCATCCTGGTTCTGTCGGTAACGTAGATAAGGCTGCCATTGTAGTAAATTGTGGGCACTTTCCATCTCAGCGTTATCTGCGGTTCGCTTCCGCTTATCAGTTTATCAGCCAATTCGTCATTTTCAGGGTAAGCCCTGAAATCCTCAATTCCGTTATATTCGTCAATATCATTAAAGGAAGTACCTGTAAAAGTTATGCCCGCAAGGAAATAAACAGTGCCTTTTTCGGTCTCGGTACTGTTTGAGTTTATAAGCTTGAATTTTACCGTATTCCCGGTTTCATTCTTGAAACTGAACGTTAAGTCATATATGTGATCGGAACCCAGGGACAGGCTTATCATATGCTTTCCGACTGTCGGAATAAGGCTGTATTCATCGCCTTTCTCTTCTACCCCTCCCTGGCCGTCAGGTTCATGGTATAACACTGTCACTTTTGTCGCTCCGGTAATCGGAGTCCATGAAATTTCCCATTGACCAGTGTCGTCGTTATATTTAAATGAAGGATTAAAGACATTGTTTGCGGCAAAGGATGGCTGCAACGACGGTGCAATCGTTCCCGCCAGTATTACAACTGCTATCAAAACGGCTGTAATTTTTCTGATGTATCTCACCGAATCACACCTCACAAACAAAAATTAAACGGATATACTCCAGTAAATATATCGACATCATGACTGCACTTATATAGTAGCAAAAGCATACAAACTTTTCATCACCCATAAGGAATCCGATCATATACTGTTTAATAAAGAATACGGATAACAGGTGTTTTGTCATGTGGTATACGGTAGTCCCAGGAGACAGTCTTTACATTATTGCACGGCGGTTTGGAACAACCGTTGAAACACTAATAAACGCTAACAAGCTGGAAAGCACCACCATTAATGTCGGACAGGTTCTTTATATTCCCCCTGTTCCGGGAAGAGCATTTCAGTACATAGTCCAGCCCGGCGACTCCCTGTATAAGCTTGCTAACCTTTTCAGCACCACAATTCCGTCTCTTATCGAACTTAACGGAGCAGAGAACACAATCATATACGCAGGCCAAAGGCTTCTGATACCTTTTTACACCGAGGTAATCGTAAATACATCAATGGCTAATATAAGAAGCGGACCTGGCATTAATTATTCATCGGTTGCAGTTATGCAACAGGGAGCACGTCTTCCGGTGACCGGCTACAGGAATGGGTGGTACCAGGTAGGTCTTTTCAACGGTACTGTCGGTTGGATATCAGAAAATATAGTTATATTGAATGCTCACGACAGTACAAGGCCGATTCAGCCGGTTATAGGCTTTTACACCCTTGCCGAGGGTCCCGGGCTTCCGGGTTCGTATGCATCATTTGCCGACAACGTTTCACAGTTGTCCGGTGTTTACCCGTTTTTCTTCCAGATAAGCCGGAATAATCCTGTGCAAATTGACAAATTCTTTCAGTTCACTGAACAGGACATACGGGTAATTGTAGCAATAGCCCACAGGAACAATATCAAGGTACTCCCTGTAGTGCACAACCTCCTGTACAGACCCGGTGGAACGGAGCTTGCAAGGAACCTCGTACGTCAGCTGGTTTCATCGCCGCAGAACCGCCGCGCTTTTGCGCAAAACCTGGTCGAGCTTGTTGAGCGGTATAATTTTGACGGTGTAAACATTGATATAGAAGACGCCTATACCGAGGACAGCGAAAACCTGGCCAGGCTTTACGCGGATATAGCCGATGCATTCAGACCCCGCGGGTACTTCCTGTCAGCTTCTGTTCCGTCAAGAATCAGTGACGAGCCTTTCAATCCGTTTTCCGATCCATTCGATTATGCTGCTATAGGCAGGGCGGTGGATGAATTTATAGTCATGCTTTATAACGAATACGGATGGCCTGGAAGTCCGCCGGGACCTCCTGTTTCGATTCCCTGGATGAGAAGGGTCCTTGACTACACAAAAACCAAAATGCCCTGGTATAAAATTGCAGCAGCGGTTTCGGTCTTTGGATTTGATTTCAACCTGACCACAGGCAGAAGCTCCTATGTTTCTT
>ENA-OWOZ01001082-OWOZ01001082.1-bioreactor-metagenome-genome-assembly--contig:-NODE-1082-length-27649-cov-4.006420_pt1 | contig 27649 bp, 24 predicted proteins | sample MGYA00238140_ERZ651804 | MGnify/ENA primary metagenome ERZ651804 (study PRJEB26910, sample SAMN07631232) | bioreactor metagenome | isolation source: Switchgrass digestor | place: USA: Dartmouth... | reverse complement strand
TGTTAAAAAGGTATAAAAATTTAAAGGTCATGACCGGTAATGCCAACCCCGCTTTGGCAGAAGAAATTGTCGAATATTTAGGTGCAGACTTATGTTTATGTAAAGTTAGTAAATTCAGTGACGGAGAAATTAATGTGACCATTGAAGAAAGTGTCCGGGGTTCTGATGTTTTTATCATCCAACCTACTTGTTCTCCTGTTAATGATAATCTAATGGAACTTTTGATTATGATTGATGCGGTAAGGCGCGCCTCTGCTAAAAGAATTACTGCCGTCATACCTTATTACGGTTATGCCCGGCAGGACCGTAAGGCCAGGGCTCGGGATCCGATTACCGCGAAACTTGTGGCTAATCTAATCTACCAAGCAGGAGCAAGACGGGTATTAACCATGGATCTGCACGCGGGACAGATTCAAGGTTTCTTTGATATACCTGTGGACCATTTATTAGGGGTTCCTATTTTAGCTGAGTATTATAAAAACAAAGATTTGGACAATGTGGTGGTTGTTTCACCGGATATGGGCGGAGTAACCCGGGCTCGTAACTTAGCAGAAAGGATAGGGGCTCCTTTGGCAATTATTGACAAACGCCGTCCTATGCCGAATGTCTCTGAAGTAATGAACATTATCGGAGAAATAAAAGGCAAGAATGTTATCATGACTGATGATATAATTGATACAGCAGGGACTATTACTAACGGTGCCCAGGCTCTGATTGAGCGGGGGGCGAAAAATGTATATGCTTGCTGTACTCACCCTGTTTTATCAGGCCCGGCCATTGAGCGTTTAAAAAATTCACCAATAAAAGAATTGGTGGCCACTAATACTATTCCTTTATCAGAGGATAAAAAACTGGACAAGCTTAAAATCCTTTCTGTTGCACCGATTATGGGTGAGGCTATCATCCGTATTCATGAAGATTTATCTGTGAGTAAATTATTTGATTAAAATGTTTTCTCACGGCTTCCTCTGGACATAATAATAATTATGAAAAGGAGGAAAATATATGCAACAAAATGTGATTTTAAAAGCTAAGAAAAGAGAAAGTAAAATAGGAAAAGGTGCCTTAAACAAAATGAGAAAAGCTGGAATATTACCAGGGGTTGTTTATGGGGCAAATATAGGTTCTTTTCCTATTACTGTGGAAAAGAATGAGCTTTTAGGTATTTTAAGCAAACATGGCAGTAATGTGATCATTTCCTTAGATTTAGAAGGAAAGACCATTCCTGCCATGGTTAAAGAAATCCAGCATCACCCTGTTACTGGTATGTATTGGCATGTGGATTTACACCAAATCTCTCTGAACCGAAAAGTTCGCACAGAGGTTCCGGTTGTTTTCACCGGTGAACCCCAAGGGGTTAAAAAAGGTGGAGTTATTCAATATGGTGATACCACAGTAGAAATTGAGTGTTTACCTGCTGACATTCCTGAAAACATTTCCGTAGACATAAGTGAATTAGGTATTGGTGAAAAAATTACGGTGGCTGATTTAACAGTCGGAGACAAAGTTGAAATCTTATCTGACCCTGAAACAATTGTTGTTACTATTTTAGCCCCAAGGATGGAAGGAACTGAGGAGGAAGAAGCTTCCGAAGAAGGAGAAGCTACTTCGGAAACTCAAGAGTAAAAATCTATCTGTCGGGGAAGCCGAAATCAGGGGCAAGTGTTGTAGCTTGCCTCCTGTTTTCTACCTCTTGACTTTTAGGAGAGATTGTTTAGGAGGCAAGAAGCAGAAAACAGGAGGTAAGAGGAGGGAGATAAATGTATTTAATTATCGGTCTAGGCAATCCAGGTCGTAAATACGATAATACCAGACATAATGTAGGTTTTGCCGTTATTGATAAAATAAGTGAAAAATTAAATATACAAGTAGACAAAAAACAGGCCCAGTCTTTAGTTCAATCTTCTTTTTGGCGTGGGAAAAAAGTTTTATTGGTAAAACCCCAGACATATATGAATTTAAGCGGCCAAGCAGTATTAGAGCTTATTAATTTTTATCATGACCAGATTGAAGACTTATTGGTTATCCACGATGATTTGGACTTACCTGTCGGGCAGCTCCGTTTTAAGCGGGAGGGAGGAAGCGGTGGCCATAATGGTTTAAAGTCAATTATCAAATGCTTGAATTCGCAAGATTTTAACCGCTTGAAAATAGGCATCGGCCGTCCCCCTGAATATATAGATGTGGTAGATTATGTACTTACATCTTTTACTAAAGAAGAAGAGAAAATCCTTTCCCAAACTATACGAAGGGCTGTAGACGGAATAGAAGAATGGCTGGAAAACGGGATAGACAGCGCCATGAATTTATATAATAAAAAAGTGGAAATCGAATAGAATAAAATGTAGTGGCTAGTATTACGACCGAAGGTCGTAATACCAGCCACCAGCCACTAAAAACAAGCCACTACTACTAGTCACTACTCACAAGTCACTATTTTTATCCTTGTTTATCCATGGAATAATTAATTCGATTTGGAGTCAATAATATGGTTGGATTCTTACCAGCAATTTTGGCAGGTTCTCTGGCGGCTTTTTTGGCCTGGGTTGTTAACCGATATTTAGTTAATCTTTGGGGAGAACCGGCTGTTTTTGCCTTAGTGCCTGTCGGAGAAGAGATCTTAAAGACCTCTTTGGCCTTAATCTTTAAAACGAGTATAATTTTTACTCATTTGGTTTTCGGTATTTTAGAAGCTATTTGGGATATTAAAAAGAATACTCGTGGTTTAAAACCTGGGTTAATGGCCTTAGTGACCCACAGTATATTTGGTTTGATTACCTGGTATGGTTTTAAGATTACCGGGTATGTAAGTCCAGGGTTAATGGCCGCTATTTTACTGCATATTGCCTGGAATTCTTTTATCATCAAAAGAAGCAATACTACTAACTAAGCAAAGCGTGGTAAAAAACCGTATTTCAGCATATAAGTTTTGTGGGGGTCCTTTTAGGATGCCCACTTTGTTGCATTTGTTTTGCTGTTTTTAAGGAGGTTACTATGTCTATTATTCCACCTATTTTAAGGACATTGAGCGAAGCACCGGATATAAGCATCATGCTTAAATCCTTAAATACAAAAAAGGAACAACTTATTTATGGTTTAACCGGTATTCAAAAAACATTGGTTACAGCAGCTATTGCTCATAAAATGAACAAAAGTCTCTTGGTAATCTGTGATGGTTCGAAAAGGGCTAAAGAGGTTTGGGATGATCTGGTCTATCTTCTACCCAATTTCGAGGTATTGTATTTTCCTGCTTTAGAAGTCATTCCTTATGAAGTTTTAGCTCAAAGTGCGGAAATACAAAGGCAGAGATTACAGGTTTTAGCCAGCCTTGCCCAAGGTAAAACAACGGTAGTGGTCTGTCCCATTGAAGCCTTAGCCAAAAACCTTCTGCCACCGGATTTATTTAAAAAGGCCATTCGCAATATTCATGTAGGGCAAGTAGTAGATTTATCTGAATTTATGGAATATTTAGTGCAGTACGGGTATGAACGGGTTGAACAGGTAGAAGGACCGGGACAGTTTAGTATAAGAGGGGGTATCATAGATATTTATTCTGTGTTGTATGAACACCCCCTTCGTTTAGAATTTTTTGATGATGAAGTAGATTCCATTCGTTTTTTTAATATTGATAATCAGAGGTCCTTGGAAAAGACCCAGGAGGTAAGTATAGCTCCCGCTCGAGAGTTTTTTATTTTAAAAGACTACCTGGATAAGGGTTTAGAAAATATCCGGCAGGAATTTGAAACCCAAAAGGAAAGACTTGCGAAAAAGAAGGACCGGACCAGTGTGGAGCGGCTTTCCGGTAAAATTAACGAGGTAATGGAGAAGGTGCTCCATAACTTATATTTCCCCGGCTTGGAACAGTATCAGTCCTATTTTTACCCGGAACAAAACTTGCTGTTTGATTATTTTGACCAGGAAAGCATTTTTGTTTTAGATGAACCCTTGCGTCTACGGGAAGCTGAAGAACACCGGGAAAAAGAAAGGAACGCCAGTTTTACCGAATTATTAGTCAATGGTTCCGTTTTACCGGGGCAGAGTGCCTTTTTCAGTACTTTTTCCCAAATGATCGAAGCCTTAGAGGACAAGAAAAGAGTTTATTTATCATTACTGCCTAAAAAGGGTTTACCAGGTACCATTCATGATATGCTAGGCTTAGAAACGAAATCTTTGCCGCCTTTTTTCTCTAAAATCAGGCTTTTGGCTGATGAGATTAAAGAATGGAAACGGAAAAAATTTGCCGTAATCATCTTGGTAACCTCCGAAGGAAAAGCACGAAGATTACAACAGGCCTTGTTTGACTGTGGCGTAGAGGCTCCCTGGGTGGGAGAAGTATATGAGCCTAAGGCCGGGCAGGTATTTATTGCTCAGGGTAATTTAAGCTCCGGAGCGGAATTCACTAAAGCCCGGTTAGTGGTCGTAACGGAAAATGAAATTTTCCAACAGCCTAAGAAACGTCCTCCCAAAAGAATGTTTCAACAGGACGGTCAGCGGATTACTCGCTTAGATGATTTACAAGTGGGTGATTATGTAGTTCATTCTACCCATGGGATAGGTCGCTTTTTAGGGGTAGAACGTTTGAAGGTCGGCAATGTAGAGAGGGATTACCTGATTATTAAATATGCCGGTGAAGACCGTCTGTATGTGCCTACCGATCAGTTAGAGCTTTTACAAAAATATGTGGTAGGGGAAGGTTCTCCGCCAAAAATTCACAAATTAGGAGGAACGGAATGGCAGAAAACAAAGCTTAAAGTCAAGAGTTCAGTTAAAAAATTGGCGGAAGAGTTGTTAAGACTTTATGCTCAAAGGCAGGCTCAACCGGGGTATGCTTTTAGTCCTGATGATAACTGGCAGAGAGAATTTGAAGAGGCTTTTCCTTATAAGGAAACCCCGGACCAGTTACGGGCTATTGAAGAAGTAAAGAGAGATATGACCCGACCGGTACCTATGGATCGTTTAATTTGCGGTGATGTGGGTTATGGGAAAACGGAAGTGGCAATTCGGGCTGCTTTTAAAGCCGTTAATGACGGAAAACAGGTTGCGGTTTCAGTTCCCACCACTGTTTTGGCTCAGCAGCGTTTCAATACCTTTCGGGAAAGGTTTGCCAATTTCCCGATTACTATTGAGGTAGTAAGCAGGTTTAAAAGTGCTTCTGAACAAAAAAAGATATTAAAGGGTGTAAAAGAAGGCACTGTAGATATTATAATCGGTACTCATCGGTTATTATCCAAGGACGTAGCTTTTAAAGATTTAGGTCTTTTGATTGTGGATGAAGAGCAGCGTTTCGGGGTTACCCATAAAGAAAAAATAAAAAAATATAAAACACAGGTAGACGTGCTCACTCTCTCTGCAACCCCTATCCCCAGGACTCTCCACATGTCCTTAATCGGTATTCGGGATATGAGTGTCATTGAGACTCCTCCTGAAGACCGGTATCCTATTCAAACTTATGTGGTAGAACATAGTCCGGAATTAATCAAAGACGCCATTCGCCGGGAGTTGGGGCGGGGCGGTCAGGTATTTTATGTTCACAATCGGGTAGAAGATATTGAGCAGGTGGCAGAGGAGGTTCGGCGGTTAGTACCTGAGGCCCGGGTGGGGGTGGGCCATGGTCAAATGAAAGAAGAGTTACTGGAAAAAGTAATGATGCAGTTTATGGAACAAGAATTAGACGTTTTAGTTTGTACCACTATTATTGAAACAGGTTTAGATATCTCTAATGTGAATACTTTAATCATTGACGAAGCCGATCGGATGGGCTTGGCCCAGCTTTACCAGTTAAGGGGGCGAGTGGGTAGAACTAACCGGGTAGCCTATGCTTATTTAACCTATAAAAAGGATAAGGTACTTAGCCCCCAAGCAGAAAAAAGGCTGCATGCCATCCGGGAATTTACGGAGTTAGGCTCCGGATTTAAAATTGCCATGCGCGACCTGGAAATCAGAGGGGCGGGGAACCTTTTGGGACCGGAACAGCATGGTCATGTGGCTGCGGTGGGTTTTGATTTATACTGCAAATTATTAGAAGAAGCAGTCCGTGAGCTAAAAGGAGAAAAAACAACGGAATCTATTGATGTGGAGCTGGATTTAGAAGTAAGTGCTTTCATTCCTGATAGTTACATCAGTAACAGTAAAAATAAACTAGAATTTTACCAGCGCATTTCCGCTATTAAATCCTTAACGGAAATTCTGGCTATGGAAGAGGAACTGGAAGACAGGTTTGGAGACCTTCCCAATGAAACGAGAAACTTGCTTCATTTAAGTAAATTAAAAGTATTGGCCAGCCAAGCCAAAGTGAAATCCGTTAAACAAAAAAATAATTTTGTTTATATTAAGTTTGCAGGGGATCCGGGTTTATCCGGGGCAGAATTAATGGGTCTGGCTCAAAAATTCCGGCGTAAATTCAATTTTAATGCGGAGAAAGATTTGGAGATAAAATTTAACGTTACTAATTTAAGTGTAGAAGAGACCCTGGCTGTTTTAGAAAAAATCCTCATGGAAATATCAACCCTTGTTAATAATAAGCAAGGTTTGGTATAATGAACCTGTTTATATTATTGTTAGAGGAGCGATTTGATGCGACAAAAAATATTTGTTTTAATGTTATTAATTGTTGTTATTTTAACCAGTGTAGGCTGTAGTAAATCCGAAGAAGATGTTGTAGCAAAAGTTGATGACGAAATAATAACCAGGGAACAATTGGACAAAAGGCTAAGTATAGCTTTAGCTTCCAGTGGCTTAAATCTGGATGACCCTCAAATGGCCGGTTTTAAAGATTTCTATGAATTGCAAGTTTTGCAGCTGATGATTGACGAACTGCTAATCGTGAAAAATGCTAAAAGCCTTGGTTTAAAGGTTAATAGCGGAGATGTAACGAAAGAAATAAATAATCTTAAAGCCCAATTTAACTCAGAAAAAGAATTTGAAAATTATTTTAACAACCAATTAAAAATGTCCAAGAAAGATATAGAGAAAAGTGTAGAAGTCCAATTACTTACTTTAGCCTTATTTGAAGAAATTACTAAAGATATTACAGATACAGAGATAGATATCCAGCAGTATTACGAAGATAATAAAGATGAGTTCTATCAAGAAGAAATGGTTAGGGCTCGCCATATTTTAGTAGAAACAGAAGAAGAAGCAAAAGAAATAATTAAACAAATCCAAGAAGGCCAGGATATGGCTCAATTAGCCAAGTTAAAATCTATTGACCCTTCTGCCCAATATAATGAAGGTGATTTAGATTATTTCGGCCGTGGGGATATGGTTGAACCTTTTGAAAAAGCGGCTTTTGCTTTAGAAGTAGGAGAACTAACAGAAACACCCGTGCAAACCATATACGGTTATCATGTAATCCGGGTGGAAGATAAACTGGAGGCCAGACAGAAGACTTTTGAAGAAGTAAAAGATGAATTAAGAGAAAGATTTATTTTCCAGGAAAAAAATGAGGCCTTTTACAATTACGTTAACGAGTTAAGAGCCAATGCTCAAATCGAAAATAAATTAGAAGAAAAGATTAAAGAGGAAATGGAAAAAGCTGCTCAGGATCAAGAAAAACAGAATTCTGAAGGGGAACAGAATGAAGACCAACAGGTAGAAAGTGACAAATCCAAGGAAGAATAGATTGTAAACCCTGTAGTTTTACTACAGGGTTTTTTTATTCATGATTAAAGGATTATTTCATATGTATATTTTTTCAATAATATCAAATACTTCTTCTACAGGGTAATCAATCCTTTCAGTCAGGTAGAGGTGGTGGCAAAAAAATGAATAATTGTTTGCTTTAGGCTATATACTATCACTGAAAGGTTTTACCTCGCCTATTATCTCAAAAAGGAGGGAAGAAAAAATTAATGAAAGCAACCGGAATTGTTAGGAGAATTGACGATCTAGGCCGAGTAGTAATCCCGAAGGAAATACGTAGGACTTTACGCATTCGTGAAGGTGATCCTTTAGAAATTTTTGTGGACCGTGAAGGTGAAGTCATACTTAAAAAATATTCGCCCATAGGTGAACTAGGTGAATTCGCTAAAGAGTACGCGGACTCATTACATGAGGCCATAGGACATATTGCTTGTATTGCTGACCGTGACCAAATTATTGCCGTAGCCGGTGGAGCCAAAAAGGAATATTTAAATAAACCTATTGGTTCTACAGTGGAAAAGGTAATGGAAGAAAGAAGAGCAATTATGCTGAATGATCCAAGTGATAACCCATATATAAAAGATGAAGGTGAAGAAAACGGAATCGAGGCCCGGTTTACCTCCCAGGTGATCGCTCCTATAATTGCCGAAGGTGACCCCATCGGGGCAGTGATTATAGGTACAAGAGAACCTGATGTAAAAATGACTGATTTAGAACTGAAACTAGCGGAAACAGCAGCCTCATTCCTAGCCAAACAGATGGAACAATAAGAAAGGTGTAATTAGAAAGGTGGTGGTGAAATAACACCACCATTTTTAATTATTGGCTTAGTTTTTGGGTTAAGATTGTTGGTCAGAAGAAGCTCCGGGGTTGAGATTTTGGTCAGACCCATCTTTCGGGTTAAAATTGTTGGTTAGAATCAGATTTTAGGTTATAATCTCTTGTTAGATAGAATTTTTGGGTTAAGATTTTTTGTCAGAAATAATTGTCTGACTCCGAATCTTAACCCAAAAGAAAAAAGGTGAAAATATTGACACAAAAAAGTTTTGTTAAAGGTGCTTTGATTTTAAGTATAGCCGGTATCATCAGTAAAATATTAGGAGCGGTTTATCGGATTCCCTTTGCCCGTTTAGTGGGGGATGAAGGGGTAGGACTTTACCAAATGGCCTATCCTTTTTACACTTTGATTTTAGCCATTTCTACCGCCGGAATTCCTCTGGCTATTTCTAAATTAGTAGCTGAACGGGATCACCACCGGGACGAAAAAGGCATAAAAAGAGTTTTCAAGCTCTCCATGGGTCTTTTAATCATTATTGGTGCTTTCCTTGCTATGGGAATGTATCTCAGTGCTGATTTTATTGCCCACAATATTCTCAATGAACCTAGGGCTGCTTTGAGTCTGAAGGCTATTGCCCCTGCGATTTTATTTACTTCAATTATGTCCACCCTACGGGGTTATTTTCAGGGTTTTCAAACTATGGTGCCCACTGCCTTGTCCCAGGTCTTTGAGCAAATCATTCGGGTTACCACCGTTTTTTTAGCTGCTTTTTATTTAATGCCTTTAGGGGTAGAATATGCTGCAGCAGGGGCTACTTTCGGTGCAGCCACCGGTGGTTTGAGCGGTTTACTTCTTTTAATTGTAATTTATATCTGGTCTGAGAAAAAACGGAAAAAACAAAGTATTCCTCCGGCCAACTTAGGAAAAGAAGAAACTAACGGTGAGATTATTAAGCAAATAATTTATTTGGCTGTTCCTATTTCCATCGGCGGGTTAGTGTTGCCTTTAATGCAAACTATGGACACTTTTATTGTTCCAGCCAGGTTACAGGCAGCAGGATTTACTTCTTTTGAGGCCACCGGTCTTTATGGCCAGCTTTCCGGAATGGCCGGGGCCATAGTTAATTTACCTTTTATTATTACTACAGCTATAGCAGCCAGCCTGGTTCCCGCCGTAGCCGATGCGGTAGTTGCCGGCAGGATTTCCACCGTAAGAGAACAGTTTAGCTCAGCTATGCTTTTGGCCATAATCATTGTGTTACCGGCCAGCGTAGGGCTATTAGTTTTGGCTGAACCTATTTGTCAATTACTTTATAATGAACCTGAAGCAGGTATACCTTTGGCCTGGCTTGCCCCTACAGTTCTCATCGTGGGTATATACCAAACTTCTACCGGGGTATTACAGGGGCTGGGCAAACCTTTTATCCCCGTTATTAGCCTTTTTTGGGGAGCACTTATTAAAGGAGTGTTAACATTTAGTTTAACTGCTATGCCTACTTTAGGGATTAGAGGAGCAGCTTTAGGGACCGTTATCGGGTTTTTGATTGCTGTTTTTAGAAACATATTTAAAGTTTCTAAAATTATTGGGATTAATTGGTTTAAATTTAAAGACCATTTATTAAAACCGGCTATTGCTGTAATAGTTATGGGAGTAACCGTAGTAGAAAGTTATAAATTACTCTTGGCTACAGGATTAAAACAGGAATTAAGCACCTTAATAGCTATTTTCATCGGAGCGGTCATCTACTTTTTAATCCTCTTGATAATTGGGGGAATTAAAGTGCAGGATATTCGCAAAGTACCTAAGGTTGGGGAAAAGTTAGCGGATATTCTAAAAAAACTAAGGTTAGCGAGGTAATAAGATGGTGAATAAGAAAAAGGCGAATTTCCCTTTAGACCCTTTAGTTGAGGTAATGGACAAGCTTTTGAGTTCTGAAGGATGTCCCTGGGATAGAAAGCAAAACCATGCTACTTTAAAAAGGTATTTACTTGAAGAAACATATGAAGTTATAGAGGCTATAGATGAAAAGGATATGCATAAACTCTGTGAGGAATTGGGAGACTTATTACTACAGATTATCTTTCATAGTGCTCTTGCTTCCCGGGCAGGGTATTTTGACATTAACGATGTTATAGAAGGAATAACAGAAAAAATGATCAGAAGACATCCTCACGTATTTGGTGAAACTAAGGTTTCTGATGCTCAAGAGGTACTTAAAAACTGGGAGGAAATTAAAAAAGAGGAAAAAGGCAAGGAGGTGGACACCGGGGTTTTAGGTACTGTTCCCAAAGGTTTACCGGCTTTAATGCATGCCTATAAACTACAGGAAAAAGCGGCAAGGGTAGGATTCGATTGGCCTGATTTAACTGGTGCCTGGGAAAAGGTAGAAGAAGAATTAAGTGAATTAAAAGAAGTTATTAAGGATAACCAGAGAGCCTATGAAGAATTAGGAGACCTTTTGTTTGCCGTAGTAAATGTAGCCCGTTTTCTTAAAATAAACCCGGAAGAAGCTTTACTGGCCACAATCAGAAAATTTAGGAGCAGATTTGAATTTATTGAAGAAAAAGTTAAGGAAAATGGACATAATATAGAGGATTATAATTTGGAAGAACTTGACAGGTGGTGGATAGAAGCAAAAAAACAAGGGTAAATCTAGGAAAATTTTTTTCTAAATTGGTATTTTTAGCAGGAATTTATTGCATTAAACACGAATATTGGGTACGTAATAGTACATTAATAGTGGGAGGGACTTATCTTGAATAAGACTGAGTTAATTAGCAGTGTAGCAGAAAAAACTGACTTAACTAAAAAAGATGCAGAAAAGGCAGTAAATGCAGTATTCGCAGCTATTGAAGAAGCTTTAGCGCGGGGAGAAAAAGTGCAATTAGTTGGATTTGGTACCTTTGAGGTAAGAGACAGAAAAGAGCGGACAGGCCGTAACCCTCAAACAGGTGAGGAAATTGTTATTCCTGCAGCTAAAGTACCTGCTTTCAAAGCCGGTAAAAGCTTGAAAGAAGCAGTAGAAAAATAATTATTAAAAATCAGGTTCTTCCGGGAGCCTGATTTTTTTACGACCACTGGTGATTAGGCCAACATTCTTTAGCTTATAGGTTTAAGGATATCGGTCTTATGAAAATATTTACTTTCGCTGGGCTAAGAACTCCGAATCGGAATAATCTAAGCTTGCCTCAGATAAAAGCTGACCATGCTCAATGGGCCGTCCATGGCCCAATTCGCACTCTGGCCGACGTCCTGTCTGCCAGTCAGCTTTTATTACTTCGGCTGCGCTAAGATTATTTAGCCGATTCTCCGTTATAGCCGCTCAAGTAAATGTCTATGGGGTTAAAATTTTGGGAACGCATGGCGGCTTATGGGTTTACTTTTCGGGGCGGCATGACGTCTTTGAGGTTATAAACTTGGGACAGCATGAAGGCTTTTGGGTTAATTTTTGGGACGACATTATGGTTTCGGGTTGATTTTTTGGGTCAATGTAATTGAATAATACATCAGAAAAAATGTCATCCATCAGATGCATCATGAAAAATTAACATGCATCGGATGCATCATGTAGTATATCCCTAAAGCAGATGCTGACCCGTAAACTTAGCCCTTAAGCCGTAATGCCTACTCAAAATCAATCACCATCTGTGTCCATCCGTGGTTTATAATTCTAGCCACCAGCCACTAAAAACTAGCCACTAACCAACTAGTTACTAGTCACAAGTCACTAATCACTAATTACTAAACAGAGGTGATTTCATGCGTTTAGATAAATTTTTAAAGGTTTCCCGATTGATAAAGCGCCGTACCGTTGCCAAAGAAATTTGTGACGGGGGCAGAGTTAAAATTAACGGGAATATTGCCAAAGCCGGCAGTACTGTTAAAACAGGTGATATTCTGGAAATAACTTTCGGTGAGAGACAAACCAGGGTAGAGGTACTGGAAGTAAAGGAAAATGTGCGGGCAGATGAAGCAAAGGATTTATATCGGGTGATTAATTAGAGTTGTATATTTTGCCTTTTTTCGTTTGATACTAAAGGAAGTAGAAAACGAGGAGGCATTTTTTTATGGGTAGAAAGGGTTTATTAGTATTTGTCATTGTTTTATTGATTATTTTTTCCGTTTCCTGTGCCCAACCGGGAAAGAAACCTCAGGCTCCGGAACCTGAAAAGGAGGAACCGGTAATCACCCTTTATGTAGCGGAGACAGGTCAGGTTAAGGAAATAGCTTTGGAAGAATATTTATACGGAGTAGTTGCAGCGGAGATGGAGGTTGATTGGCCGGTAGAGGCTCTAGCTGCCCAAGCAATTTTAGCCCGTACCTTTACTTTAGAAAAAATAAGTCAGGGAGGTGTTCCGGCCAGGGGAACTGATGCCTCGACAAATATCGAAGAATTTCAGGCATATAATGAAGATAAAATAAACGATTCCGTCAGAAAGGCCGTGGACAGCACCCGGGGTCAGGTGGTCAAATATAAGGGGAAATTAATCAAAGCCTGGTTTTTCGCTGACGGAGGAGGAAAAACCGCTGCTTCAGCGGAAGAAGGTTTAGGCTATACAAAGGAACCTACTCCTTATATACAAAGTGTAGAGGACCCGGGTTTTAAGATTACTGACCCGGAAAATAAAAGCTGGCAAGCAACTTTTTCTATAGGGGAGGTTCAAAAGGCAATTCAGCAAATTAACGGTTCTCCACCGGGCAGTATTACCGGGGTGGAAATTGTAGAAAAAGGACCTTCTGGACGAGCAACTAAAATTAAATTCGGTGATGCCGTTGTCAGTGCTCCTGCTCTCAGGTTAGCTTTAGGCAATGATAAAATGAGGTCTACCCTATTAACAGGCATCAGTCTACAAGGCGGCAATATAGTAATGCAGGGTAAAGGCTACGGGCATGGAGTAGGCATGAGTCAATGGGGCGCCAGGGCTTTAGCGGAACAAGGAAAATCCCCTCAAGAGATAATTAAGTATTTCTTTAAAGATGTGGAAATTGTTAGGGAATATAGATAGTTTTTTAGTGGCTAGATTCATAAACCACAGATGCACATGGATATACACGGAGTTACACAGATAAAGTTAGTCTACTAGTGGGCGAGTGAGCGAGTGGGCGAGATTACAGTCACTAATCACAAGTCACTAGTCACTGTGTTTATCCGTGTTTATCAGTGTTCATCCGTGGTTATATTTTTGTACTTAAAAGGGATGTACTTGCATATATTAATTACCAAGAACTTTCCGCGGAGGTAAGGTCTATGGAGGAAAGAGGGGTTAATGTAATAGAGTTAACTAATAGAGAAAAACTTCAGATCAGTGGTGTACTCAATGTAGCTTCCTTTGATGAAGAAGAAATATTTTTGGAAACAAATTTAGGTCTTTTAAAAATTAAAGGTGAGGGTTTACACATAACTAACTTAAATTTAGATGGCGGAAGTTTAGAAGTTGACGGTTTTGTTCATGTTTTAGAATTTATGGAGGATAAAGGTGCCAAACTGCGCAGTAAAGGTAAAAACATTATTTCGAAATTAATACGATAGGGTTCACTATGCAGTCAATATATGAACAATTTGTAGCTTTTTCAGTTACTATCGGTATCGGCTTTTTGGCCGGTATTCTTTTTGATTTTTACCGGGTAATCAGAGGTTTGTGGAAGCCTCGGCAGTTAGGTACCTTTTTGGGTGATTTGATTTTTTGGGTCATTATGACAGTGCTGGTTTTTACCCTGCTCTTAATCGGTAATTGGGCTGATTTACGGATATACGTTTTTTTAGGAATTTTCTTGGGATTATATTTCTATATTCGTAAATTCAGCAAAAAAGTACAGTATTGTTTTCGAAAATTATTAGTTCTTATTTTGCAGGGGATTGCGTTTTTGTGGAGAGTTCTTTCCTGGCCTTTTAAGTTTATCTCTAAAATATTCTCACGAATATTCTCTGTAATTTTCGGTTTCATTGCTACCGGTTTTCTGGGCATAGGTAAGTTTTTTCAAAGCTTATATCGGAAAGCAAGTAATAGGCTTCGGCAAATTTTTTCAAAAAAACCAAAAGATGATGAATAGAGAATTAAATAGGGCGATAAAAAAATTCCGGTTAGATTGACCGGAATTTTTTTATGGTAGCAGGACTTTTAAAGTTGAAGTGGAAAATAAAACAGGTAATGGAGGATTGATCATAATGAAAAGAAAGAGAAAAAACAAGAGGAAGTTAATAAAGGTGGTATTCTTACTATTTGTAGGTTATCTTGTGTTTAACTATGCCCAGGGTTTCTATGAAGGCTACCGGCTGAATAAGGATATAGAAGCTTTAACTGAAAAATTAAACCAGGTAAAAATGGAAAACAATGAACTTTTAAACCAGTTAGAGTATATAAAGACTCCTGAAGCCATTGAGAAAATAGCCAGGGAAAAACTGGGTTTAGTAAAACCGGGAGAGTCCATTATTATGGAGGCAGCGGAAAAAGAGTAGTAACCTTGGCGAAAATCACCTCTTGACTTTTTTTCATTATGATAGATATAATAAATTAACTCAATTGTAGGGAGGATTTAATTCAGGCATGTCCATAGTTAAAGGCCAAATACTTGAAGGCTTAGTTACAGGTATTACTAAATTCGGTGCTTTTATTGAATTACCAGGTGGTGTTACCGGATTAGTTCACATCTCGGAGGTAGCGGATACCTATGTGAAGGATGTCAATGATTTTTTAAAGGAGAATGATAAAGTAAAGGTAAAGGTCATAAATATTGACGAAAAGGGCAAAATAGGATTGTCGATTCGCCAAGCAAAACCAAAACCGGATATTTCTTTTGAAGAAAAATTATCAAAGTTTTTAAAGGACAGTGATGAACGTATAGCCTCTTTGAATAAAAACTTAAATGCCAAAAGAAGAAGTGGAAATAGATATTAGCACCCGATACCGGGTGCTTTTTGGTTAAGGAGGGAATAGCAGTGGTTATTGCCGTAATTGATATAGGTACCAATAGTACCCGACTTTTGATTGCCCGCTACGAAAAAAGTAATGTTACTTCTCTTTATCAGGACCTGGAGATTACCAGGATCGGGGAAGGATTAGGCGAATCCCCTTTCATTAAAAAAGAGGCATTAGCCCGCACCATTGACTGCTTAAAAAGGTTTATGAACAGGTGTCGGGAATATGAGCCGCAAATAATCAGGATTACAGCTACCAGTGCTGTTCGTGATGCACAAAATAAGGAAACGGTAATAAAAGAGGTCCGGCAGAATACCGGTATTCATTTAGAAATTCTCTCCGGTGAAGAAGAAGCTTATTTAAGTTACTTAGGAGCGGTAAGTGAGCTGACCGGAGAATCAAAAGTAAAGGTTGTCTTGGATATTGGCGGGGGAAGTACGGAGTTAGTTTATCCCACAGGTACAGGGCTCAGACTTAACAGTATAAATATAGGGGCGGTTCGTCTAGCGGAAAAACCTGAATTACACAAGAATTTTCCTCAACTATTTGCGGATTTAGATGGAGAAAAATTACCGGAGGAATTTGCTTTAATTGGAGTCGGAGGGACGGTAACTACTTTAGTTGCTCTTAAATTAAAATTAAGGAAGTATAATCCGGAATTAGTTCATGGACAAACCTTAACCCTGGAAGAAGTCAGGCAGCAAAAGGAGCTGCTTTTTAATTTAAGCCTGGAAGAAAGAAAAAAACTGCCTGGTCTTCAGCCCCAGAGAGCGGACATAATACCTTATGGGGCCCTTATTCTGGAGGAGCTAATGAAAAAATTGAATTGTAAAGAAATTATCGTTAGTGAAAAGGATATTTTATACGGGTTAATAATCACGGCCTCCGGAGGGGATGCTAATAAAAAAACTGATTAAGGAGGTCGTTGGATTTAATGGTTCAGATACCCGACAATGCCGAACTCACCTATAAATGTAACCAGTGTGGCCACATGTTTACCAGCAGTACTATGATGAGTACAGGTGCAAGCCTAACATGTCCTTTTTGTAAAAATCAATGTAAGCCTGGTCAGTGCGAAATAATTGGTAGCTCAAATGAAGGGTATTAATAGCTATGTAGATATTCTGAATGTTAGCATTATGGCCCACGAGCCAAACTGTATGTCAGCATCAATGCTTTTTAGGTTAAGTTTTTGGGACGGCATTACGGCACATGGGCTAATCTGGATGAAGGCATGACGGCTCATGGGTTAGCTCTTCGGTCAGCATTTTCCTTTGGGATATAATGCATGATGCATCCGATGAATGTTAACTTTTCAGGATGCATCTACAAGAATGACATTTTTATATGATGCAATTTTTTATGTATTTATTTTAGAAGGATGGTTCAGTGTGCATCGCAGTGAATGAAAATTTTACTTGAGCGGCTATACGGAGAATCGGCTAAATAATCTTAGCGAAGCCGAAGAAATAAAAGCTGACCGCCCGACAGGACGTCGGGCGGAGTGCGATTTGGGCCATGGACGGCCCATTGAGCACGGTCAGCTTTTATCTGAGGCGAGCTTAGATTATTCCGATTCGGAGTTTTAGCTTAGCGAAAGTAAATATTTTCATGATGGTGACCTGCCACTAAAAACTAGCCACTAAATTTTGTTACTGATTACTAAAAAACCTGCCGGCAGGCAGGTTTTTTTGCACAAATTTGCCCCTTCAATCATATGATATGATGCCGAACATACAAGAAGGGGTGAAATGAATGTATACACCAATGGATCCACATGGAGTATCATATATATGGAATAATTTGGGCGGAATGCAAGGGGAGACAACATCCTACATAACTATAAAGACTATGATTCAAATTCCTTTAGGCAAACCTAATGTAGGTAAAATCCTTGAAGTAACAGGAAAAAGCAATCTACTGAGTAATTACAATTATCGCTGGCTAACGGGCAATTTACTCGTGGAGCTGAAATATCAAGGCCTTCGAAATAGAATGGTAGAGAGGTTGAACTTCATTATTCCTTTTCAAGGACCTACACCCTTTAATGCTCAGGGTTTCCCCGGTGCTGACGTTAAATTTATTACCGCTAGGTTGATTGGTTCCCGCAATATTTTAATTGAAGCTGTAGTGGCTGTAACTGCTTCCCAACAGTGGGGACTAAGGGGAGGGAAAGAGGTCCTGGGTGAATTTTCCAGAGAAGAATCCATCTATCTGGAAAAGGATTTTCCTAAAGCCGAAGAAGTACTAGGAGTAAATATTAAATTTAAACCTTTCAAGCATCAACTAACAGGCAGGGAATTAAAGGTTTATGGGTTAAAGGAAATAACTGTATTGTACGTTGGGGAACAATTTTCCGGAGATAAAATTTCTTCTGTAAGAAAAGTAGAACCTTTTACGGAAACGATTCAACTGAAACAAGAAGCCCCTGCTTTTGGGCCCTTCACCATTGTTGCCAAGGAGCTTAACAGCAGGCTGGTTAACCCACGAGAATTGATTTTGGAAGGGAAATTCTCCCTGGTGAGCTTTTTACCGCTGAGTCAAAGCAATATGTGGGGAGAAATGATGGGTACCGTAAAAAATTTAACGGAAATGATTAAAGGCAAAAAAGAAAATGAACTGAAATTAAAGGGAACTGATAACATTACTAAAGCAGAATTAAAGACAAAGAAGGAAATTAAAGAAATAATTGAACAAAAAGAAGAATTAAAAGAAGCGGAAAATATCCAGGAGGCAGAAGAACTTGAAACTGTAACTGAAATAAGCAAAGAAGAACCACAGAAAGAAGAAAAAGAGGAATTGGGTGTTAATTCTCTGATTACTGAAGAAAATAACGTTAAAGAAATAAACCAAGAGGCGGAAAACCGATTTGAAGACGGATCTAAAGAAGAGGTTGAAGAGGAAAAAACAGTACAGATCATTTTAACAGAAACTGTAACGGAAGAAACACCTGCTGTAGTGGTAGAAGAGGAAAACAAAAAAGAGAAAGAACAAGCCGTTAAGTGGGAAAAACAGAATACATCTCGGCTAAGCAGCCGGGAACGGATGGCCAAACACATGCGAAAATTAAAGGGAGGAATAAAAGATAAAAGTGAGACTAAGTCAATTTCCCTGTAATAAAGTGAAGAAAAGATGGATATTTTCTAGAGATTATACGACAAGTTTAGCCTATGAAATTTATCATTCCGGGTTTTAAGGACCCGGAATTTTTTGTTTTCTTTCCCTTGCCTAAAATACTTGTCTAAATTTGTCTTTAAAAATAGAAATTTTTTGGGACAAGCCTAACATATTTTAACATAAATTTCCAGCAAAATGTACTATAATTAATTTCGACCCCTTAAGACCAAAGTCATAAGCAGTTGAACTGGTTGAGCCGGAAAAGGATGGTGTTTGCATGCTGAGTAAAACAACGGTTAACCGGCAGTTTAAAGCAAGCTACCAATTATTAAATTTCCTGCGCTGGGATAATTTATTATTTGGTTTTTTAGGATTTATCCTGGCCCAGTCCTTGCTTTTGGGAGAAATAAGGCCTTTTGCTCCTGCTGTTTTGGGAGCTGTTTCCGTTTGGGACAAGCAAAAAAGGTGGGGGATGTTAGCAGGATCTTTGTTGGGAGTATATTTAATAGCAGAGGGGGCTGAGTTTTGGTCCCAGAGCATTATCCTGTTAGTTGTCTTCATGGTCTTGTTTAACCAATTCGTTTTAGGCAGACAACAATGGATAATCATCCCCTCTATGGTTACTGCCATAGTGTTTATTGTTAACAGCATTTTTATTTTTTTTGGCCTAGGTTCTCCTTACGGTTGGGTCACAACTTTTTTTGAAAGCTTTTTTGCCGGATTAATTACTTTAGTAACACTTACTTCCCTGGGGGCTTGGGAAAAAAGACAGAGAAACATTCCTTTAAACCTGGAAGATAAAATAAGTTGTTTTATCCTGGGTTTAGGCGTTTTACTGGGCTTTGGCGATATTTATTTACTCGGTGTTAATATTCAGAGTTTCCTCTCAAGGTTTGCTGTTCTACTAGGCTGCTTCTTGGGTGGCCCTGGAGGGGGAGCGGCGGTAGGTACCTTGGTAGGTTTGGTACCCAGTATCGGGGGTAATTTCAGTACAGTTACCATTGGGTTTTATTCTTTATCAGGTCTTTTAGGAGGAGTATTCCAAGGTCTGGGTCGAATTGGCATTTTAATTGGTTTTACTTTAGGAAACCTGATGTTGTCCATGTATTTCGCAGGATCAGATCAGGTAATCATGACTTTGGTAGAAACTTTCTTAGCCGGTGTAGTATTTCTCCTTACTCCCCTTTCCTTCTTCCGGATTGAAGAAAATGAACCTGAAGAGAATGAACTCATCTGGCAACAAACAGAGGAAAGTGCCCAAAAAATTAATTTAGTTTCCGGAGTTCTTTCAGAGTTAAGTAACGCATTTTTGCCTACAGAAACAAGGGTGCAGAATATGGAGGAAAATCCGGTAAATAAAATTTTAGATGAAACAGCCCGGCAGGTTTGTGACAACTGTTCTTTGCGCAGTATTTGTTGGGATAAAGAATTGGCTAAAACTTATCGTTCTCTGGTGAGGGTTTGTGCTAAAGGAGAAAAAAATGAGCGGATCAGTGAACAGTTTTTCCCCTATGATTTTCAACGGCGGTGTATGCGTCTACGGGAATTAAGCATAGCTTTAAGCTGTCAATTAAAGCTGTTCAAGCAGGAAAAGTATTATCAGGAAAAACTGAAAAAATCCCAGGAGGTTGTTTCCCGGCAGTTAGCGGGCATGGCGCAGTTAGTCCAAGGATTTTCTAAGATTTTAAAATACCGTTCAGCTACTGATGAGGAACTGGCTGAATATATTAAAAGTGAGTTATTGGATGCTAATATTAATGTACAAAATGTTAAGGTTATTGAAAATTCCGGGGGAGATAAAGAAATCGTTATTGTGCAACGGGCTTGCCCCGAACGAAACTGGTGTATGCAATTTATCGCTCCAAGGATTTCCCAAATTATGGACAGGACTTATACGGTCAAAACCACTCGCTGTCCCACTTCCGGCAATAAAACTTGCACCTATTATTTAAATCCCAGTCAAACTTATGCCGTGACTACCGGAGCGGCTGTAGCCATAAAAGAAGGCAGCAGTGTTTCCGGAGATAATTGGTCCTGTCTCAGCTTACCGGACCGGAAATTTGCTTTGATTCTAAGTGACGGCATGGGAGCGGGAGAAGAGGCTTATGCTGAAAGCAATACGGCTGTTCATCTTTTGGAAAAACTGTTAGCCGCAGGATTAGGCAATCAAATGGCGGTAGACACAGTAAATTCCGTTTTATTACTACGCTCCACCAAGGATTCCTTTGCCACTATTGACATGACGGTAATAAATGAAGTTTCCGCTACGGCAGAATTCATAAAAATAGCCGCCTGTCCTTCTTTTATTAAAAGGCGTACCCAGGTGCAAGTTATTAAAGGCAAATCATTGCCCATAGGCATATTAAACCATGTGGAACCGGAATATTTTCAATTTCCCGTACAGGTGGGTGATTTAATAATCAAGATGAGTGACGGGGTTTTTGAGGCTTTAGGCGGAAATATTGAAGAATGGACGAAAGTCATCCAGGCCCTGCCTCAAGAAGAACCCCAAAATATAGCCAATTATCTGATTGAGCTGGCCCGGAAAAGTTTACATGACCGTATCAAAGACGATTTAACGGTGTTAGTAGCCCGCATCGACTACCGTTCGGAATAAATGGACAAAATGTAAGGAGGATTATTGAAAAGCCTACAGAATTAATTCTGTAGGCTTTTATATGGAGGTCAACAAAATGTCCCTAGACTTTTGGGAGTTGGTTTTAAAAACAATAACGGATTATGAACTTTTGCAAAAAGGTGACCGGGTAGTGGTAGGTGTTTCCGGTGGCCCTGATTCCATGGCCTTACTGGCTGTTCTTCGTTCCTTAAAAGAAAAATATGATTTAACGCTTCATGTAGTTCATGTTAACCACATGTTTCGGGGACAACAGGCCCGGGAAGAAGCCGAGTTTGTGGCGAAAATGGCAGAAAAATGGGGGTTAACCTGGAGTATCTTTGAAAGGGATGTGCCGGCTTTAAGCAAGAAACAGGGATTATCCCCGGAGGAAGCGGGACATAAGGTACGTCACGAAATCTACCGCCAGGTAGGGGAAAAGATCGGGGCAACTAAACTGGCTTTAGGTCACCATGCGGATGACCGGGCGGAAACAATACTCCTCCACCTGATTCAGGGAACCGGTTTGGACGGTCTTGCGGCAATGCCTCCCCGGCATGGTTGGTTAATTCGTCCCTTGGCCTGGGTCAACAAAGAACAAATCTTAGATTTTTGCAAAAGGGAAAGTTTACCATATCGTCTGGATCCTACTAATACAGAAGATATATATCTGAGGAATAAAATAAGATTATCTTTATTACCCTGTTTACAAAAAGAATTTAATCCCCAAATAGTAAAAAATTTGCTAAAATTAGAAGATATAATCTGGGCAGAAAACTGTTTTTGGGAAAACCTGCTGGAAAAAAATTTGCCGGAAATCATGTTGGAACAAACAAAGGATAAAATAAAAATAGATTTAGAAAAATTTAATCTTTTAGATTTAGCCCTGAAAAGGAGAACTGTTCGTAAGCTATATAAAATGCTGAAACCGGAGCTTCAAAACCTAGGGTATACTCATGTGGAAAAGGTTATCGAAATTTGTAAGAACAAGAAAGGTTTGCAGAAGTTTCTTTTACCGGAGCAGGTACTTTTGAAAAAAAGTTATACTTACTTTGAATTAATCCAAACAGATAAAAAGGAAAAGAGAAAACCGGAAGAAGGTTTATATCTAATTTGGGAGATTCCTGGAGAATTGCTCTTACCAAAACAGCAGAAACTTTTAAAAGCTTATTACTCTGCCAAACCACCCCGGTTAAAGGGGGATTTTTTCAAAGTGGTTTTGGACGGAGATAAAATAAAGTCACCTTTAATTGTCCGCACAAGGCAGCCGGGAGACCGAATCAGACCATTAGGGTTAGGGGGAACCCAAAAATTAAAAGATTATTTTATTAATCGAAAAATAGAAAGAGATGTAAGAGATTTACTCCCCTTGGTTTGTCAGGAAAATGAGATTGTTTGGTTGCCAGGTTTAACCATTAATGATGATTACAAGGTTTCTCCGGGAACAAAAAAATTTATAGTTCTTGAGTTGGTAGATAGAGAATATGTTTGAAAAAAAAGACGTATTATGGTAAAGTATACTAGTATTCATATGCTTTTTCGTTGAGAATATAATGATCGGGTGTCGAGATTATTTCATTATAGAAACGAAAATATGACCATTTAAGTCTATTTTTAAAGACGGATGCGAGAGGAGGCACATTTTTGAACAGAGTCTTTAAAAACCTGGCCATTTATTTATTAATAGTTTTAATCGCTGTTTCTGTACTGCGCTGGTCCAATACACCGCAACAGATTGCGACTCCATTTGAAAAGTATTCAGAGTTCGTAGAAGCAGTAGAAACAGGTCAAATTAAAGAAGTAAAGATAGTTACTTATGATACCTATCAGGAGTTATCAGGTACAACTGTCAAAGGAGAATCTTTTACTATTGAAGCTCCTAAATCGGAACAGGTAGTAGACCTTTTATTAGCTAACGGAGTAGAATTTGATCAGGAACCCACTCCAACACCGCCCTGGTGGACTTCCCTTTTATCCACCTTGTTGCCGGTTTTATTGTTGATCGGTGTTTTCTTCTTTATGATGCAGCAAACCCAGGGTGGCGGCGGTCGTGTAATGCAGTTTGGTAAAAGTAGAGCCAGGCTTCATGCTGATGATAAAAACAAAGTAACCTTTGCCGATGTAGCCGGAGTTGACGAGGTAAAAGAGGAATTGGAAGAAGTAGTGGAATTCCTTAAATACCCGAAAAAATTTACTGAATTAGGTGCTAAAATTCCTAAAGGTGTACTATTATTCGGACCTCCGGGAACAGGTAAGACTTTATTGGCTCGCGCCGTAGCCGGAGAGGCAGGAGTTCCCTTTTTCAGTATCAGTGGTTCTGATTTTGTGGAAATGTTTGTGGGTGTTGGGGCATCCCGTGTTCGTGATTTATTCGATCAGGCCAAGAAAAACTCCCCTTGTATCGTTTTTATAGATGAGATTGATGCTGTGGGACGTCAACGTGGTGCGGGCTTAGGCGGCGGGCATGATGAAAGAGAGCAGACTCTAAACCAGCTATTGGTAGAAATGGACGGTTTTAATGTTAATGAAGGTATAATCATTATTGCCGCTACCAACAGACCGGATATTTTAGACCCTGCCCTTTTACGTCCGGGGCGTTTCGACCGTCAGATAACCGTTGATAGACCTGATGTGAAAGGTAGAGAACAAATCTTAAAAGTTCATGTACGTGGTAAACCTTTGGCTGATGATGTAGACTTAGGTGTGCTGGCCAGAGGCACTCCAGGGTTTACCGGAGCTGACTTGGCAAACTTAGTTAATGAGGCGGCTCTTTTAGCTGCCAGAAAGAATAAAAATCAAATCAATATGATTGATTTAGAACAATCAATTGAACGGGTAATAGCGGGTCCGGAGAAAAAATCCCGGGTCATCAGCGAATTTGAAAAGAAAATCGTTTCCTACCATGAAGCCGGTCACGCTCTTGTAGCAGAGCTATTACCCCACTGTGACCCATTGCATAAAGTTTCTATTATCCCTCGTGGCCGAGCCGGTGGGTATACTTTGCTTCTGCCTCGGGAGGATAGAAACTACATGACTCGTTCCCAGCTTTTAGACCAAATAACCATGATGCTGGGAGGAAGAGTGGCCGAGCAATTGGTTTTAAATGAGATTAGCACCGGTGCTCAAAATGACTTAGAGCGGGCTACTGCTACCGTAAGGAAAATGATTACCGAATGGGGTATGTCCGATGAACTGGGCCCCATGACCTTTGGTAATAAACAGGAACAGGTATTCCTGGGTCGGGATATAGCCCGGGATCGCAACTACAGTGAAGCAGTTGCATTCGCTATCGACAAAGAAGTGCGCCGGATTATGGAAGAGTCCTATAAGAGGGCAGAGCAGCTTTTACGGGATAATCTCGATAAACTTCATTTAATCGCTGAAACCTTAATGGAAAAAGAAACTATTGAAGCTGATGAATTTGCTGAACTAATGAAAAAAGTAACAGATTCACCAAAACGCAAAGACGACAGCCGTACTCCTGAAGAAACTATTAAATCAGATGAAGAAGTGATTAATGTACCTGATCCAGGAGTAATTCCGGAAGAGCAGGGAGAAAATACTGTAAAAATAACTTTTATTGGGAGAGATTAGCAATGGAAAAAACATTTGTCATGATTAAGCCCGATGGGGTACAAAGAGGTTTAGTAGGTGAAATTTTGCAAAGGTTTGAAAGAAAAGGCTTTAAAATTAAAGGGCTAAAACTTTTGCAGGTAACAGAAGAATTAGCTGCAAAGCATTATGAAGAACATATAGGTAAGCCTTTTTATCCTGAATTAGTTGAGTATATTACCAGCGGGCCGGTAGTAGCAATGGTTCTGGAAGGAAACAGTGTAATTAGTGAAGTCCGTAAAATTAACGGGGCAACAAATCCCTTAGAAGCTCAACCGGGCACAATCAGAGGCGATTATGCCCAAGATATAAGCATGAATATCATTCATGGATCTGATAGCCCGGACAGTGCCCAAAGAGAAATAGCTATTTATTTTAGTGAGGATGAACTTGTAGACTAAAAAGAAACTGCCGCAGGCAGTTTCTTTTTTAAACACCTCTATTAAACAGCAATTCTTTTTTGTCAGATTTCTCTTTATAGTAAACATTCCTTGTCAGATTCTTTATTTCTGACAAAGAATTTAACCCAGAAGCCAATGAAAGGGAGTGATAAGATGAGTAAATCTTTAGTTGCCAAACACGCCCAAGGAAAAAGTGAACAGGATGAAATTTTTGCCGTAAGCCATGCAGCTCAGGCTAAAGCCAAAATCGTTGGTAAAGAAAATATAGTAAATGCTTCTATCGGGGCTTTTTTGGACCCTCAAGGTAATTTAATTACATTACCTACAGTTGCCCAAACTTTGGCCGGTCTACCCTTTGAAGATACGGCGGCTTATGCCCCCATTGCCGGGTTGCCCGGCTTTATTGAAACAGCCATTAATGTAACCTTTCAGGAATATAAGCCTGATGCATATTTGGCCGGTATAGCCACACCTGGCGGCACGGGAGCGATTCACCATGCTATTTGGAATTACACCAACGAAGGTGATACCTATTTAACAACAGACTGGTTTTGGGGACCTTATCGGACCATGGCTAGGGAGATGTTGCGGAATTTAGACACTTTCCCCACTTTTGATGAGCAGGGTAATTTTAATCTACAAGCCTGTTTGGAAAAAGTAAAAAATTTAAGCCAGGTTCAGCAAAACGTATTATTGATAATCAACTCTCCTGCCCACAATCCTACCGGGTATAGCTTAACTTATGAAGAGTGGGAACAATTAGTGGAGGGCTTGAAGGGACTTGCTGAAAACCAAGAAAATAATTTTATTCTCTTTGTGGATATAGCTTACTTGGATTTTGCTCCTCCCGGCAGCCGCAAATTCTTCCGGTTGTTTAGCAATTTACCTGCCAATCTTTTAGTTATCGTAGGTTTTAGTATGTCTAAAGGTTATACTATGTATGGGTATCGCAGCGGTTGTATGATCGGTATTAGTTCAGATAAAGATGTCATTGCTGAATTTTATAACGTGAATCAGTATTCTAACCGGGCAACCTGGTCTAACGGTACCAGAAGTGCAATGCGGTGTTTAGAGGAATTAGGTAAAAATCCGGAGTTGATGGCCCGGGTTAATCAAGAAAGAGAGGAATATCGTTTAAGTTTAGAACAGCGGGCCAAAACATTTCTGGAAGAAGCAAATACCGTAGGGTTAGAGGTTTGTCCTTATCATGCAGGCTTTTTTATAACGGTACCTACCGTTAAAGCTAAGGAAATTGCTTTAAAGCTTCAGGAAGAAAATCTCTTTATTGTACCGCTGAAACGGGGACTAAGAATTGCTATCTGTGCCATTCCGGCTGAAAAAATAAAAGGCATGGCTACAAAGATCAAAAAAGCTAAAGATGAACTGGGAGGTTAATTGCTAATGGAGATAAAATTAACACCCGGCCTTGAAGGACAAGCTCAGGAACCGGCTACTCAGGAAAATACGGCCAAAAAATATGGCAGTGGCAGCATAGAGGTTTATGCCACTCCCGCTATGGTGGGCCTTATGGAAAATGCTGCGGTAAATGCAGTAGACCACCTGTTACCTGAAGGTTATGCTACTGTAGGCATACACCTGGATGTAAAGCACCTTAAAGCTACTCCGGTAGGCATGAAAGTAACAGCCAAGGCATTATTAAAAGAAATAGACGGCAAAAAATTATTCTTTACCGTGCAAGCTTTTGATGAAAAAGAACTGGTCGGGGAAGGCACTCATACCAGGTACATAATAGAGGTGGATAAATTCTTGGAAAAAACACAAGGGAAAATTAGCCGGTAATATAAGGGAGGAAAAAAGTAGAGTTCCTATAACTCTACTTTTTTTGATAAAAAATGATTGTTTCTTTGATTAGGCAATGTTATAATTATATAGGCCAACGAGAGCATATGCCTTGTATGGTTACTCTGTTAAATAAGTTAGTGGTTTTAAAGGAAAAAAGTATACCGCTTGGAGCCGTAGTGGACCGAGACGGGAGGTGATAAGGGTTGTATAGTGCCGAATAGACCTTCTGGTTTCTTTGTCCGGAAGGTTTTTTATTTTAAGAAAATATTTTCGTTAACCGTAAAAATTAATAGGTTGACAAAGTGAATATCCTCAACTATAATCAGAGTAGCATTAAACAGTGGGCGAGTGGGAGAGTGAGCGAGTAGGTTAGAATCCTGATGAGCGTGAAACTCCCCTCTCCTCAAGAGGGAGTGTATAAGTTGAAGTTATCTGTTCGGGAAATGGTGTTAGTTGCGTTTTTTGCTGCTCTGATGGCAGTAGGTGCTTTTATTTCTAAAATATGGCCACCTGATGTAATTCCTTTTAGCTTATTGCCTTTATTGTCTATGCTGGCCGGAGTGTTAATCGGACCCCGATTAGGTGCACTAAGTATGATTGTTTACGTTTTAGTGGGTCTAAGCGGAGTACCGGTGCTGGCTTCCCCTCCTTTCGGAGGAATAACTTACGTGTTTAAACCGTCTTTCGGTTTCCTGTTGGCTTTTCCGGCAGCTGCTTATGTGAGTGGGTGTATTGTTCACAGCCAAGAAAAACCAGGATGGTTAAC
>ENA-OWOZ01001078-OWOZ01001078.1-bioreactor-metagenome-genome-assembly--contig:-NODE-1078-length-27678-cov-90.051447_pt1 | contig 27678 bp, 28 predicted proteins | sample MGYA00238140_ERZ651804 | MGnify/ENA primary metagenome ERZ651804 (study PRJEB26910, sample SAMN07631232) | bioreactor metagenome | isolation source: Switchgrass digestor | place: USA: Dartmouth... | reverse complement strand
ATATATTTGTTGAAATATATTGAATGTTTTACATTTTTTATTTGGTGTTTTTCAGTGGTTTCGAACCGTCCCCTGTTTTATCCCCTGTTTTACTGCGAATCAGATTTGCGATCTTAGCTGCGAATACTGGCCATAAAGGCTTTGGCAGTTCATGCCCCATTCCTTCAAAGGTAACAAGTTCAGCACCTTCAATAGCAGCTGCAACAGCATGTCCTCCGCTTACATCAACCATTTTATCGCTTTCACCGTGTATAACAAGAGTCGGTATCTTAACAGAACGAAGTTTTTCTGTTCTATCACCGGACTTTATAACTGCAACAGCCTGCCGCATCATCGCCAGTGGATCGTGGTCCCTGTCCCAGGCAAGCCCGGCAATTTGAGCAACAGCTTCTTCATCTAAAGGATATTTGGGAGAACCAAGAGCTTTGCGTGATTTAATCTGCCAATCAATATAGGCTTGTCGGTCATCATAAGGAGGTGAACCTAAGTTTGCCAGCACTGAATAGTCAGGTTGTCCTACAGAAGGATTCCCGGTAGTTGACATTATAGAAGTCAAAGACCGAACCCTGTGGGGATACTCTATAGCTATTGTTTGAGCTATCATTCCTCCCATTGATGCGCCAACCAGGTGTACGCTGTCATATCCAAGTGCATCCATTAGACCTACTGTGTCTGCTGCCATGTCTGAAAGAGTATATGCCACTGTAGAGAAATCACCGGATTGTATCGCTGCAAAGTCTGGAACAGGTGCATCTGAAAAGTGAGTTGAAAGTCCGGCATCCCTATTATCGAACCTAATAGGATGCAGACCATGACTAGCCAGTTCCAAGCAAAATCCTTCAGGCCAGTTAATCATTTGTGCACCGGCACCCATGATCAGGAAAACAGGTGATAATGCAGGATTGCCAAAACGCTGATAAGCTATCGTTATTTTCGATGGTCCAACATTTTGAACGCTTTCCTCACCATGAATTTGAACTTTATTTGTATCCATAATTATACCCTCCTAATACCGATAATTATGTCAGTAAATCAATAGGTATATTATATGAGTATGCTCAAAAAATAAATAGTCTAAAATATATAATTTTATTGTGTTATAATTAAATTAGTAGAGATTATTTTTATTCTATATGATCTATGTATTTCATTGGAATTCTATAGAAAAACCATGGGATTGCACCTGCCATGGCTCAAGATTTGTCTATGAAGGCAATGTGATTTAGGAACCGGAGATCAAACCTCTAAATATACGCAATAACACAAATACGATTGAGAAACTTATTTATGACAATTTTTAAAGTTTAACAGAAAAAAGGCTTCGTTATTGTTTCCTTTTCTTTTTGGTTTATCCTATTATTTAGACAACCTGATACGTTCTGCAGAGCAGTACTTGGCATTTCACTCGTTTTTTAACAATTCTCATAGGGTTTGCCGTCCCCATTATACTGTTTTATAAAATATCGTGAATGCCGATATCGCTGAAATTAAATATATTACCGCCGCAATTAACGAATATAATATAAAGTTGATACTCATTTTTCTAAAAATAATTCTGTTCACATAAAATAATATTGCTGAATAAATCAATACCGCAATAACAGCCAATATTTTATGATAAGTAGGTGTAGTTGAAACAAAAAGCGATAAACCTTGAAACATAATTATTGTAAATATGAAAAGAGGAATAGTGAGTAATCCCATAATTAAATTAAATAATACAAATAATAACTTCATTTCGATATGCTCCTTTTAGGAATAATTATTAATCCGTTGGCAAGAAGCTAAAGCTGTTTCAAAATATTATATATAGCAAACGCTGTTATTGGCAGAAGTAAAAAGACTAAAATATTTAATATAAAATAGGTTTTAACACTCGAGCCTGAGTTTTTACCAAGTATAACTTTATTAACTATACAAACAGCTAAAGCAAACACAAGTAAAATCATAAATCCAATTATCTTTCCCTTGGCTGAAGACGAAAGCCAAATCCAAGAACCGGGCCACAATAATAATCTAGCTATAAAAAAACCGAAACACTTAACATTCCAAAAATAATATTTATTATTGTTTCAATTGTGTAACCCTTTGCCATATTTTCTTTGCCCACTTTCATATAAAAACTCAATATTTTAATATAAACTCCTCTCTTCCATTCCTTGCTATTTTAACAGGCTCTTCAACTTGCTCCACAATGTTTTTTGGTGTTTTCCTCATTTGTTACTAGTATCGGCACTTTTCATAATTTCCTGTATAATTGATGTTTTAGCATCTGCATAGTGCTGAATATGTCTCCATTTATTCTTTGCAAGGCTTCGTTTGACTTGTGCATACTTTTCCCGATCTGCTTCATTATTCCTCAAATGGTCTCGAAAAAGCAGCATCCTCTTTATCTCCGATGTTCCCTTACTGAACACATGAAGATTTATGTCGGTATCCGGTCCCTTAAACATCCGATGTTCAGACCACTCAGGTTCTCGAACCCTTAAAGTATAACCGGCTGATTCCAGCACCGGGACATAGGACAATTCGTCGGCAGAATTCTCCACAACCAGCAATATATCGATAATTGGTTTTGCACACAGTCCCGGCACTGAAGTGGAACCTACATGCTCAATTTGCAATGCCTTGCTGCCCAGTATGGAACGAATCCGGTGGGCTTCCCTTTCAAACAATTCTTCCCAGTTTGGATCATATTCCACAAGGGTGATGGGTGCATTATGCGGCTTCAATTCGCCGACTATGCTCTTTTGCAGCTCTTCATCACTTCTCGGTCTTGAATTCTTATCGGATGCCATCATTCCAGCTCCTTTTTTATACTATAAACCGTTTATTTCAGTAACAAAAACCGTTGACTTTTACATTCTATCAGAAAATCAGAATAAAAAAAATGTTAATGCTGCTAAAAATCTTTTCGCATTAACAAAAAATTATATGCTTAATCTATATTAATGTAGTATCTCATGGAAAGATATTTTGATTCATCAGGAGCAAAACCTAGTTTGCGATATAATGAAGAAGCAGCCTGTGTTGCCTTCAAATCAATGTAAGATAGTTTTTTACTTTTTGCATCCTGTATAGCCATCCTTATTAAATTTCCAGCAATTCCTCTTTTGCGATAGTGTGGCAGCGTATAAACATTCATTATTGTTCCTGTTAATCCAGTCAAAAAACTTGGATTTGCAGGTTTTTCACTGATTAAAAGAAATACAGTCGATACAATTACTGCATTATCTTCACAGACATATACAAATAAATCTCTGTTTAAATGTTTCCCGAAATAATCCAGCAGTTGTACTCTGATTGTGTCAGTCTGCTCCTCTGTTAATCCGTCATAATCTTCCGCTAAATACGCTAATCGCATATTTATCAGCTGAGAAACATCGGTTTTATTAGCTTGCCTTAACTGCATAGTAAAACTATCTCCTCAAAACATTATCAAATAGATATACCATTACCTAAACTTTCTCAACCGGAATCCAAATTTCACAATAATAATCCTCCGGATTCTCTGTGGGTGGGGTATACATTTCAACGTTATAGTTTCCTGCCAGCTTATATTCTTTGCAATTGGGCAGCCACTCACTCCATATTCTTGTATTAACATCCTGCAATGATTTCGGCAATGGCCCTCTACATGGAAATACTGCCCATGTTCCTGCAGGAATCACTCTAGTTACATAGCCTTCAGGAACCTCATTCCACGGCAAATAGTTGTCCGCAATCATATAGTCGAAATTCTTCCCATCGCTGTCTATACAGATCCCATACATTCCGCAAACAATATTATTCTCACCGCTTTGCATATGCTCTTGCCAAAACTTTGGAATTTCATCATAGGAAGTATCGGTATTAAAACTTCTTACTTTACCCATAACAGTAAACTGTTGCTTCTCAACAATCTTATATTCCAGCATTGTTCCGCCCTCCAATGTTAATTTTATTTTCAGCGGTGCAAAGGACTTTAGATTTGCACCCTTTAATTTGGCGGCCGAAGGAGAAATACCGTGAAACTTGGTGAATGCACGGGTAAAACTGTCAGGAGAATCATAACCGTACTTCATTGCAACATCAATTACTTTGGCATCCGCTTTGGAAAGTTCCTCCGCTGCAATACTGAGCCTGCGATTTCTGATATACTCTCCTACTGTGAAACCGCAAAGTACAGTAAATATTCTCTGAAAATGAAACGCAGAAACGCATGCTTTTTCTGCAATTTCGTGAATATTCAGTTCTTCTGTAAGATTCTCCTCAATATACTCAATTGCATTTTGAATCCCCGCTATCCACCCAATCACACTACTTGGCTCCTTTCTGCCTGTAATCCTATTGTACCATCCATCGGAGAGCTGCACCCGACTTTTTATGCCCTTTAATGCAAATACATTTAGGTATAGGCTTAGTATGCACAAATAATCAAATTAAACAATGTCGTTTTTAACCGCAAAAATCCCCAGTTGAGTCCTATCTTTAAGATCAAGTTTTTTTAATATACCGGAAATGGCATTTCTTATACTTCCCTCGCTGAGATGCAAAATTTTAGCTATTTCATTTGTGCTCTTTCCGTCGACAATAAGTTTAATTATACTTTTCTCTCTCTCGGATAAAAATACATTCAGTCCGTTATTTTCAATTATTGATATTTTAGAATAAGAATTTATTTTCTTTACAACATTGTTATATGTATCCCTATGCATAATTCCCAAGCCAGCAGCCACTCCTTTAACACTCAGTATCAATTCTTCTTCATCTATATCTTTTAATAAATATCCATCAGCCCCATAATTTAATGCGCTTTGTATTCTTTCATCATCGTTGAATACTGTAAGCATAACTACTTTTATATTGCTGGACATAGTTTTTATCAGTTTTGTTCCTTCAACCCCATCACATATGGGCATCTCTATATCCATTAATACCACATGGGGCATAAATTGCTGACATAGTTTAAAAGCCTCTTTGCCGTTTTTAGCACATCCAACAACTTTAATATCTTTATCCTGTTCAAGGATTTTTTTGATGCCTTCCCTCAATATAGACTGATCATCTGCCAACACAACTTTTATCATAAATATTTTCGTCCCCCATTTCTGTCTTATTTAAAGGTAATTCAATATGAATATTGAAGCCCTCCCCATCACCTGAACCGTATTGGATTTCTCCATTGAGCTTTTCAATTCTTTGTCTCATCCCCTGCAATCCGAATCCTTTACCTTTGCGTTTTTTATCACACCCAATTCCATTGTCAAAAATAAAAAGCTTTATATGGGTATCTGTAAATTTAATCACTATATTAACTTCCGATGCTTTACCATGCTTCACTGAGTTTGTCAATGCTTCCTGACAAACCCTATATATCACTTCTTTATATTCCATACCGATATTCTCTTCTAACTTATTTACTGAAAGTTCGACCTTCACTCCCAAATGTTCAAAGTTATTGACCAACTTTTCCAGAGCATCAAACAAACTATTTTGCTCCAGTTCCTGCGGAATCAAGCCGTAAAGTGAACGCCTTACTTCTTTTAAACCGTCCTTTGTGGTTTTAAGCGCATTATTGAGCCTTTTTTCAGTTTCAACAACATCTACCCTACATAACGATATACTTTCGCTTATAAGCTTCATTAGTGCAATAAGCGTGTATCCCAGGGTATCGTGGACATCTCTGGCCAAACGGTTCCGTTCCTTTAAAACTGCGTTCTCCTCTATTGTTGATGCATACTCCTTTAGTTTTTCATTGGCAATTTTGAGCTCCCTATTGGCAACTTCAGTGATTTTATTCTTTGAATACATGATGAACGCTATTATCAGACTAGCCATGCTAAATACGAAAAACAAAAGTGACGAACTTACAATACCGTGAGTTATTTCACTATTAGGAATTACACTGACAACTTTCCACGGAAGTTCTTCAAGCTGATATATTATACATTTACTTTTACAGCCGAATATATCCAGTGTAAAACTTTTAGCAGAGTTATAGTCCATGTTATCAAGGTTACTGTCGGATATCCTTTGTCCAAGATAATTATAATGCGGAGTTGCTATTACTTTATTCTTATCATCCAATATCATGAAATATCCATTATTGCCGATTTTCTTATCTTTAACTAACTCCGACAATTTAAACAATTCAATGTCCAAACCAACTACACCTATATAATTGCCATATTTATCCACTACTTTCCTTAAGCAGCTGATAACATCCTCATTGGAGAACTCGCTTTTATGGGATACCCAGTTATACTGAGTTTTCCTTTCTAAGGTTTCCGAAAACCAGTTTTTATCCGTTAAATTAATACCTGGTTCTATAAATTTATAAGAAATAGTCTCATTTTCCTTCGGAACAAAGTAGATATTGCTTATTCTGGAATCGGGAACAATAACCGATTCAAATAATGATAATATTTTAGAACGATAAAATCTGTCCCCTTTTTCGCTCTCATACATTGACAAATCTTCATTTTGGGACAAAATATTTATTATGTTTTCAGGATATCTGAAAAAATCCTCTACAACTTCCAGTTGCTGATTCATACTTTGGCTTAGCATAACTTCGAACCTATTATTATTTGTAATGTATGAAATAAAAAAGAAAACAGCATTCAACAAAACAAATAATATCAGTATTGAATTTTTAATTAATAAACTGTTGTTAGCTTCTATAACTTTTTTCATTGTCCCTTCCATTCCCCAATTTCTTTGCTTTTTATTTGTCTATATAAGCATTTCTAAAGTAAATTTCAGCCAAAGGTGTTTTTATGTAGTTTTTTACATACGGCTGCACATAATAAGCATCTTTTCCATAAAACAAAGGAATTATGGTATAAGAGTCCATTAATATTTTTTCCGCTTCATGTAACATTCCTACTCTAAGACGATTGTCAGCAGTTTTTGTAGAGTTATTAACAAGAGTATAATACTCCGACGGGAGTATACCTTTAAAAGCATTTTCACTGGCTAAAAATCCAAGGAAGTTTATAGGATCCAGAAAATCTGCTATCCAGCTATTAATTATTACATCAAATTCCTGATTATCTTTTTTCTGTGAATAGAGCATATCTTTGCATACATCAAGCTCTACATTAATTCCAAGATTTTTTTCCCAGGATTCTTCAATATATCTAGCCTTTTCTGCATTTCTTGTAAGTATCATAATAGTTGGAAATTCGCTTAAATCGTCATAGCCGGCTTCTTTGAGCAGCTCTTTTGCCTTAATTACATTTTCCTCTGAAAAATCTTTACTCATAAATTCTCCACCAGCTATTCTGAAATCGCTACCCGGCTCTGCATCAGGTATACCATAGGGAACAAAACCGGTCGCTACCTGTTCATTCATTTTTCCCTCTTCTACAATACGGTTTCTATCAATTGCAAGTTCTAAAGCTTTTCTAACCCTTATATCATCAAAAGGCTTATTTTTTGAATTAATACATAAGTAATAGGTGGTCGGCGAATCATCGGCAAATACATTATTTCTTCGAGTGGCAATTTCGTCCGCTATATCAATATCATCCGGAAACACATATCCGAAATCTATCTTTTTTTCCTTATATCTTGTCCATATCTCTTCGTCATCTACTCTTTCTATAAGGTATCTTATAGAATTAAGCTTTACATTCTCCTTGTCCCAATAGTAAGGATTTTTTATTGTCCTAATCTGTTTGTTCTCTTCCCACTCCTTCAAACAAAAAGGACCATTGCTCACCATCAAATATGGCTTTCTGTACCATGAATCAGGATCTTTTTCGATAATATCTTGTCTTACGGGATAATATGTATGGTAATTTAGTATTTCGAGAAAATACGGAGTAGGATTTTCGAGTGTCACTTTAAGTGTATATTCGTCTATTGCTTTAACTCCTACATCATCTTTTTTACATTCATTTCTATTATAAGCTTCACCGTTCTTAAGATAGTACATCATAAATACTACAGCTGATTGTTTATTTGGATCTAAAGCTCGTTTCCATGCATATTCAAAATCATATGCGGTAACAGGTTTTCCATCACTCCAGAAAGCATTTTTTCTTAACTTAAATACATATTCAAAACCGTCCTCCGATATATTCCAGCTCTCAGCTATACCCGGTTCGATAGAGCCGTTAAGGTTCTTTCTGACAAGCCCTTCCCACAAATTACAAGCTATGTATTGTTCATTCAGCAATCTTAAAAATGCAGGATCCAAAGTTATTACTCCATGCTGAACAGCTACCACCAAATTCTGATCCGTTTCATTTTTTTGCGCACAACCGGTAGTTAAAATAATTATAAATGTCATAAAAATAATTATAATTCTCTCTTTCAATATTAAGCTGATATTACTTTTTTCCACCAATTTCTCCCCCTAAAGTTTACCTTTTTTAATAATATAATACCATATCTTAAATTAATTGCAATTTCTTATGAAGCATTTGTCTTTCATGAAGTGTCCCATTACTTCTATAATGTTTGAGTTCCAAATATATGACAAATGTAATAATTTTAATGACAACCGACATATTGCCTATATTTGTAAATAGTATATACTATAATTAAATTGAACTGCTGCAGCACGTTTATAGCATAACAGATAAAAATCAATCTTTTTTATTGAATTATAAGTTAAGTTGATTGTTGTTTGATTTAGGTGGAGTTAACTTGTTGAAATAATTGTTTAAATTGTTTCGATTTTTGTGTTAATCACTTGGCGGGACGGAAATTAAGGCCTAAGATTGATACAAAAATCAAAAGAGGTTCCTGAATGGTAAAGTAATATTACCGATAATTCCTCAAATTATGCATACGTATGCAAAAAAGCTATAACAATTCTGTCAACTGTATTTTGACTTAAAACATTATTATTAATTGGTAAATCATATTTTTCAATATATTTATACAATATATATTCTGTCCGTATATTTTGCCAAAACGTAGTGATATTGGATTTAGCAAAGATTATAATAATTTACAGACTTATAAACTTAACGGAATGGGAAATTGATATATGAAAAATCAATGGGTTTTAAAAACTGCTAAAGTTGCAATAAATTACGTATAAAAAAATGCAGATACGCTTCCATATAAAAGACAGTATAAGTTTTAGTTAATAAACCGTTATATATGACTACGAGACGGAACCTCATTGGTTATAAACTTTTAAGATTCGGTAACGTTTTTTCGGGGAACAACAATTTTATGCTTGTAATGAATAGAGGATTCCTTCCTGGTACATTTTATAAACAGCCAGGAAGGGAATTTTTTTGTTGATATATCTTTTCACTTTTATTTGTAAAATGTCCTTTTTATTTTCTTTGCCTCTTTCAAATAAAATTTAATTATCCCATAAATAAAAAAATTGTTATAATAATAACTTAAAAAAAGTATTACAAAACGATATCCGTTTACTAGTCCATAACAACAATTCTGTTTTCGGATTTTGTCCTTTTAATATCAATTATCCTCTGGTTTTCCGAACCACGGAATTTTAAAAGGAGATTTCTTTTATCTTCTTCATACCTGCCATCCACAAGTATATCGGTTTCATTAAGCAATGCTTCCCAGCCACTGAAATTTAAAAAGTTCTCCACGATGTATTCATAAGTGTAGCCGGTATAAGTTACAATATTAAGGTTCAGCTTTTTTGCTTCTTTGGCAAGAACGGCAAAAGCCTCGGCCTGTTCAAAAGGCTCACCTCCACTGAATGTGATACCATCCAGCAGAGGATTCTTTTTAGCCTGATCAATTATCGAATCAACTGTCACCAATGTACCTCCATCAAAAGAGTGGGTTTCCGGGTTATGGCAGCCAGGGCATCTATGTTTGCAGCCCTGGGCAAAAACTACCATTCGTATTCCCGGTCCATCCACTATTGACTCCTTTATAATTCCTGCAATCCTTATATAAATTTCCATTAAAATCACCATATTAACCAATCGAATAAATTTCATCAGTAAATTGAATTCAATCTATATGCAAAAGGACATATGTTTTACTCTATCTCGTTCTTCGGCTCTCTTTGCATCATTAAACCTTTCAACAGAACCCACCAGATACCCGGTAATACGCCTTATCCTTTCAAATTTTACATTCCCTTCTTTCCTGCCGCAGGAAGGACATGTATCGCCGATAATTCCGGTAAATCCGCATACAGGGTCTCTGTCCACAGGGTGATTGATAGATCCGTATCCTATACCGGCTTCTTTCATAGTTCTGATAATTTTCTCAAAAGCCTCAAGGTTCTGTGTCGGGTCTCCATCCACCTCAACATATGTGATGTGTCCGGCATTAGTCAGCTCGTGATAAGGCGCTTCAATCCTTATTTTGTCAAAGAAGCTGATTTCATAGTACACCGGAACATGGAAGCTGTTTGTATAATATTCCTTGTCAGTAATACCTTCAATTGAACCGAAAATTGCTCTGTCCATCTTGACAAATCTTCCGGCCAAACCTTCAGCAGGAGTTGCAATCAGGGTAAAGTTCATATTGTATTTTTTACTGGCTTCATCCATACGCTTCCTCATATGTCTTATGATTTCCAAACCAAGCTTCTGGGATTCTTCAGATTCACCATGGTGTTTTCCTGTTAAAGCCTTTAAACATTCTGCCAATCCAATAAAGCCCGTTGTGAGGGTCCCATGCTTCAGAACCTCTCTAACTTCATCTTCCCATCCAAGTTTGTCAGAATCAATCCATATTCCCTGACCCATCAGGAAAGGATAATTTTTAACCTTCTTTCGCGCCTGTATCTCAAACCTCTCCAAAAGCTGGTCAATTACCAAATCTATTTTTTTATCCAGTTCTTCATAGAATATATGAATATTTCCCTTACTTTTTAACGCTATTCTCGGCAAATTTATTGTAGTAAAGCTCAAATTTCCTCTTCCGTTTACTATTTCTCTGGAAGGATCATACACATTGCCTATAACCCTTGTTCTGCAGCCCATGTAGGCTATTTCTGTTTCAGGATGCCCAGGTTTGTAATACTTAAGGTTAAAGGGCGCATCCAGGAAGGAAAAGTTCGGGAATAATCTTTTGGCGCTTACCCTGCAGGCAAGTTTGAACAAATCATAGTTAGGGTCTTCCGGATTGTAGTTAACTCCTTCTTTGACCTTGAATATGTGCACAGGAAATATAGGTGTTTCTCCATTTCCCAGTCCCGCTTCAGTAGCCAGAAGTATATTTTTTATAACCATCCTCCCTTCGGGAGACGTATCGGTACCGTAGTTTATGGAACTGAAAGGCACCTGGGCACCTGCTCTGCTATGCATCGTATTCATATTATGAATGAAAGCCTCCATGGCCTGATACGTACTTCTGTCGGTTTCCTCCCTTGCCTTTTCGGCGGCAAAAGCCTGAGCCCGTTGGATGACGGCAGCATCCGATATATATTCCTTAAGATACTTTTGTTCCAATTCTAAATATTTTTCACTGTTCTCCAATGTCGGATAAACTTTTTCCTCATCTGCAAGCTTCCTGGAAATTTGGTTAACCAGTGCTGCAGCATCCTCTTTACCGGACAATAACTCCAATGCTCTGCCCAAGTTTTGCCTGTAGAGTTTTAAATAAGTTTTTGCAACTCCCGGTGCCATACCGTAATCGAAATTAGGTATACTTTGCCCTCCATGCTGATCGTTCTGATTGGACTGAATGGCTATACAAGCCAGGGCAGAATAACTGTGAATATCGTTAGGTTCCCGTAAATGACCATGTCCTGTACTAAAGCCATTTTTGAACAATTTAACCACATCAATTTGACAGCATGTAGTGGTAAGAGTAAGGAAATCCAAATCGTGTATGTGGATATCTCCCTCTTTATGAGCTTTTGCATGCTCAGGCTTTAATATGAACATCTCACAAAACTGTTTTGCACCCTCGGAACCGTATTTAAGCATGGTTCCCATTGCGGTATCACCGTCAATGTTGGCATTTTCCCGTTTCAAATCATTATCCTTGGATTCTTTGAAAGTCAACTCTTCATATATCTTCATCAGCCGGGTATTCATTTCCCTAACACGGGTACGCTCAGCCCGGTATAATATATATTCTTTGGCGGTTTTGGCATATCCTTCCTCAATCAAAACCCTCTCAACAACGTCCTGAATTTCCTCAACACCTGGAACTTTTTTACCCAAGTCATTATGCAACCGTTCAACTACTTTTTCGGCAAGAACCATAGCTGCCGCATAATCTTCCTCTCCCGCTGCTCTAGTTGCTTTAAAGATGGCATTAGTTATCTTCTCAATATTGAATGGTACTTCCCTTCCATCTCTCTTTCGGATTTTTGTAATCATTCTAACCTTTGTGTTCATTTAATTCTGCACCCTCTTTTAAATTGAGTTTTGTGTCGTTTAGCGACATAAAAACCTCCCGACAAACGTCAAGAGGCTCCCCATCATAGAATACTTTTCTATATCTATATTCGCATATATGTATCCTACACCCCTCTATCGCTCGTAGAGTTTATGGTGCAATATTACAGGCAGGTCTTCTGACTCTGGTTCAACGATGCTTCATCCCTTCCCGGATTTTATCCAGTGGTTCAAATATGAAGCATCTCCCCATCACAGCGGCGGGACCGTTCAGGATTTTCACCTGATTCCCTTTTAAGCTGCAGTTAACAGTCACCTGTAATAACAATATTTAGTTATATTAATATTATCATACACAACATATTGTGTCAATAATCATGCAGACCTTATACGATTATAGCATAGAATTTTAAAAAAAAAACTATAGCAAAGTGAAAATTTAAATACTGATTAAACTTCATATTGGTAAAAAGCATCATAAAAGAACAAAATCCTATTAATTAGAATTTATGATATATAAAAACTCGATGGGAAATATTCTACACGAATCAAACAAAAAAAGTTTCAAAGATAGATAACACAATGAACGCTCTAAAGCGTCAGTTTCTTTTTAATCCCTGAAACCATTCCGGTTAAATCCTGACTCTCTTAAATGAGAAATAATACTTTTTTCAATAATTTTTAATCCTTTATTCAGCAAATATTTGTAAAATATTATTTTTATTAAGAAGCCTCCCATTGATTTTGTTCTCTTCAAAGACATTTTATCAAAAGATATGGTCTATTATTAACTTTTTCCTACAGTAATTTTACATTAACTTGATAATTTGATATTCCATTAATTTTAAGTTATTCAATTGGTAAACTAATTTAAATCCTGAATATTCATTTTATCCAACTGCTTTTTGCGACGGTATTTTTCCCGGCAGACAAAATAAATAGCCAGAAGAATGATGGTAGGAATGTTCCCGAATAACCACAGCATAGCCATCTGGACATAAAAACTTGCCGTCACACCATCAGCAGGAATCATCATGTTAAGAGGTAAAAAGAAACTAAACAGAAACGCAATTATCGGTAATACAAGTCCCGGCCACCTGCTTTCTGTTTTAGATAAGAATATTTGTAACAAAACCACACCAACGATAAAAGCTAAAATTATTAATCCTCTCACAAATTACACCTTCCCTTTAATCTTTTTATATTCGCTAATTAGCACCTTTGCCGTATCAAAGTCTATCTTTTCGTTTATAGCAAGTCTTTTAATTAAAGCAATATACGGATCGCTTTCAAAATCGTCATTTACTTGGATTTTCTGAATAAGTCTGTCAAGTCTAAGCCTGACTGTCGGATAAGTTACTTTATATTGCTTTGCCATTTCTTTCAAAGAACCGGAAGCCAATATAAACTTTTTGATAAAAGATACATCTTCCTCATCAAGATTGATTATCCATTCCGGAATCACTTCAAGTCCCATAATTTTCCTCCTTTAATATTATTAATTATAACATTTAATAATATTAAAATCAATATTATAGAAAAACTTTAATAAATATCAAAATCAATCTCAAACAATAACGCCTGGAACACTGTCCAGGCGTCTTATATTCATTTTAGGCTGAAATTGATTCAAATTTCCTTAATTTCCATCTTATGTTTATTTTTTGTTTTTCACTATTGTCCATAATCTATAATCAACCGCAATGATTTTTTTGTTATACATAACTATTGTGATCTGTTTATTTTACTTGAAACAGTTATTCAAAATTAGAATTTAATACTAATTAAGTATTTACTTTTCAAAAGCCTTATATATAATATAAATAGCTTTAATAATTTTATAGCGAATAAATAAAGCCTGCAACAAAACAAATGACCTTTTAAAGATATCAATGTAATCTACAAATTAGCAATATTGTCAAAGATAATTACCCTCACTATTTCCCAGTCGATATACTAATAAAATTACCCAATATGACAGTAGAATCAATAAATAATAATTTCCCCGACGAATTGCAGTTTTCGCTGTAAAATTAAAAACGAGAATAAATATACAGCAATAAGGTTTTCCGGGCTTGGTGCCAGCTATATTGGTGCTCACCTTTATCCAATTTGTTTTCAAGCCCTAATACATATTATTTAATCAGCTTCTCAGTGTAAAGCTTAATGCTTTTCCCTGAAAAGTTAATTACAGATGTCAAGATTAATTTCATTTTGCGTAAATTTTTGAACTGAATTGAAAGAGGTTGAATGAAGATGAAATTCTGGCAAAAGTGTATCTTAATTTTTTGTATTTCAATTTGCTTAATTGTCCTTCAAAGTTGTTCCAATAAAGCTAGAACAACGGATATTAAATGTGAAGTAATTATTGATGATATTTCTGACTCAAATATTGTTGCTACCCTTTTGTATGATGATATAAAATTTAGAAATTCCAGAACTTATTTATGGGAAAACAAAAAAATTACTGCCAGTAATGATAAATACAAGAAAACGTTTGCCAATAAATATCCGGTGAGTTCGGAAATAAAACTAATAAAACAATTAAAACTAGATAAATTGTTATCCGATACATATGGACAATTAGTCTATTATGCAAATACAATTGAATATGAATTGTTTCTATATGAAGCATACGATTCTTTTGATTGGAAAATTTATTTTCTGTACGAAAATGACGTAAAAGAAATTACAATTAAAAACGACGAGGATCGCAACATATATACCTATCAAATCACTGAAGATGCAGTGTATGTATATTCGAGCAAAATATATAAAATTAATACAAAAGATTATACAGTAGAAATTTTAGAAGTGCCCTTTGACAAGTTTGAAGTTGATTCAGCAGCTGCAGAATTAGGAGGCGTTTTTATTGATAAGGATAATTATGTTAAGGCAACTTCTGAATATAAAATTAAAAACTCCGGAAATAATCAAATAACTCAGAATGAAAATGAAGGAGTTTTTCTAAGATATAATTTTAAAACAAAGTCAGCAGAAACTTTTTTTGAGACCGATTATATTGAAAAGATATTTCCGCTAGATGATGGATATTTAGTGCTAGTGTGTGAAAAAGATACATATAAACCATGCTTAAAATACTATGATAATAATTTCAAACTTTTGAAATCTCAATATATAGAAATAAAATCAGAATACGGGAATGTATCTAATTATTTCTGCGGGTCATTTTTTTCCTTATATGACGGAAAGTTATATGGAGTTATGAAAGTAGATGAAAAAAAAATAAATGAAATAGTGGTTATTGATATTCAAACAGCAAAAGTAGTTTATCAATTGGAAGTCATTAATAGGATAGCATCAAAAGAGGGTTTTGGATTAATGGACGCAGCATTCCATTTGCGAAAAAACGGAAAGCTTATTGATTTAAACTTATACTAAATACTTATATCTTTAGGGCAGTATAAATAATTTCTTGGTTATGCAGATATCCATTATAATACCTGCTATTTCAATAACTAACCCCATGAAGCCTAACCAATTGGGTATCTGCAAAATTGAAATTTGACACTTGACTGTTTACTTTTTTAAAGCCGGTTATATATAATATAAATAGCTTTAATAATTCTAAAGTATATTAAAGCCAGTCACAACAAAAAGGAGAATTATATGGATACATCCGATAAAATTTTTGGAGAAAATAATAATCATCAGTCCCCCGCAATCAAGAATTATTTAGCAGCAAAAAAAGCCTTTGATGAAGGTGATTATAGTGAATCCCTAAGATTGCAGACGTTTGCTTTTTGTATTGAGCCTGATTTCATACCGACTTATGAATTGGCTGTTCAGACACTTGAGAAGCTGGATGCACAAGATGAAGCAAATTTGTTTAAAAATGCCATTACGGATTTTAATAATTATAAACCCTTTTACAATCTGGGCCATCATTTCATTGATGCTGAAAATTATAGACTGGCAATTCCCTTTCTCCAACGCTCATTAGTATTGTCAAAGGATTCTCTCGGTGTTGCTATGGAGTTGGCAATTGCTTATACTGCAGAATTTTACCCGGAAATGGGAATGGATCTATTAAAGAGAATTGATTTAGGTGACAATTTTTGGGCTTGGTGCCAACTATATTGGTGTTCACTGTTATCCAACAAGCCCGATGGTGTAGAAGAATTTATCAGCCGTACAAGATTGCAGTTTTTTAAAAACAATTCTGCTATACGCGATAAAAATACAGCAGCCATTTATGCTGCAATCAGTAAGCTGGAAGAATGTCTTTTAAGATACAAAACAGTAGAAAACCCTGAATATATAATTAGAATCTGGCATTATATCCAGTATGGCGCAGCTATTCTCGATTATTTCGATAACAGTATAGCTGAAAATGCTTTGAAGGTAGCAGGAGGACGATATGTGGCCAAATTCGGTTCGAATAGTGATGTAAAAATGATTATATGCAAGCTCAAAGAATATCTGGAAAAACTTGAACGATTTCCGGAAGCAATATATATTTTGCCCGGACGTAATTCAGAAATTCTGGGCAAAGCAATTTCAAAAATATTCGGTGTAAATTATAAACAATACAATAGAAATGAAACAGTGCAAAACGGTTTGATCGTTGCAGGAGACACAAGTGAATTTAACGGTTATCCGGAGCTTATCAACATTACAGGTAATACAGTGACCTTTGCATTAAATCACAACTGGCTGGAAAATTCATTGATAACACCTGATGTTTGTGGCTTTATGACGCAGATGTATATATTCCCTTGGGAAGGCGGTTCTCCAAAAATAAATCATGAAACAAATAAAATTGACAAATCGGAACCTGATTTACGGTCGACTGAGGAAATTGCCGAATCTATTACAAAAGAAGAAGTAGAAATCAATCCCGATTTTAAGGATATTCTGGAATTCTATTATGAAAGAAAGGATTTCTTGAAAGGTGGCCTAAAGGATAGTTTTAAAAGATTGAATTACAACACGGACAGTCCTGTAAAAGGTGCATATTTTTGTTAGTTACAATAATTATCCCTATATGGTTTGACCTACTAAGCGATAATTTCCATGAAACTTTAATTCACAGTGAAGGTATTTTAAAAATCGCCAAAATAAAATTTTTGGCGATTTTATTTATTATACTGCAGTAAAAAATGGATTCTGAGAATTTTCCTGCCACTCAACCATATGGAGACTAAATATTCGTTCATCTCAAAAAACTCTAAACAAGTCAATTTTAGAGAATAAAACAAAATATTGCTTATAATGAAATTATTGAATATAATTAATAGTATAACATATTTTTTAGGAGATAAACAATATGATTACAGATATCAAGTGGAATAGGTATTTTGTTGTTTATGTCTACGAGGAAGAAGATGAGATTTTATTAGATTTTGGTCGTGCAAAAGAAGGGATATGTGCAGATAGATTGAACGATGAAGAGTATGAAGTTTTTCGGGTTATAGAAGATATTTTAGAGCAACTTGATATTGAGTATGCTGTAGATTATAGCTATTCACATACTGGAGATTTGGAATATGAAGATATTGTCAGCGAATTGTCAAAATGTCCATTATTGACAGTTAAGACAAGACCTATTTCGGATTTTGATGGTATGACTTTTACAGAAAATGGGGCAATATGTAATTCGTGTCGCAGCAATTATAGAATTACCCGTAGCAGCAATGGTCAGCTTTTGTTTAAATGCGGCGGAAGTATACTTCACATGTCTCACCTGATATCTGAAAAGGAATATTTCAATGAAAGAAAAAAAAGAGGGTTTGAAATTCATCCCATTTAATAAGTTTTATCCTTTTTTATTATGTTAACAATTTCAGAAGACATACTATATATGTTGTTGTTTCTTTCAGTTTCATTTCAAAATTTTTATCTTATTTTAAGGAGAATTAAATATGTACGAAAAAATTGAACTTATACCTGTTAACCCAACTTCTTTACCTCCCGGTTGGAATCTGTTTTCAAGTCTCAGTGGACATAAGGATGAAATAGATCATATATGTTTTACCGGCTATGGAACAGTTGTAACTGCATCTAAAGACCAAACATTAAAAATCTGGGATCTTAATTCAGGAAAAGTCCTTCATTCTTTACAAGGACATACCGACGACATCACTTCTGTGTTTATAACAGATGATGGTAAAATCATATCATCATCCCACGACAGAACAATAAAAATATGGGATCTACAAACAGGTATGCTTTTACATAATCTTGAAGGTCATACAGCAGGTGTCCAACATATTGCTCCCATATCCGATACCCGTCTGATATCAGCATCATCAGACAATACATTAAAGATCTGGGATACCAAATCAGGAAGTCTGATACGGACACTAAACGGTTTAAGTGCTGACACTAACAATGGCTTTTCACGTGTAACCATGTTTTCACCTTCAATAGCATTGTCTCAATGTATTGGCGGAACAATTGTGGTTTGGGATGTGAATAAAGGTTTACCCCTTAATCTCCTGATAGGCATTGCAAAAGGGGTAAAGCAGATTGCTATTACTCCTGACAGTAAAGCTATATCTTTATCTTTTGATGATGTAATCTGCGTTTGGGATCCCATAAAAGGTGTGCTCCTTAATTCTTATACAGGAGCCAAGAGAAGTTTTTACCATATACTTCATACTTACGATTCGATAGTAATACTGTTATCGTATGATGGTACACTAATATATATGGACTATCATAATGGGCAGATAATTAAAACTATACCTACGAATTGTCAAGTCTGTAAAATTGCAGTAAGTCCGTGTATGAAGGTCGCCTTATCTACGTCGGATAAAAAGCTGCATGTCTGGGATTTTCAAAAAGGTGTGCCTCTATGTCCTCCTGTGAATACTTATGAAAGGATAAACCAAGTCTCCATAATGGATGACAAAGTTGTAGCAGCAGATGAAAAAAATACACTTATCCTGTGGGACCTACAGGATAGCGAAGCGCCGCACTGGTTTGAAATTCACAAAATGGATGTAAATCAGGTTGAAGTAATTGATAATAACGTAGCCATTACTGTATCCGATGATTCTACAATAAAAACCTGGGATCTTCAGACTGGCAAGCATATAAACACAATTAACGGCCATAGCAGGGCTATAAACCATGTAGCACTAATTAACAACGACATGGCAATTACAGCATCCAACGATAAATCGCTTAAAATATGGGATCTACAAAAAGGAGAACCTATAAAAACCCTGGAAGGACATACACAGCCGGTTACTCACGTTGTTTTAACCAATGACGGCAGAGCAGTCTCATCGTCCTGGGATAATACGCTTAAAATCTGGGATCTGGATAGAGGAATTCCAATTAAAACTCTTGCCGGGCATAAAGGTCCGGTCACTCATGCTGCAATTACTTATAATGGGAAGGTTGTATCGGCGTCCTTTGATAAGTAACTTAAGGTCTGGGACCTTCAGACAGGAAAACTTATTAACACCCTTGAAGGTCATACAAATACAGTCAACCTGGTTGCTGTGATCAATAATATAATAATATCGGCATCATGGGATAAAACATTAAAGCTTTGGGATCTTGAAAGCGGCAAGCTTCTTTTTACATATTCCTTAAATAAAGTATTAACCCATTTAAAAGTAAATGATGATGAAACGATTATCGGAAGAGATACAGAGGATAAAATTCATTGTTTTAGAATAGCATAATGAAATTCTTCAAGCTTTTGACAAGATGTTATTCAGCTAACTTTGGAAAAAAATCAAATTGGTTCTTTCCAGATATAGTAAAAAATTAATATAATTATGAAAAATATATATTTTGGATTATAAATTGTTGTGTTTCAATTAATTTCAGAAAAAACCAACTCCAATACAGAATAATATACCGTATTGATAAGTATCCAATTACCCTAAAAACATAAATATCTGTAATATAATACCCCTTTTGAGTGTATAATCGCACTCAAAAGGGGATATCTTTTTGTGGAAATTGTATTTTCTAAAAATCCTTATGCTCTGTCATTAAGCTACATGAACCCTTTTTAAGGGTAATCATGAACATACTCAAATCGTTAATATATAGCCACATAAAGCATTTTATAAATACCGTGATATGATGATATCAGTATCATATGGAGTTATGCCATTGTCAACAGAAAAAACCGTATCTGCATCTTCTATTGATTCACACAATTCACCTCTTGCCTCTGCATTAAGCATAAACAAATCGTAGAGATTTGGCTTTTTCATGGTTGTCAAAGCCTTACCCATCAAAATCATGCCTGACATATTGTTTTCAACATTGTTCCATGTTGGCTGGGATTTTAGTGAAATATCAGCCCAAACCATTTTGTTTTCATATATATCAAGAATCATTGGAATACATATTATGCTTTGTGAAGTAATGTCTATTTTGTTTTTAACAGTCTTAGCTTCATATATTTCTCCGGAATTGACATCCTTTCTGGCCATCCATCCCATGAAACACTCCGGAAGATCTACAAAATTCTGTCGTGTAAAGGACATAACAGAGAATACAACATATCTTCCTCCATATTTCCTAACAGACTCCAAATCCAAATCGATAAACTCCGAAGCTCCTCTTGGTGCAGAAGTTATATCACCGCTATGGGCTGCTTTGTATTTGACAGACCTTAAATTTGTATACGAAATGTGCCCCATATAATTCCAGTCAGCATCATACATTACTGCTGAAAGGTCAATATCTGCTCTATTGCCTTTTGATTCTTTCCAGTAAATGAAGGTCCTTATTGCAGCAGCATCAGAAGGGAGATCTACCCTTGAACCCCGTACTATGGTTTTTAATGCTTTGCTGGCTGACCTTTGGGAAAAGGGAACTAAATAATCCTTGAGTTTTTCGTCAATATACACCTTTCCAAGCTTCTCCCTGGATGCATATAACTCTTTAAGCTTTGCTTTGCAAATATCTACAACCTTTTGGCAAAGCTCATCATCCAAGTCAGGCAAATTATTTGAAATCCCATAAACCTTTGCAATACTTCCTTTTGGGAAAAATACGCGAAGTTCCTTTTTTTCATTTCTGGTTTTAAAATGCTCAAGTACCTGCAATAGTACCGGAGTTGATACTTCACCTGCAATTTTACTGAATTCACTCAATGCCATATCTGTGTCATCACATGTCCTTAACAGATAGTCAAGCTTTCTTGCGAATTCACCAGGTCTTTGCTTTAAGAGCTTCACTATCTCTTTTGTATCTCCACAATTAAAGGCCAGACTTACTTTGCCGTTGAAAGTATCTATTTTCTCGTTATTTCTCAATTTTTCAAATGCCCTTTTCGATTTTTCAAACATCTTGTACTCAGATGGATGCAGCCTTTCACCAAGCCTTATCCACTGGGTCTTATATCTTAGCATATCTTCTTCAATATTATTGCAGTTTTCCAACAAAGATAAGAGCAAGCGTCTGTCTCTTCTTTTGAAGCTTATAAACTTTGTTTTTGACGCAAGGCTTACATCACCGTCAGATAATGAAACGGCAAATCTTAAAACATCTGTAGCAGTCTTAAGATATTTTGAAAAAACGGATAAGTCTGCTAAAGAATTCTCATAAAGAAGCTTACACAGATAACATGCATTTTCCTTAAGAGTTATTTCTTCCGGCAAATAAGCATAAATATCTTTCTTATGATATTTTACAAACCACTCCAAATCAGCTTTATCAGTTTCGGAAATGGATGTTTTTGAATTTAAAATATTTACAAATATCTCATTAAACTCATCAATATTTCCAAGATTGATGACTTTTAAATTTACCTTATCCATTAAAGGATTACGTTTTTCTTTATCATAGTATGGCAACAGGCTGCCAAAGGACACGTAATGGATTATTGCATTTATGTACAACTCGCATTCGGAAGCCTCCATGACCTGAGCCGGAAAATTTGGGTACATTGGATTGTACACAACATCAGCCCCAACCAGCCCCTTAATGTTCTTAACTATTCCATTATAGAAATTCTTCAATTGCTCAACTGTATATGTATTAAGTATATTTATTATTTCTTGAGAAAAAGTATATCCAAGACTTTCAATATTCTTCAGAATTGTAGCAACTTCCCTTGTGTTTGGAGTGGATGCAAGTCCGGTATTGATTATTATTTTATTCTTTCTTCTTAAATAAATTCTGTTCATATATTCCTCCATTTTAAAGGGTAGCGGGGTTTCTAAGCTCACCCAATGATTATAGAAGGAAGAAACCCCTTAGCCTTTTGTAAAAGGTAATCGCATTTTCTACTGCCTCACCAAATACTTTTTAGAAGGAAGAAAATGCTGTAGCCTTGTTACATTTATAATTATATGGGAGGAATAAAACATGTTACAGACAAAAACTTTGCAATCTTAGATTTTATTACCTGTTTATCGTATAACTGTGAAAAACATCACCCATCGCCAAAACAAAATTATTGATTCAATAAATATATGCCGATACTGGTATAAAATTTTGAAAAGCTTCAAAAAATAACCAAACTAGAAATTCAATAAAGGATGTGTTAATATGGCACTTTTAGGAAATCCTTTTGTGGCAAATGTACCACGGGAAATGTCTAATGAAGAATTAGCTCAGGCTCTGCGAGTCAATATTGCTGATGAATTAGAAGCCATTATCGGATATGAGGCTCACGCAATGGCAACAAAAGATGAACGCGTGAAAAAAGTTCTTTATCATATAGCTGACGAAGAAAGACGGCATGTTGGTGAACTACAGCAGCTACTTTATATGATTTGTCCAAAAGAGGCTGAGCATACTGAAAAAGGCAGACAGAAGATCCAACAGCAGCAGGCACAAAATTTTCAGGCTCCATTACAGTAATATCTGAATTCGAATCATTCTGACAAGAAATAATTCAGATTTGCTTTATATCACAATTAGCCATCAACTTCAAAAAGCCGACCTAAAGCTAAGTCCCAGGTCGGCCAGTTATTTGTACTTATTCTATATAACACTTATTTTGACTTTGATATTCCGAATCTCATGGGACATCCGGTACGGCATTTGTTGCAATTAACAGTATCAAAACCTCTGGCTGTTTTTCCAAAAATGTTCTGGCGGCAAAGTTTTTGATTGACTCTCTTATCTGCAATCGCCTGCACAGGGCAATTATCGATACATTTACTGCATGCATCAATACACAAATCCGGCTGTAAATCATCCGATTCCAATTCCAGATCAGTGAGGACAGTTCCTATTGTTAGACGGTTTCCGTATTCAGGATTGATGAGCAATGAACTTTTTCCGATTGAACCAAGTCCGCACAGGACAGCTGTGTGACTCATCGAAATCAGTCCTTTTGCAGTCATGTTTTCCGCATCCCAATATTCATAAGGTGTATCACAAGGAACCGGGACAGCAAGACAGTTATATCTCTTTTCTAATTCTTTAGCAAACTTCAATTCAATGTCATCAAGAATAGAGCATATTTTACTATTAAAGTGACCATACAGCAATCTGGGCGAAACCTCATATAATGCTTTAGGTAAAGCTACTCCCAGTGCTATAACAGACTTGCACTTATCAAATAAATCAAGAGGTGAAAAACCCATAGGTGCATTTTCAAACCTGTCTATGCTTCCAATACCGCAAACATCAGCCCCAAGCTGATATGCCAATTCTTTTATCGCTTTTTTCACTAAAATCACCTCCATCTCGCTACATTACATATCATATCGATATAATTTCATTAAAAGCTTTCCACGTTATTTAAATAAATCCTCTAAACTCTTCCATTCAAAATTGCAATATCTACTCGTAAACAAAACTAGCGCAGCAATCTGAATCAATTAGTTTTCTTCATCACATGGCAAAATAAGCCATACCCCTGTTTCTGTAAATCTATAATACTTGTCAGTTTCAGTATCAACCATAAGAACCGGTATGAAACCACTATCCAGAACAGTACCGTCACTGTAATAGTGAGATTCTCCATCATAATATATATCTTCTTTATCAAGTTGATCCAATACCATTGATAAAGCTTTTTCAAATTCCGGTAAACATCAATGAATATCAGATATGCAATAAATTTTCATCCTTACTTTCCCCCTGACAATAATAGATACAGGAGTCATAATACATAAAATTACGGTTTAACTTGTGATGGAAATGGTAAGTAATATATCTAAGAGAGCCTCCTCGGTAAAAGATGTGTTTTGCGGCTAACATTTTACTAAGAAGAGTGATATCTTGTTCATTTTATATTGTAATATATTTTTTAAACCAAGGTATTATGGAACTAATCTACTTGCAGTTATTAATGTGTGTCTTTATCAGTATCAGTAAATATATAAAAATATAATTTATAAATAATAAACCCGTCGTAAGCCGGAAAAAGTATTTTAAATGATGGATATTTGTTGATTATAGTTTATTCTTCACATTCTCCGAAAGAAAATTAATCAAAGTATCTTCACTGGCGCAATTCAATATTCTTGCCAAACTATAATATTCCGCAAAAATTTTCTTTATATCATCGGGTTTAACAATATTCGTTTCACAATGCAATTGTGTTAATTCAACAGCAACGTCAAATTCGTTTCTCTGTATTGATGTCAGTTTAACATTTTCACACATACACAATCCCCCTAGGTATTTAATGACGAAAACAATTATTTGAATTCTATTATATCCTATATTGTCAAATTAGCAAGTATTTATATTAATTACTTTTATTGTAGTGAGAATTAAAAGATTTGCTTTACCTTAAAAAGTCTTAAAACTTCTTTTTAACGTATGAGATAGAACAATATTAAAGTGTAAAAGTCAATAAAAATTTAGTTCTTTCCAGAGCCAGTTGAAAAATTAAATATGATTATGAAAATAGAGAATTTAGGATTACAAAATTATTGTGTTTCAACTAACTTTGTAAAGAACCAGTTTTTGAATAGCATTAACAATGTATTGCCCCAAAATTCTTAATTTTACCTGGTAAACAAATCATGAAAATAATTAAGGAAAGTGCTTTTTTATTTTGCTAACATTTCGTTCCTTCTATTCAGAACTTCCATCCTCCTATAAAACGGTATGTTTTATATCTTTTATTAATTATTCAGTTATTGAATAGTTTGCTAAATATGCACGACATTCATCTAAATTTTTAAATTGACCTAAATATTGATATGAATATTTTATTCTTCTATGTATTGTTGCTTCAATTTCAATATAATTATCAATATCGCCCCCACCACCTCCAATAGGACTATCACAACATTCCGGATCATTAGCATGCTTTAATCTGCATTTTTCAAGTGCACATTCATATTCTTCATCAGAATACTCTTCATTATCACCTAAATATTCAAGCAAATCGTCTGACATACACTCACAACAAGCCCATTCCTTTTTAATACTAAATATTAAATTGTATATATCTCCATATTCATTAATTCCTGTCACAAAAATAAAAGGTTTGACTTCTTTTGCTTCCATTAGAAAATATTTTTGGTGATCTGGTTTATAAGGTTCATTAATGTTTGCAGATAAATCCGGTAATAATGCTACTGATGGGGGAAGCCATTTTTTAAAGCTTTCACTTTTATGCGTTATATAGTCAAAATACCACGATCTTTTTTCCGGATCCCATTTAGCTCCCAATTTTTTTGCTTCGTCCTTTTCTTCATACGGACAATTAATATAACACTTCATATTATTACTCCTCCAAATTTAAATATAATAATAATTAATATAATTCCAACCTAATAAATAATCCTGTAAATGTCAATAAAAATTTGGTTCTTTCCAGAGCTAGTTGAAAAATTATATATGATTATGAAAATAAAAATTTTAGGATTACAAAATTATTGTGTTTTAACTATCTCTGTATGAACCTACTTTCTATTGACAAACCCATATCTACTTTTGATCCATTAATACATTACATATTCCCGGAGCTTTGATTGTACTCAAACTCATAATTAGCTTAAAGCTTAATTAAATTTTCTCAAGGAATTCAACTGATACTAATTTTGAGGTACATTTTTTCATTAGACTAACACAGGTAACTCCCTAAAGTGAAAATACCTGTAAAAATATTAACTCTCTAAAATTCTTGATATGATTATTTCATGTAAATTGAAACTCGATACCTAAAAGTATAAGGTTTGACCGTTTAATCTAATAATTATCTTGTTTTAATGGATATTCTTCCTTGCCATATAGATCTAAGAAAACATCTTCACCTTTACTCGAATAGTTCCAGTATAATTTACCGTTAATTTCGAATAAATGCAAATTCGAAAATTCTTGAGCGTATTTTTCAACCTTAAAACCTTTTGCTTCATAGATTACTACAATATTCTCATAAGTTTCAGGTAAAATTACCTTGTCAACTTTTCCATCCTCTCGAAAGATGACTGCATACTGATTTCCTATAGAATCTTTTTCGACAGTAATAAAAGGACTTGTGAAATATGGCATAGGAGCAATTTCTGTCAATTTCATCTTATCCAATTCATTCTTATAACCTTTCGGTATATATAGCTCATCACCAACTTTTAACTCTTTCGATACAGTACAAAATCCATTTCCATAAATAGTTAAATATGTACCAGACATTAAAATACATCAAACCAAAAGGATCAGTATAGCTCTAACTTTTTTCATACTTATCTCCCCAATTATAATCATTTTACTTGTTCTTTTATATAACTAATACATTTATCATATAAATTTTCATATGCAGAGCTTTCCAATTCATAAAATTCATCATCAAGCTCGCTAAAAGCATCATCTTTTTCATCATCTGTTTTATCGGATTCAAAGATATTTACTGCTTTGCTAAACAACTTAGAGAATTCCGTTTCTCCAATTAAATTTAAAAAGTGCAGAGTATCCCTAATATATTCTCCCTCTGTATTTAAGAAATATTGATCAAATCCGCCATTATTCACTTCCATTAATAATTTGCCAATCGCAAAAAAATGCTTTTCGTTTTCATCTAATTTTTCATATCCATCTTTAATTTCCTTATCTATACAATAATCTGAAATATTATAAAATAATTCTTCATTATCCCATTCTTCATCTAACATAGCTTTAATTTTTTTATCCATTTAAATCTTTCCTTCCACCTTATGCTATAAATAAAAAATTTTCAACACTCGTTTCTAATCTTTTCTTTTTCAGTATGTTTTTCATAATACATATGCAAATCATTTATATAATCTAATCAAAAATATAGACTAAATAAAAAAGACTACAAGTATAGGACACAGAATAATTTCTTCCGAATCAAACTTGTAATCTTGATTGCTAAAGTGCTAAAAATCATAGATATAACTATGTATGTGGTGGAGGCGAGGGGAGTCGAACCCCTGTCCGAGACTATATCCACAAGAACTTCTCCGGGTGCAGCCCTTATTTTAAAATTCCCTCAACCCAACGCCCAAGGGCAGGCTTT
>ENA-OWOZ01001074-OWOZ01001074.1-bioreactor-metagenome-genome-assembly--contig:-NODE-1074-length-27760-cov-3.135823_pt1 | contig 27760 bp, 23 predicted proteins | sample MGYA00238140_ERZ651804 | MGnify/ENA primary metagenome ERZ651804 (study PRJEB26910, sample SAMN07631232) | bioreactor metagenome | isolation source: Switchgrass digestor | place: USA: Dartmouth... | reverse complement strand
CTTGACTGTCCACATGCTGCCAGTGTTGCCAAAAGAGCTACGGCAAGTAAAATACTGACGATTTTCTTCATTGCTTTTTTCCTCCTTAAAGTTTTTATTTAACTCGACTCATATATGAGTCAAATTTCAAACAATAAATAATAGATATTACCAAGCGGTATAGCCGCCATCGACAAGATATGTTGCACCGGTCACAAAGCTCGATGCATCTGAAGCCAGATACACAGCGATTCCCATCAGTTCATCCGTCTGTCCGGAACGTGCCATAGGCGTCATCGAGAACCAACGTTCTATTGCCGGATCTTTTTTCCTATACCTGTCTTCGCTCATCTCAGTACGCATATATCCGGGACACAATGCATTTACCCTTACGCCTCGGGTCGCCCATTCTGTGGCCATTGATTTGGTCAGCATGATCAACCCGCCTTTTGAAGCGTTGTAAGCACACTGGTTCTGCGGAGTGTTAACGATAATTCCTGACATGGATGCAACATTTATAATGCTTCCTTTGCCCTGCTTGAGCATGATTTTGCCGACTTCCCTTGAAACAATGAACGGACCGGTCAGATTGACATCGATGACTTCCTTCCAGTCTTCCGTCGTGACCTTTTCAGCGTCATCTCCGCGCCATATTCCTGCGTTATTGACCAGGATATCGATTTTACCGTATTCTTCCACAACCTGATCAACCATCCGCTTAATGTCATCTTCATTTCTCATGTCACCTTTAATGACTGTGCATTTTACGCCCTCAGCTTCAATGAGCTTCTTAGTTTCAAGTGCGGTTTCAATATGTCTTGCTGCAATGATAATGTCAGCTCCTGCCTGAGCAAGTGCTATAGCCATTGCTTTTCCGAGGCCTTGTCCGCCGCCGGTTACGATTGCATTGCGCCCTTTCAATGAAAATAATTCCATTACATTCTGAACTGCCATTATTCCTAATCCCTCCAAGTCATATTATCTGTTGCAGTTGTAGCAAATAATTTTATAATGAGATTTCTATGTGATCCCTTTCGTCATACTCCACCACACAGCAATCGTTCATATAAATGCGCTCCGGAAGCACGATGAGCACGTGAGCCTGCTGCTTGTTCAGCGGAAAACATCCATTGTGCCAGACTCCGGTTTTCAGCTGGATCACTGTTCCCTTAGGAACAACGAAAGCCTTAGTCTGCTCAGGCACAGGCCTGTTCGACGGCGGGGCCACATGGATTACGACATCATCATCCATAACAACAATCACTTCGCCTGTCGTATTGTGATATTCCGCAGCTGTAACCAGCATCTTGTCCGGCTTGTGGATTATGAGAGGTGAAAATGCTATAGGCATGTGTCCTGAAACGGGAAAGAGTACTTTGTCATTATAAAAATCTCCTATGTGACTGCCCTGGGGCTCCAGAACATCCGTAAATGTGCCAAAGGGGCTGAATCCTTCGACCGTAAGCTTCTCAGCTTTTATTTTTAACATATTTTTCACATCCCGTAGTTTGTCGTTATCTGGTTTTCTTTGCTTTTATTGCTGTTCTGGCGCTTTCAGCTATACTTCCGGGAGTAAGACCATATATTTCAAGCAGAGCATCAGCATTACCCGATCTTCCGAAAGTATCTCTGGTCCCCACCTTTACCACCGGCACCGGGAAATTCTCAGTCACCACTTCTGAAACTGCCCCTCCGAGTCCTCCCAGTACATTGTGCTCTTCTGCTGTAACGATAGCTCCTGTTTCTTTTGCTGCTTTTATTACTGCTTCCTTATCTATTGGCTTTATTGTATGAAAATTGAGCACACGTGCATGGATGCCATCTTTTTCGAGCTCGTCAGCAGCTTTCAGCGCCATCGCCACCATTATTCCGGTCGCAATGATCGTCACATCTGAACCCTGGCGTAATTCAACTGATTTTCCTATTTCGAATTTGTAACCTGGTATGTCTGTAACCGTCTCTGTTGCCATTCTGCCAAGTCTCAGATATGTCGGCCCGTTATGTTTTACAATGGCTCTGACTGCTTCTCTTGTTTCATTGCCGTCGGCAGGGCATATCACAGTCATTCCCGGAATACTGCGCATCAGAGCCAGATCCTCCAGGCACTGATGTGTAGCGCCGTCTTCTCCTACAGTGAGGCCTGCATGGGTGCCAACTATTTTAACGTTTAAACCCGGATAAGCAATTGAATTTCTGATCTGATCAAATGTCCTTCCCGCCATAAACATAGCAAACGTGTTTACGAAAGGCTTCAACCCGCAAGCCGCCATACCTGCTGCAATGCCTGCCATATTGGCTTCCGCTATTCCTACGTTAAAAAAGCGGTCAGGGTATTTCTCGCCGAACATGCAGGACATCGTACAGGTACTTACATCGGCGTCCAGCACAACTATGTCTTTGTCTTCTGCTCCCACCTCAGCAAGAACTTCTCCATAAGCATGTCTGGTGGCAATCTTTTCTCCCATGGCTTATACCTCACTTCTCTCTTCGAGTTCTTTAAACGCAAGTGCAAATTGTTCATCATCAGGTGTTTTTCCATGCCACTGGCACTTGCCTTCCATAAAAGATATACCCTTGCCCTTTATGGTATTGGCAATGATAACATGCGGCTTGCCTTTGTATGCTTTTGCGTCATCTATAGCTGCGGCAATTTCTTCTACAGAATGCCCGTCTATATCAAGCGTATGGAAACCAAATGCTTCGAATTTTGCTCTCAGATCACCTGTATCCAGCACTTCACGTACTGTTCCGTCCAGCTGGACTTTATTGCAGTCCAGTATCACGATAAGCCGATCCAGGCCTCTTGCTGCCGCAAACATAAGTGCTTCCCATATTTGCCCTTCCTGGATTTCGCCATCGCCGACAATGGCATATGTGTAATAATCTTTGCCTTTGCATCTTCCCGCCAGCGCCATTCCAACAGCCGCAGAAAGCCCCTGACCAAGCGAACCTGTCGACATGTCCACACCCGGCACATGTCTCATTTCAGCGTGACCGGACAATTGTCCGTCAGCCTTGCGGAATGTATCAAGCATTTCCAAAGGAAAAAATCCTCTCAGTGCTAAAGTCGGATACAGTGCCACAGTAGCATGTCCCTTCGACAGCACTAACCTGTCCCTGTCTTCCCATTTCGGATCTTCCGGACGAATATTCATTTTATCGAAATATAAAACTGACATTATTTCAGATAGTGAAAATGCTCCGCCTATATGACCTGATCGTGCATTCTTTACCATTTTCAAACCGGTATACCTGATTTCCCAAGCTCTTTTTCTTAAATCTACTGCCTTTACTGAGTCCATAAGTACACTCCTTCGCAAAGCGCTGCGCATTTTGGTACGTCCCAATTTTCCTTGAGCTTTCTGGGCCACATTTGGATGAAATGAAGGAATCTTGAGAATTTGAAATGCTTTGTATGTTTTTCTTATAGAATTAAGGAGACTTTTGAATGTATTATAGCTATACTTATTTCGCTGTACCTCCTGACTGACACAAGAGATTTACTTTCGATAACGCCTATATAAGCATTTTCATTTTGCATATTCATAATACTACTAAAATTTGAACGTGTCAATAATTTTGTTGTGAAAAGATTTTATTGCGCATTTAGCGATTCATCCCAGTAAACCTTGCTCATATATGGTATCCTATGGAATATTTCAAATGATCCTTTTGCACGGAAAATTCCGCCAAGTCATTTTGACCGTTCCAGAATCCAAGCCAAAAATCAAAAGATAGATTTGAATCCAGAGGAATTTCGCAATTAAAATGTCCATCAGCCAGTTTTACAGTTGCTCGATCTGGCCGATGGACATATTTTAACGAACAAAAGCTGTATAATCAAATATTATTCAAGGACTTGTGAAAGCTCCTGATAGATTCGTTCTATTGCTTCTTCCGGTGAACATAATTTCAATATGGCATCATGAACAGCCGTTCCTATTATTTTTTCAAACACGCGCGCTGATATGCACTCATTATTTACATTCTGAGGCATCATTCTCTTTTTTATCGATGCAAAGGATTTGAACGTATCCCTGTGCCAGGGATAGAGCGCCATCAATTCATAGCTGTCGCGGATGCTGTTGTATGGGACCATCCTGCCCAGTACCGCATTGGACATGGCCATATCGTCTGATATAGTCCATTTAATGAACTCAAAAGCTTCTTCCTTTGCCCTGGAGTTCTTATTCATGCCTATGGACCATCCTCCGAACAGGGATACTCCTCCCGGTACAGGAGCAAATCCCGTCTTCCCCATAACAGTCGACTTATTTGCATCCCTTAAAATAGTGACCTGATCGGAGTATTGAACCATCATGGCCGAATTTCCTTCACAAAAGTCCCTTGCCTCGTCATCCCACCATCTGTCGTGAGAATCCGGGTGAGCGTAATCAAAGCACTCGATGTAATTTTTAAGCGCATCGACACACTCCTTGCTTCGCACTACTATTTTGTTTTTGTCAAATATGTTCCCTCCAAAGGCCCATACCCTGACTAAAAACTCACTGGTGGCTCCTGTCGGTATGCGGCCTCCCAGGGCTGTTCCGTAAAGGACATCCGAGTCCGGGTTGAACTGCCTGGTAAAGAACCGGGCGACCTTGTTGTACTCCTCCCATGTGCGCGGAACCTTAAGCTCTTCCTTGTAACGGTCATGATATAACCGTTTGTTTTTCAGGTCTTCGAACAGATCCTTCCTGTAAAACAGCAGCTGTGACGTGAAGCTGAAGGGCAGTACATGGATCTTCTTGTCGTATGCCGAGTACTCCTGGAAAATGTCACGCTGAAACTTATTTTCAAGCTGCCAGTCAGGCATTATATATTCATCAAGTTCCTGCAGGCACCCCTCAACAACAAGTTCCTTAATCCAGGGCACGTCTATGCAGAAAACATCGTATTTTCCAGTATCCCTGCTCGCTTTTATCTCATCGAGCAGATATCTGTAGTTGACAAGATCTATCTGGACATCGAGCCCTGTCCTCGTCTTAAAGTCATTGCTCAGGGCCTCAATGGCTCTTCCCGCATGGTCATTGTTCAGCAGCACTCTGATCTTTTTCGAATCCCTGTTTGCGAAATTCGAAATGGTCATAGGCACTGCATTGGTTTTCTCCGGATCGACCAGTATTTTAACTTTTTGGGGCAGGATATCATTCTCCCTCTCGATGCAGTCGATCAGAAGGTTTACAGCTGTCTCCCCAACCTCGCCATACGGCAGATCTATATGTTCTTCATTTTCATTATGCGTACGGGTCCATCTCTTGCTGTTCAGTATTACTATTTTCGGATTCACCACACCTGGTCTCGAGGTGAGCTCGATTGCTTTCCTCAGTCCCTCAGCCGGCAGCTCCCCTGTAACGTATATGACCTCAGGACGGTCATCTGAGTTCAGGATCTTTATTGCCGACCTCATCACATTCTCTCTGTCGCCTTCGGTTACAATGATAAACTGATTTCGTATTTCCATACCGGAGTTGAACATGCCATTGAAATATGCATCTATGCATGATGCATCAAATGTATAATTTCTGGGTCCTGTAATGATTGCTATCTTCCGGTATCCGAGATCGATATGCTCTTTTATGCTGCTTGCTATCTTATCCCTGAGATTGACGCCGACAAAGTCAAATCCTCCGCCTGCTATTTCCCTGTGCATGCATACTATATTGAGCTTGTTGCGCTTCAATTTTTCAAAGAACTTCGTATCATCCGGCTGGCAGGTGATTAGCAGCACGCCGTCTACATTGAACATCAGAGCGCGGTTCAGCACTTCTTTTTCCTTATAGGGAAGTTCATTGCTGGTAAACAGGTTAACTGAATATGACCTGCTCTCAGCACCTCTGCATATGCCGTTGAAAACATCCTCATAAGCACAGTCGCTGATGTTTGGCAGCACAACATAAATGCTTTTTTGCGCTTTTGATGTTTTTAGATTTATTGCCATTGCATTTCTGTTGTAACCGAGCTTCTTTATGGCATCTTCGACTCTCTTTATTTTATCTATGCTGACGCCTTTTGCTCCGTTCAATACATTCGATACAGTGCCGTGGGATACTCCAGCCAGTTTGGCGACGTCCTTGATTGTAACCATACGTGTTTTCAAACCTCTTCTATTTAATTTTTCAGGGTGTAACCGATGATTAAGATTTTTTAACGTTCCATTTTTATTATACCATTACGCATTCATACAGCGCAAGGGAAATCCGAGAACATATCGGGACCTAAATGAGCAAATTTTTCCCACACATTAAGTGCTTATCTGTTTATAGAAAATGTATTTCTGAGTATGCCGGCAATATCAATTGTCAGTGTTTTCCGGCGCTGTCGTTTTCGACATTAAGTTCATAAATTCTTTCAGATAAAATGATGCATTAACGTCTTATTTACTGATAATTATATTCAGTCTGTACTGCCGAATTTACTAATGATATCCATGCCTTAGTTCACACAGCCTTAAAGCCTATCCGCACTTCAAACAGGTCACCGCTGATACTGATGCCAAACAGGCCGCCCATGGCTTCGGTCAGGCTTTTGGCAATGTAAAGGCCCAGCCCGTTGCCCTCGGTAAATCGCGCACGGTCTCCCCGAACAAACTGTTCGGTGAGCTCGTCTGCAGAAATATTCAGCGGGTCCTTTGAAATGTTCTTCAATGTGAACACATGCACGCCGCCTGTAACTGAGCCATCTGCAGCCGCGCCCATGGATGTCGCATCGCCGGCGGATGCAGCACATGATGTCGTCAAATCAGCGTAAACCCGTGTGCCGTTCATGGAATACTTGACAACATTGGTGAATATATTCTCCAACACCCTCCACAGATACCTTCCGTCAGCCTGGATATATACTGCTGTCTCGGGAACTTTGGCAATGAGCTGAAGCTGATTTTGGCTCAGCTGATCGTCATATTCCCCCATGATCTGTCCAAGAAGCTCGCAGAAATTTATCGTCTCCACATTCATTTTTATATTGCCTGTTCCTGCCTTGCTGGCCTCGATGAGGTCCTCTATCAATGACTTCAGCCTCAGTGACTTCCTTCGAATAACAGAAGTATATTCCTTCAGCAGTTCATTTTCGGTGCTTTCCCGGCTGATGAGGTCAGCATAGTTTATTATAGAAGTGATAGGCGTTTTGATATCATGAGATACATTGGCTATTAGTTCGGTTTTCAACCTTTCGGCTCTCAGCCTTTCCTCGGCGATTTTCTCAAACTCGGCAGCTTTGGCTTCCGAAAACCTTGACAGGTATTCAGCCAAGGCTGTTGCCAAAGAAAAATGGAGCAATGTCAGAACAATTGTGTCTGTAGTTATACCCAGCATCAAATAAATAAATGACATCAGTAATAGGCATGTCATAAGCAGTGATATCGGCCGATTAACCGGAAACTGCCGGTAGAATTTATACCAGGAGAATTTTTTATATCTGTCTTCTGCCTGCAGAAATACAATAAGCCTGACAAGCCAAAACACAAAAAGCAAATACGCTGCCAAGGGAAACGCCAGTATCCGCATAAAGGTATCCATCAGTCTGCCGAAGCGCACAGCAATGTATATCATTGTGATCATTGAGCAAATAATGATTGTAATGACAAGGAACTCTATTTTTGATGATCTCCATAGTTTCAGCCTTCCATTTTTGACCATGATCCATATTGCTGCTATAAGCAATACAGACAGGACAATTCCTGAAGCAAATGCGGCTGCCCCCAGGCTGTTAAAGTCCAGGCTCCACTTAAACAGCCCAATTGCATAATATCTAAAGGCACGAAAAGCACTGCACGCCACTATAAAGGCACAGCAAAATAAGGCCGCCAGCAGTAGTATAAAGGTGCCATATGAATTAAGAAGCTTTTTCAAGATAACTGCACCACCTTATATCCAAGACCATAGACAATTTTCAGGTATCTTGGCTCTTTCGGGTTGATTTCAATCTTTTCTCTGATGTGCCGTATATGGACCGAAATGGTTTTGCCGACATTATAGGCAGGCTCATTCCAGACCGCTTCATATATCTGATTGGCAGAGAAAACACGCTCCGGGTTGCTGATAAGCAGCTTTAAAATGTTATACTCAGTTGCAGTCAGCTGTACCTCTTCTCCATCGACTGTGACCCTCTTCTTATTATCGTCAACAACAAGGCCGCCTGTCACATATACATTTCCTGACTTCACCGGCTGCTCCGTCATGCCGCCCAGCCTGGCATAACGCCGCAGGTGTGCTTTTACTCTTGCAAGCAGTTCGACAGTGTTGAAGGGTTTTGTAACGTAATCGTCACCGCCCATATTGAGGCCTAATACGCGGTCCGTATCTTCACTTTTGGCACTAAGGAAAATAATCGGTATGTTGATATTGCTCTCACGGATTTTTACAGCGGTCATAATGCCGTCCATCTGAGGCATCATAACGTCCAGCAGGATGAGATGAACAACGGAGTTCTTCAAAATCTCCAAAGCCTGGACACCGTTTTCAGCCTTTATTACATTGTATCCGTCCTGTTTCAGATATATTTCCAGTGCGTTTAAAATATCCCTGTCATCATCACATATCAATACACTGTATTCCAAAAACTCACCCCATCACTACGACGACATACCCGCCCGTATTATCCGGCAGAACTTTACATCTTTTATCAGCCGGAACATCGATAAATCCGTCGTTTTCAGTTGCATAATATACAGTATATTTCGTTTTGTCAATAGAAATAGTGTAGCTCCCGCCATTTGCAAGAAAGCTTATGTATTCTTCAAGGCACATGTCCTTTTCATAACAGAAGTACGAATGCGGTAAGCCAACATACCTGTAATGCCACGGTTCATAGCTAATTTTCGTTATATCGGTCTTGCCCTCAGGGTATCTCAGAATGAAGCCGTATTTATGCGCGTTTGCCATAAGCCATTTCCCCTGAGGAGATTTACCAAATGCTTCACCGGTCAGCCCGGTATATGCTATATCAACTGCATATCCTGTCTGATGCTCACTGGCTCCCGGCTCCTGTACAAAGCTTTTGTCTTCTGCCTCATCATACAGCTCTTTTTGCTTCTGATACGATCTGTACCCGCTGTTTACAAAGAAATCGCCAAAACCGTTTTTTCTTGCATCCTTAAATAATTCCGCAACGGCGTCAAGTACCGTACTGTTTATCTGTATGGTACTGGTTGAAAGCGGAACGATCTTATATGCTGATGAAAGGTCCGCATTAAAATTTTCATCAATGGTGTATTCGGAATTCACAAGTATGAGCTCATTTGAAAAAACAACATCGGTAAAACCATCTCGGGATGTTTTTTTTGCACCCGATGATGTGTCATTGTCCGATGTCGATTCCGTATCAGAAGGTGAAACATCGCTGAACGGTAAATCTGTATCGGATGGTAAATCCTCATCGGATATCGATTCTGTGTCAGCTGAGGACTCTGCAGCGGACGGTATTTCCGCGCCGGACGGCGGTTCTGCATTTGATGGTGAATCGATATCATATGTAACAGGATCAGATATGTCAACCGGCACTTTTACTTTCCCGGTTATTTCATCAAAAGCTCCGCTTTTTAGCGATATATACTTCAGTCGAGCTTCTTTGATGCTCGGTATACTCTTGCTTAATGTAAAACATACCACAGCAGCAATTACTGTGATAATGAATATTGCAGAGCTCCTGATCATCCTTCTTCTTGCTGCGCCTGCTCTGGTTTTTCTTCTGTAAGCAGTATTTCTGTATTCATTGCCATGTTTCTCTAAATCATTAGTCTCTCTGATTGTTCTGTAAGTTTCAGCCATCAAAACACCTCTTCACTTGTTTTTCTTGCATACATTATGAAGAGGCGTTTCAAAGATGAGAGGCATAAAAAGTTAAGATTTTTCTAATTTTCTCTGATAAGCTTAATATTGGTCAGTAAATTTTCTTAACCATCAGTGTCGCTCACATGCCGCATGCACATGATAAAAGCCACACCAGTTTCACTGATGTGGCCTTAACTATACCCGTTCGCTCATCAATCTTCCTGCACCTTAAACCGCTTTACGATGGTCTGAAGTCCTTGTGCCAGCTGCGACAATCCTTCGCTTGCATTGGCGATTTCTTCGATGGCTGCCGTCTGCTCCTCCATCGACGCTGCCATTTGCTCCGTTGACGCTGAATTCTCTTCTGCGATCGCAGACAGATTTTGCAGCGCATCAAGTATGTCATTTTTCATATTTTCTATTCTCTGTGCAGAAACATTAAGCTGCTCAACGGCTTCACCTGCATCATTCATCGCCTTTGCTATCAGCATATAATTGTCCCTGCTGTTGAGTACACTTTGTTCACGCTTTTTCGTGATTTCGCTTACCCGGTTCATTGTCGTCACAGCACTGTGAGTGTTACTCTGTAATTCATTAACAATACCGGATATATTTTTGGTTGATTCTGAGGACTGCTCCGCCAGCTTCTTTATTTCTTCCGCAACCACTGCGAATCCTTTCCCGGCCTCTCCTGCTCTTGCTGCTTCAATAGAAGCATTGAGAGCCAGCAAGTTTGTCTGTTCTGCAATGGATGCTATAAAGCTGCTCACTTGTCCAATTTTTTCAGAACTGTCTCTGGTCTTCAATATGACATCATAAATCTCCTGAACTGCATCGTTGCTTTCCTCGTTGATTCTGGTCAGTTCATCTATCTCTTTAACTCCATCCGCAACAACCTCTTTTACTTTATTAGATGCAGTATTCAGATTCTTTACACAATTAATATCATTTTCGATCGCTTCTCCCAATAAAGCCGCCTTCGACGAACCCTCCTGAACTTCTTCCGCCTGTTTGGATGCCCCTCTTGCAATTTCCTCAACCGTCTTCGAAATATCTTCTGCAGTTGTGGCTGATTGCTGCATGGATGCGGTCAGTTCTTCTGATGCTGCAGCCACTTGATCGGCAGAGCCATTAATTTCACTGATAATTTGCCTGAAGCCATCTGTTATGGTCTGCATCGCTCTCATCAGTATTCCAGTCTCATCACGCCTTTTCAGGTACTTCTCCGGAATGTCCTGTGAAATATCCAAAGCGGCAAGCTTTTCTGAATAATGCGCTGCTTTGATTACCGGATTGGTTATTGAGCTGCCAAACAAGACAGAATCTCATCACTGTTTGCAGTAACAACCACTATCCATTCCGTCCCTTCAACAGGCGTGTATGCATTATACAACTCATTACCCTGGAAAGTATAGCTGCTTATGCCTGTTTTCTCCTGCAGCATTCTTTCACTCACAGCCACTACTGATCTTAGCGATTCGTCATCATTGACTGCCTCAAGGGGGTTCCATTGACCAAGAACCTTTTCTGTATCAGGATGGGCGACAATTGTGCCTTTGCTGTTGATTATGTATGAATATCCGCTTTCACCATAACCTGCATCTCTGATAAGTTCAGTAAGTGCTAATCCGTCCCTGCGGCCAATAAGGGCTCCAACCACTTTCCCGCCGCTTTCTATCGGAGCCGCATACATCAGAACCAGCTCATTGGTAACACGGCTGACAAGCAGGTCAGATACGTTCGCTACCCCTTGCAAAGCCTTTTTTACGTATTCTCTGTCTCCAAGCTGACTGGTCGCTCCGCTCGCGTATCTAGCAGCCCCGTCAGGCGTAACAACAGCAATATCAATAAAGCCAGACTTCTCTAAATGCCTTTGCAGGGCCGGCTGCTGGACATTCCAGTCCATAGTCTGGATGTCTTCTATTGACGCGATTGTTTCCAAAATTTTTGACTGTGCCTGAACTCTCACTGACGTTAGCTTTGCTATTTCTGCGGCCATTGAGCTGAGGGACTTCTCAACCTCACCGACGACAGCCTGTGTAGATCGTAAAGCTGCTATAGCACCCAGTGTAAATGATGCTACTAAAATAATAGCGGTAAAGTAAACTACCAGTTTTGTCTTGATACTCTTCATAATTTGCTCCCCTTTTTGCAAAATTGCGTTATAATTGAAACAATGCGGCCTTCGGCTTTTTTATAAATTACTGCATACCTGTCAGGGTATTTCAAATAACTTAATTAACCATTACAATAAAAGTTTGTCAAATTTTTAACACATTACTATATACCAATTATTCCATTTGTAAAGATATTATACCTTCATGCAGCAATGCACACAACGAATATTAAATCGAGATTTAATTCCATATATTGCTGCAAAACAGCAAACAAACACTCTGGCGAGTGTTTGCAGTGTTTGTATATCTGTAATTAACTTATTTCTATCTTCCTGTCCTTTGTACTAATCTGATGCTTTTATTTTTATAAAGGAATTATTACTAAATATAAACTTCTCCGGCTTACCTTGCTCAAAGTATACTTCAAATATCTTTTTGTCCGCATCCTGCAAAGTTACCGATTTTGCGCCGATCGATCCGTTAATATCAGAAATGCTGATTTTGCCCTCTTTCATTACGTATATTCTCGTTTCAGGTATAGTGCCAATGGTTGAAACGATTTCTTCCTTGTCATCACCATCCAGGTCAATTTCCTTTGTATTTCCATCCACCTGTATTACCGACTCTTCCTTTTTCTCCTCAGCGAAGCAGTAAAATGCCTGTGCGTAATTGGCACCCAATAATCCATATAATTTTAAAGCCTTTTTACCGAACACCTGTGTTTCCTCTATACACAGCAGATCATCCGGCGTATTTTCCATTGATACCTGGCCTATATAATCAGTTTCACCGTCAAGACTGATCCCGCCTTTAAATTCACCGTCATTGTTGTCTGTATATATAAATGCACTTAGCCCTTCATCTATTGATTTTTCTTCGATAATCTCAATAATGCTCTCCGTATCCAGCTATTTTTGCATAACTTATCTGTGAAAATTCCAGCGGGTAACCGGTTTCTTCTTTATTACAACCGCTTAGTATTATGGTTAATGTAAGTGCAGGCAATGTGATCAGCAACTTGAATTTCTCAGTATCCTCCATTTTCAACATGCAAAAGTATATTTTGTTTTCGATAAAAATCAAGAGTGTAAAATTTCTTTACACCAGTGACACACTGAAATCCCCTTTTTAACAGATGACCCACTGCACTGCTGCAGCGGGTCAATGAAATTGCATTATATTTATGAGTAATCTACATAATAGATAATCAGTTACCGTCAGGGTTATGATCAACCAGGCAGTCGCAATAATTCTCATAGAGCAGCTTGAAATTCGTATGTTTCATATCCTCAAACCGCCTCATGATTGTATAAAATGCTTTTTTACAGGCAGCTCACCTCTTATCCCCTGCAAAAACCTCAGATTCATTATGATCAGATGGGCTTTCCACCAGTTTTTAGCGATGTGCCACTGCTCTAAATCATTTTCCCAGTTCCAGTTAATCGACCAGGTACCATCAGGCTGCTGTGTGTTTTTTATAAAATCACATTCATATTGGGCCAGTTCCTCAAAGCTCTGATACAGGTAGTTCTGCTTATCCATAAAGAAATTGGAAGGCTTGCAGACGTAATTTGTCTTCCATAAATCTGTGTTCCATGTCATAACCTTATGGATTCTCTGCAATAAGATTTGCTCCACTTCATCGATCGATAACTCTTCGGCAAGCTCTGCTTTACGGCAATATTGAGCCATCCTTACATAACAGGCCAGTACGTGCATCTCATCACACTTATCTGTTTCCTTCAGATAACAGATCGCTTCCTTTACAATGTTATAGCATTTTTTGTAGAGGCTGCTTTGCTTATCAGCAAATCTTAAGGCGAAACCAGCCAGTGCAGCGGTCGGATTATAAGTAATCGTATCATAGGACTTACTGTCATAAGTCCACCATGTTGCACGGGGATAATCATTATTTGATGGTACAGTGTAGAGCCAGCATTTTCCGTTGAAATCCTTTCCACTGTCAAGATATGCAAGAATGCCCCTGATGATGGGATGATCCTCTTCGAAACCTATTTCATGCAGGATCTCCGTTGCAGCCCAGGTCTGTATCGGAGATGAGTTAGGGTTTAAGCTGTCTGCTTCTACAGCATGACCAAAACCGCCATCTTCATTTTGATGCTCGATAAGAGCTGATATAACGGCCTCCCGACTTCCATTTTCAAAAAAGTAACGAAACCGCTCCCTGTCCAGCGGTCTGGCATTATAGCAAATCCACTTCCTTGCTTTTTCAAAAACATTCCTGTCTATATTGCTGTTATCTACAGTGTTGTCCATGCTCAAACCTCCTTTGTATTCCATCCGCAAACAGTATAGCACTAATGTTGCATGAGTGTATAGAATAAATGCGACATGATATGAAAGTCGTGTTGTTTTTTACCTTTGGATGGAGTCACCTGTTACCTGCAAAACCAAATTCAGATTCCACATGTATATGCCTTTGCTTCGGCCGGGGTTATACCGTGATAATTTTTAAACTTCCTCAATAAATGAGACTGATCGCTGTAACCTAATTGCAGTACTAAATAATTTATGTCTCTTGAATTGAGGATTCCCCTCCATGTGTTTTGATATCTTACCAGATCAGCAAACTCTTTAGGCGACAGATCCATTCTGGCGCGAAACAGACGTTCCAGGTGTCTCCTGCTTATAAAACACTGTGCCGCAAGCTCATCGACCCGTATATTTCCCTTGCTCTTCAGTGTATAATACACTGCATTCATGAAACCTGTATCCTGATACATCTCATTCAACTGCATTGTCAGAATCTTATCTGAAGCACTGATAAAATCATCAAAGCAGCTGTCAATATTCAGGAATTTCTTCATCTCTCTTACGCAACAGCATAAATACTGCTCTGCACGTAATTGTGATGCTCATTTTTTCAATTATTGGTATCACTCAGAGCATTTTTCGCTGTTTTTTATGGACGCATATCAATAAGATACCTAAAATTAACCATTTCCCACAGGCTAATGTGCCCTTTACTTGCAAATTTGAATATGCAGAGCAAAATCGCAAGCCTCTACTTGAATTTTTGCACACAGAAGTTAAATTGAAGACCTTTACTTGAATTTACGCACATAGAAGTTAAGTTAATACCTTTTCCTGAATTCTCGCACACTTTCCCGACATTTTAAACACTCGTTCTAAACTCGTTGAAAACAATCTTTACTGAAAACATGCTAACTTTTCTTGAAATTTAACACTCAAAGGTAAATTCAATATCATTTATTTGAAATTCTGCGGACAGAGATAATTCAGAACCTATCCTCGGAGATTTGAACATTCAAAAAAGACCGAATCAAACACATCGGTTTAAGTAATTAATGCAGTTACTCATAAAGTGTTTATCTATTACTGAGAATTTTGATCAGGCAGCAGTGACCGTAAAAGCGCATGCATCTCGTCAAACTTCTTTGTACGTATTTGTATACGCTTACCAAGGCGACTGGCCAGATTATAAGCAAAAGTCCTGCAAGCGTCTTTATCATATATTTGAACAGTGCTCACATGCATAACATCAATTCCCTGTCTTTCAAGAGCATCTGATCGTATAATATCCTTGCCCTGTTCCGATGGACTATTGTGATATGCAAAGCTTTCATATTCAACGGCTAATTTAGCCTGTTTGTAGTATAAATCTACAAAACACCGGCTTTGTCCAAGACGTTTTCTTGCCTGACCATCCAATTTTATCTCATGATTAAAAACCACACCGCTTAGTCCATACCCTCCCAGAACATGAGGCAACCGTAGAATCATGTAAACAACTGATTCCATTATTGATGCTGAACCATTTTCTACATATTTCAATGCCCGCACTGCTTTCCTGTGCCCTCTGTGTCCAACAGTCTTTGATATAAACGCATTTATCTTTTGCTTAGACGTGATCGCTGCTGATGGCTGCCCCGGAGGATGAGAACATAACTGTAAGCCTAACAGAATAAGCCGTTGGATGCTTAAACTACGTGCAAGCTGCAGGAACAATAACTCCGGTGATGCCACCGTCATTCCGTTTCGTACTGTTACGGCACCGGCAGGAAGAGGAAGTTCACAAGAATGAGCTCTTTTCCCGTTAATTTTCACTCGTAAATCCTGTTCAAATACGGTAACATCGTTTTGACTCTTTTCTCCAAGCTCATTTCTGAGTACAGATTCAATATACGGAATTTGCCATATCATGGCTGCTGACGAATAACCCAAATAACCTTTCATGGAAATATAATATAACGTAATCACCATTTTTTCAAATACCGGGAAATATTTGATATTTACATTATATGATTCCATTTTAGCCAGAAAATTAATTAATGCGGCTTTCTGTTGCTCAAATTTTCAATTAATGGTAACATTCAAGGCGATTTTTCTGTAGTTTTATAGACATGGATCAATAAAACAGTGGAAAATCCGTTGTTTTTATGCATCAGCATGTCCTTTAGTTGAAAATTTGAGCATATACAGAATATTCACCGGCCTTTAGTTGAAATTTTGAGCATTAAGGGGAATTTTCCGGCCATTACTTGTAATTTTGAGCATTAAGAAGAAAAAACAAGCCTTTGCTTGTAATTTTGAGTAAAGAACTGCAACGAATCATTTCCACCTTATAAAATGCGTTCACAGCAGAATGGCCTGACTATATAGACTGCGGGATTTGGGAATAGGTCTTGAATTGGATCATAGCTCTATGCAAATACTCAGACGTTTGGGATAGAACATAAGCCGGGCATACTTATAACTAACCGATTGCTATTTCATAGCGAATTTCTTTCAGTTTTCTTCCCAGAGTAAGCTCTTTAGTTGTGCCATCATGTCTAAAGCCTATTTTCTCATAAAACCTTCTTGCGTTTAAATTTTCATCAAGAACCCATAAGGAGACTCTCTTATAGCCCCTGCCTTTTAATTCATTCAGGCCCCAATTGATAAAATAAGTACCAATTCCTCTGTTCCAATACTCAGGCAGGAGGTAAATTCCCCATATCTCACCATAGCTGTCATCTTTATCTTCATCTCTGCATTTTCCGATAGTCATTAAGCCTGCTGCATTATCTTTTGCAAATATGAGATAATCTTCTTCCCAGCCTTCAGATAGAGCTTTTTCAAAGTACTCCTGTCTCATATCAGCACTTATATTATCAAGTATCGAATCAGGGACAATTCCTTTATATGCAGCTTTCCATGAGCAGGAGTGGATTTTACCCAATACTCCGGCATCATTAGCATCGGCACAACGTATTATGAACATTTATATTCCTCTACCATAATTCATTATGCTTTTATTATATTATATATTATGCAAAATCAAGCAATCAATAAATATACCTGCGAAATCAGTATTTTTACCCAACCTTTTTGCATCTATTGGAGCAGCATATTGTCTCACTCTTTTTTCTGCTTCCTCAATATCGCGAACTATTTTATTAATGCCGACAACCAAAATAACCTGCTTGGGCCCATATATCATAGGTGCAACTCTACTTCCATTGCCATCGATATTATACAACTCACCACTTTCGGTTAACGCATTTGTGCTGCATATAAAGGTATTGGCAGAGAAATTTTTTATATAAATCTCCCTTTTTTCTTCACTTGTTATGCCTTCTCTATATTTATCAAGAAAGGTAACACTGCCTTTACGAAGAAAATCTATTACTCCTGTTTCAAAAAGCGTCATGGAATCTCCCACACCTACCAAAGAGTTTTGTGGAATTAGTTTTGACAGCAATTCAATCAACTCAGCTTCATCATTGACAATATACCCTTCCATGTTGCGTTTTCTTAAGCCTTCTGTAGTTCTTTCAATCTTTTATCAATATACCATTCAACGTTTTTTTCCAAAGTAATCACCCCTGAACAAACTAAAAAATGATAAACTTTCTGTGAACTTGAACAGTGAATAATAAGCAATCAGTGTGTTGCGCATATGCGTTATCCCTGCTACTACAGATTATTATATCATTACTATACATATCAATTATTAGAAAACCAAGCAATTACCAGTAACACAAGCTTTATTATGAAACCGACTTTATAACCATTAACTATTAACTATTAAAAAAGCAAATCCCGCAGCAAATGAGTTTTCTCTTTCATCTGCTGCGGGATTCTATAACGAACTTTTTTCTTTATGGAATATTCTTTATTAACATATAGCGATTAACATATAGCGAACTCTGTTTCAATTATGCAAGTTTCTACAACTGTAGAATGACCCTACTCCACAGTCACACTCTTTGCAAGGTTCCTTGGCTTGTCGACGTCGCAGCCCTTGAGTACGGCCATGTAATAGGCAAACAGCTGCATAGGCGTGACAGCGGCAATGGGAGCCAGCAACGGGTCGATGTCAGGGATGGCAATGGTCATGTCGGCCACCTTTGCCACCTCTTCGGCATGCTTTTCCTGTGTTATTGCCATAACAACAGCGCCTCTGGCCTTGACCTCGCGGATGTTGCTGACCATTTTATCAAACAGCGAATCCTGCGTCATGGGGCAGACAACCAAAGTGCCATCCTCTATCAGCGCTATGGTACCGTGCTTCATTTCTCCGCCCGCATATGCTTCGGAATGGATATATGAGATTTCCTTCAGCTTCAGCGAGCCTTCCATCGAAAGTGCGTAGTCCAGTCCTCTTCCGATGAAGAAAATACTTTTTGCGTTATAATGCTTTGCCGCAAACTTCTGTATGTCCTCACGCTGGAAGAGTATTTTTTCTATAGATTCAGGTATAGTCTTCAGTTCATCAACGATGGTGCTGAGTCTTTTATCGTCAAGTGTACCTTTTTTATATGCAAAGTCCAGAGCAATGAGCGTCAGCGCCGCCAGCTGGGTATTGTATGCCTTTGTTGAGGCAACAGCAATCTCCGGACCCGCCCATGTATAAAGCACATCGTCGGATTCCCTTGCTATGGAACTGCCTATTACGTTAACTATCGACAGTACCCTGGCACCTCTTTTTTTCGCTTCACGCAGAGCAAACAGCGTATCGATGGTCTCGCCGGACTGGCTGATTATAATGACCAAATTCTTATCGCTGATGATCGGATCCCTGTATCTGAACTCTGATGCCACATCAGCCTCTACAGGTATGCGTGCAAGGTTCTCAATGAGTCTCTTTCCGACCATTCCTGCATGGTATGCCGTACCGCAAGCCACAATGAATATTTTCTCGATGCCGGCCAGATATTCGGGAGTAATGCTGATGCTGTCCAAAACTATTTTTCCGTCCTTTAGCCTCGAGCTTATGGTCTCCTTTATGACTTTGGGCTCCTCGCACATCTCCTTCATCATGAAATGCTCATAGCCGGATTTCTCAGCCGCTTCCACATCCCATTCAACATGGAATACTTCTTTCTGTGTAAGAGCGCCATAGTTGTCGAATACCTGCACACTGTCCTTTGTAAGTACTGCCACATCCTTATCCTCAAGGATATATATATCCCGTGTATGTTCCAAAATGGCAGGTATGTCCGAGGCCATGTAATTCTCGCCTTTACCAAGCCCGACAATCAATGGGCTGTCCTTTCTTGCCGCTACCAACGTGTCAGGGTAATCCTCACATATGACTCCCAAGGCATATGAGCCTTCCAGCTGGTCGATGGCTTCCATAACGGCTGTCACAAGGTCTCCGCACTGTTCATAATAATGTCCAACCAGATGAGCGACCACCTCAGTGTCAGTATCTGAAACGAAATTACAGCCCTGGGAAATAAGAAATTTCTTCAGTTTCATATAATTTTCGATGATTCCGTTGTGCACTACTGCAATTTTGCCGGAATTGCTCAGATGCGGATGAGAATTGATATCGTTGGGTTCACCGTGAGTGGCCCATCTGGTGTGTCCTATACCGATGCAGCCTTTAAGAGACTCCTTTTTAGCGGTGCTGCCGGATGCGTTATCGCTGTCGCAGATGCATCCGCTGCTTATCATATTCAACTTCTCCTCTAGGGCTGACAGTCTGCCTTTGCACTTTACAACTGTAAGTTTGTCATCATCCAGCATCGCGATGCCAGCTGAGTCATAACCTCTGTATTCCAGTTTTTTAAGCCCGTTCACAAGGATCGGAACTGCTTTCTTCTGACCTACATAACCAACTATTCCACACATACATATTCTCCTTTACAATATAAATTCATTTGAACGAAATATTTAACCAAAACTTTTTGCTGATTTGTCTGCATATTATCTTCATAAATGCGGTGTACCGCTGCAAAAACCATCAAAACCAAGCAGCTTCTGCAAATAACAGCTATGTATAAGCGATCTCCGAACACAGCATCCAACATAAGCTAACTGTCACACAAACAGATAAATTCAGCTGATATGCATAAGCATTTGCTGAGCATGAACGACCTCCGTCAAAAGCTCATTGACCTTGACGATCTGTCGTGCAACAGTGGCCTTTGTAATGCCATATATTTTCAATCTGTGCATGAACCAGCGGATGCGAACATGAGTCAGCCTCGACGTTCTAAATACCGGCTGAGTATATGCCAGATTTTGAAAACAGCATCCAAATGCGATCAATCTTTTGCAATACAGTAAGCATAATATCAGCTCTCAGCCCAAAATAGCGGTACGATGTCCGTTGAAGCCCGCTTGATCATATCGGCTCCATGGCTGTGCCAAAATAAGCTGCTCTGTCCGCATCACAAAAAAGCTGCTGCAGCTTGAAACATACCTTTTATGCAATTTAGAACTAATATGGAGATTTGTTATTGGCAGGATTGCCACCTGAGCTTCTTCTGTTCCGCAGTCGCCTGCGGTTTTTGTAAAGCCCTGCGATCGTGGCCGACCGGGAGGTTTCCGCCGAATCTTTCGATAACTCACAGCCTCTGCAGCTTACAGAATTGCATTTGCTAATGCATCCTCCGCTGTTGCTGCCGGGCCGTGACCTCCTCCTCCTCGTCAACACGTCAGATTAAGTACCAGACGTGTCCTGGCGCCTTTTCTGTTACCCATTTAACGATATCATCCCTTCCTTTCCGGGTAATTAATCCTATCAAATCTCTCACTTCAGTATATTCATTCTTTTTACCGAATGTCAATTAAAATTTTATTAACAGGCTTATGCCTCTGTCGACAAGCAATCGAATTTAGGCGCTAAAAACCCTTTTATAATGCATTCAGCAGGTTTTTTAAATATACTCAGTCAATGATAATTATGCTAAAATATATTTATGACTTATCAGTTTATTAAAAGCATTGATTTGAAAAGAGATTCACTCGGATCCATGGATGAGTATCCGTTTTCTCTTCCTGCCATCAGAGCCATAAAAGATTTGCAGCTCCATCCAAAGGCGACATTCTTCGTTGGTGAAAACGGCACGGGCAAATCCACGATACTTGAAGCAATTGCTGTTGCCTTTGGCTTCAATCCGGAAGGAGGATCCAGGAATTTTTTATTTTCAACTGCCGACTCGCATTCCGGCCTGCATAATCACCTCAGGCTCATCAAGGGTGCAAGAAGGCCGGGGGACGGATTTTTCCTGCGGGCAGAAAGCTATTATAATGTGGCATCTTATATAGATGAGTTCGATGATGAGATATGCGCTCAGCCACCGATAAAAGCCAGCTACGGTGGAAAATCGCTCCATGAGCAGTCTCATGGAGAGTCCTTTTTTGCACTTTTCCAGAACAGGCTAAGGGGAAACGGGCTCTATATATTCGATGAGCCTGAAGCAGCGCTGTCTCCTTCCAGGCAGCTGGCTTTTATTGCAAGGATGCATGAACTGATCGAAGCAGGCTCCCAGTTCATCATCGCTACCCATTCACCGATCATAATGGCGTACCCTGATGCATATATCTACGAAACAGGTGACGGAATCAAACGGGTAAAATACGAAGAGACAGAGCATTATCAGATCACAAAGGCTTTTATAAACAATAAGGATAAAATGCTTAAAGAATTAATGCTACCATAATCGTGAGAAATAGTGTATTATAAATGTCATAAAATGTTAAATGAGCAGTTGCTGTACAAAACAAAAACGTAAAAATGACAATGCAAAATTACATGTAATCTGGCTATAAAAAACTGTGTAAAGAGAGGAAAAAATGTATGGAAGTAAGAATCAACGATCTGTTCGATCTGAACGAATGCTTTGAAAGAGAGATTTTTAACGGTCTGGAATACCCTTGGGAGGCACTTCCGAGAATCAGGGACTTTTTGCTGGAGTTTGCAAAAACACTGCCTTCAGATTTTGAGCAAATAAGCGAAAATGTCTGGGTCGGCAAGGGCACGACCATAGAGAAGACTGTTACGATCAAGGGGCCCGCCATCATAGGCTATAACTGTGAATTGAGGCAGTGCGCCTTTATCAGGGACAACGTCATTATAGGCAATGAATGTGTCATAGGGAACTCAACAGAGCTGAAAAACGCACTGCTGTTCAATAAGGTTCAGGTTCCCCATTTCAACTATGTAGGTGATTCAATACTTGGATACAAGGCACATACCGGAGCCGGCGTGATATGCTCGAACCTGAAATCCAACGGCACCAAGGTAAAGGTCACAGATGGCATCGAAGTCATCGAGACAGGCCTGAGGAAGTTTGGCGCCATGGTGGGTGACAACTCTGAAGTAGGGTGCAATTCTGTACTGAACCCGGGGACTGTTATAGGAAAGAACAGTATAGTCTATCCGTTGACCTCAGTCAGAGGTTTTGTACCTGCGAACCACATACTTAAAAACAATGGAACAATGGTTCCCAGAATATAATCTGCGGTGAGATTTTTTACTTAGGCTGTGAAGCGTGGGAAACAGCAGTATATTTAGCCTAAGTAACGGTGCATGTTGCCGTATGCAACAGTATTCTGCAGTAGAAAGCATTGTGTGATGCAGCCACATAGTATGCAACAGTTCCAGAAGTATGAAACGCAGTAATAGTGCTGTACAAAGGTACAGTATCTGACGTACGGTCACCGCACATCATTGCTTTACGGCAGATCAGTATTGAAGTATGAAATACCGTCGGCGGATGCCGGCTGAAAAAACAAAGCCACAGGTGAGACTCATGTCTCCGCCTGTGGCTCTTTCTCATTCTGAACAGTTTCAGCATACGACAATTCGCTGAAGCATGACTGCCGTTGCTTCAATCAGCCAAGTCTATCCTCTATCACGGCAGCAAGCTCTTCGGCCCTCTTTGTAATGTAATCCTTATCCTTACCCTCTATCATGACGCGTACCAGCGGTTCCGTTCCGGAAGGCCTGATCAGCACCCTGCCCTCGCCATTGAACTCTTCTTCAAGTCCGCGGCAGAGCTTGGCTACCAGCTCGTCTTCCATGTAGCTGTGCTTGTTTTCATTTTTGACCTTTGCATTCTTGAGCACCTGCGGCAGTACCTGCATGACGCCGGCCAGATCGGAAAGCTTCCTGCCTGTAGATTTCATAACACTGATCAGCTGTAATGCCGTCAGAAGACCGTCACCAGTGGTGTTGTGCTTCAGGAAGATAACGTGTCCCGACTGTTCGCCACCCAGTATGTAGCCGTTGTTCAGCATCTCTTCGAGAACATATCTGTCGCCGACCTTTGTTTTAGCAAGATTGAGTCCGTTTTTCTGAGCCATTATATCCAAACCGAGATTGCTCATCACTGTTACGACAATGGTGTTATTATCAAGACGTCCGGCCTTTTTGAGCTCAAGACCTATGATAGCCATGATCTGGTCACCGTCAACCAGTTGACCGTTTTCATCAACAGCCAGCATCCTGTCTGCGTCACCGTCAAATGCAAAGCCAATATCTGCGCCGCAGCGTACCACATGCTCCCTGAGCTGCGACATGTGAGTCGAACCGCAGTCACGGTTTATATTTATACCGTCAGGTGTATTGTTGATCGTAAAGACCTCGGCACCAAGCTCTCTGAACAGCATCGGAGCTGCCTGGTATGATGCACCGTTGGCGCAGTCGATAGCAATTTTGTAACCGCTCAGATCACAGTCAATGGTGCTCTTAAGGAAATCAACATAATCCCTCAGAGTATTTTCTGCAACACTCTTTTTTCCCACACCGGCACCTGTCGGGAATGTAATGTCATTCATGCCGTTTTTGATCAGTTCTTCTATTTTATCCTCTGTTGCATCCGGCAATTTGTAACCCCTGGAGTCAAAGAACTTTATGCCGTTGAATTCAAATGGATTGTGAGAAGCTGATATGACGACCCCTGCATCAGCTTTGTAGTACCTGGTCAGGTAAGCCACCGCCGGTGTAGGTACAACTCCGAGGCATACCGCCTCAGCTCCGACCGAGCATATACCTGCTACCAGGGCTGCTTCGAGCATATGTCCTGATATTCTTGTATCCATACCAACGAGTATCTTAGGCGTGTGATTCGTTTCTGAAGTAAGCACATACGCTCCCGCCTGACCCAGTTTATATGCAAGCTCAGCCGTCAGCTCAGTATTTGCCACTCCCCTTACACCATCTGTTCCAAAAAGTCTTGCCATATATTTGCCCCCTTGATCATTCCTAGTAAAGTGCGGCAGTTAGTATATAACCAATGTAAATCCATATACCGCAGCACGCCGCAAAACGGTGCTGCCTGCGCCTATATTGACTTTATAAGGCTGTTCGATACTCTGCCGTAATAATTATAACTATAAGTTTTTTACATAACAAGTATTTTATTGATAATTCGTCATACATTTTTATTCAGGAATCGAATACGTCCGTATTATCTGTTCCGCTACACGGATCCCGTCAACAGCAGCGCTGACGATACCTCCCGCATAGCCGGCTCCCTCACCGCACGGGAACAGGCCTCTGATGCCGACGGCCTCATAGGTGTCTCCCCTTGTGATCCTGACAGGAGATGATGTCCTGGTCTCAACTCCAGTAAGCAGTGCATCAGCCATCCCAAAGCCCTTTACCCGGCGGTCAAAATACACAGCAGCCTCTTTAAGCCGGGTCGTTACAAATTCGGGAAGGCATGTGTTTAAATCTGCCAGGAACACATTCCCCGTATAGCTTGGTCTGACTGATCCGATCCGCTTTGATGGACGATTCTCCATAAAATCAGCCAGCAATTGTATTGGTGCTGCGCCGTCCGAACCGCCTGCCCTGAAGGCTTCTTTTTCCCATTTGCGCTGGAATTCGACACCGGCCAGGGGATCACTGCCTCCAAAGTCTCCCGGCTCAACGGATACAACAAATGCACTGTTGGCATTTTCCCTGTCCCTCGCAAAATAACTCATCCCATTGGTTACTATGGTATCGGGCTCAGAGGCTGAGGCCACCACGACCCCTCCCGGACACATGCAGAATGAATATGCAGTTCTTCCGTCTATCTTGCAATACAGCTGATAATCGGCAGGGCCAATTATGCTGCTTATGTCTTCCGAGCCATACTGTGCAGCATTTATAAGCCGCTGAGGATGCTCTATGCGGACACCGATGGAAAACGGTTTTTGCACCATCTGAACACCGCTGGTCAGCAGCTCCTTAAAGGTATCTCTTGCACTGTGGCCTACAGCAAGTACTACTGCTCCTGCCTTAATTTCCTCGCTGCCGTTGACGGTCACACCCACCGCACGTCCCGATACTATTTTTACAGAGGTGACCTTCGCACCGAACCTGATCTCTCCTCCCAAATCAATAAGCTTTCTGCGCATGTTCACAGCAACGGTTCTTAAAACATCCGAACCGATATGCGGATATGCATATCCGTAAGTTGATATTTTACCTGCTTTTTCATTTGAGTAATAAATAACAATCGATTCCCCCGGGTAAATATATTCCCTGTCGGCCAGAAAAGGATTGTTGACAAGCAGTTGGTTGACAGATACGTTGAACCTTTCAGCTATGTCAAATAAGCTGTCCCCTTCCTCAACTATATATACCTGCTTGGGATAAGCAATTACCAGGCTTTGTCCGGAAACCAGAATATCATGCAGATAAAGCCCGTTATCCCGGGCAAGTTTTTCAACCGGCAATCCAAACATTTCAGCTACTGATTGAAGAGTATCCCCCTGCTTAACTATGTAAATTTCCATATATCCTCCCTGCTGCTGAAACGGTGAAATATTAGCCCTGCCTAAAGCCATGAATAGCAATTTCACCAACCAGATTAATATATGATAGATTTGCATAACAATATATGATATTTGCGGGGAAGATATTACTCTTCATCTGTTACATTTATCCCATATAACTCCACCAGGGACAAAAGATAGCTCTGATTAAATGAGAATAAGTTCGTTTATTAGCATTCAGAATATCTTCCAAAAATGGTATAACACGGTGCAGATAATATGTTATAATACTAATAACATTTGTGGCAATATAAGCTTTAAGGACATTTAAATGTCGTAAAAAGCGCAAAAAAAATCCTTAAACCCATTTAGGATTTAAGGATAGTTCCAAGTGCGGATGAAGGGACTTGAACCCCCACGATGTCGCCATCGGCAGATTTTGAGTCTGCTGCGTCTGCCATTCCGCCACATCCGCTTCAGTGACGAAACATATTCTAGCATAAATCTTTACTCAATGCAAGTATGATTTTGAAAAAGTAGAAGAAAATATCATATATCTTATGAGGGGCTGTTTTGCATGGACTGCAATCGGATTCAGAGCATGATTGTACCATTTATAAATGATGAATTGAATATCAAGGAGCTTGAGCTTTTTCTGGATCATCTGGCTGGCTGCGAAAATTGCATGGAAGAGGTGGAGATATATTATACCCTTTTGACAGCCATGAGGCAGCTGGATGAGGATAAGAGCCTGTCCGGCGACTACAGGCATGAGCTGGAGCACAAGCTTGAAGAGGCGCAGGAAAGGATTGTTCATGCAAAATATACATATTACAGGAAGAAGGCTATTTTAATCATTATTATAGCCTTAATTGCATTTCTTTTTAATTTCCGTTATACTTCTGACATGGCAGATAGTGAATACGATCCGGCTGAAAGTGATTTTCAAATTAAGCGTTCTTTTAAAACCGAAGGCCAAATTGAACTTGAGCGTCAGTTGGAGGAATATCTGAATAGTGGACAGGATATGGATATCCGTAACAGTCCGGATGAATGATTAAATAAATATCATGAAGTATAAAATAAACGGAAGGAGGCTTCGCCCGGCAAGCCTGTGCGAAGATTAGCAGATGAGCAAAAAAATAGTATTGATAGATGGTCACAGTATACTTAACAGGGCATTTTACGGAATGCCGCTTTTGACAACATCCAAGGGAGAGCATACCAATGCTGTCCTGGGATTTATAAATATCATGCTGAAGATTCTTGAGGAGGAAAAGCCTGATTATCTGGCTGTTGCCTTTGACACCCATCATCCCACCTTCAGGCATGAGATGTTTGAGGATTATAAGGGAACAAGAAAAGGCATGCCGGACGAGCTGCGTCAGCAGGTTCCGATGATAAAGGAAATCCTGAAGGCCATGAAGGTGGCTATTCTTGAGATGCCGGGCTTTGAGGCGGATGATATACTGGGCACTCTGGCAAGAAAGGCTGAGGAGGCCGGCAACAGTGTGTCCCTGGTTTCCGGAGACAGGGACCTTTTGCAGCTTGCCAGCGAAAAGATAAAGATACGCATACCCAAGACGAAAATGTCAGGGACTGAGATAGAGGACTACTACGATAAGGATGTATTGGCCAAATATAATGTAAGCCCGAAGCAGTTTATTGATCTTAAGGGGCTTATGGGGGATGCCAGCGACAATATTCCCGGTGTGCCAGGAATCGGTGAAAAGACTGCTGCCAAGCTGATTCAGGCCTACCAGTCCATAGAAAATATATATGAGCATCTTGATGAGCTGCCGGCCGGCAAGGTGGCTAATACCCTTAGGGATAACCGTGAGCTTGCATTCTTGTCAAAGAAGCTGGCTACTATATGCACCGAATGCGAGATAGATTTTAATATAGAGAATGCTGTCCTGGGCAAGC
>ENA-OWOZ01001064-OWOZ01001064.1-bioreactor-metagenome-genome-assembly--contig:-NODE-1064-length-27870-cov-4.447379_pt1 | contig 27870 bp, 23 predicted proteins | sample MGYA00238140_ERZ651804 | MGnify/ENA primary metagenome ERZ651804 (study PRJEB26910, sample SAMN07631232) | bioreactor metagenome | isolation source: Switchgrass digestor | place: USA: Dartmouth... | reverse complement strand
TTTAATGAAGAGCTTTCCTCTGCACCGGGCAGTGTAAGCCAGGTGAGAGAAATTACTGCTGGCCTTATGAGAATTGCTAAAACAAATAATATAGCAATTTTTATCGTAGGACACGTAACCAAGGAAGGAGCTTTGGCCGGTCCCCGGGTTTTAGAGCATATGGTTGATACCGTTTTGTATTTTGAAGGAGAACGCCACTTAAGTTATAGAATTTTAAGAGCTGTAAAGAATAGATTTGGATCAACCAATGAAATCGGTATATTTGAAATGAAGGATGTAGGTCTAATTGAAGTGGAAAATCCCTCAATGCTGATGATATCGGATAGAAAAGAAAACGTTCCCGGATCGGTTATTGTGTCAAGTCTTGAGGGCACAAGACCAATGCTTATAGAAATTCAGGCTCTTGTGTGTCCAACTAATTTTGGAATGCCGCGCAGAATGGCAACGGGGATTGATTATAACAGGATAACTTTACTTATGGCCGTACTGGAAAAACGAGTAGGCATGCAGCTTCACAACTATGATGCCTATGTAAATGTTGTAGGAGGTCTAAAACTTGACGAACCTGCATGTGATTTGGGAGTTGTAGGAGCAATTGCTTCTAGCTTTAGGAATAGACCTATAGATATGAGCACCGTGCTTATAGGTGAAGTGGGATTGACCGGTGAGGTTAGGGCAATAAATCAAATAGATAAGAGAGTTATTGAAGCTGCAAGAATGGGATTTAAAAACTGTGTTGTTCCGGCAGGGAATATGAAAGGGATAAAGCAAATAAAAGAACTGAAAGAAATAAATATAATACCTGTGGAAAATGTTGTTGAAGCTCTGGGTATTCTTTTGTAGGTTTTAAATGCTGAGATTATTGTAGACAAAGTATGATTTGTGGAGGGTCTATTAATGGGCAAGGAAAAGAATGACGATTTGGAATTTCTTGAGGTGTTGCGTATGGTTGCTCCCGGAACACCCCTTAGGGAAGGCTTGGAAAGCATTTTGAAAGCAAGAACGGGAGCTCTGATAGTTGTTGGTGACTCACAAGAGGTTTTAAATCTAGTGGACGGTGGGTTCTTTATAAATAAAGAATATTCTCAGGCTTATCTTTATGAGTTGGCAAAGATGGATGGAGCCATAGTATTATCTAAAGACCTCAAAAAGATACTTTATGCCAATGCAATGTTGACACAGGATACTTCAATTTATACCGATGAAACGGGTACAAGGCATAAAACAGCAAATAGGGTGTCGAAACAAACAGGAGAACTTGTGATCTGCATTTCACAGAGAAGAAATATTATTACTTTATATAAAGGTTCAAGGAAATATGTTCTTAAAGATACTTCGGCTATTTTGACAAAGGCTAATCAAGCTTTAAATACATTGGAAAAGTATAGAAGTGTCATGGACAATGCCATGAAAAACTTGAGTGTGCTGGAATTTGAGGATATAGTTACTCTGGATGATGTGGCTTATGTAATCCAGAGAATAGAGATGGTTATGAGAGTTGCAGCAGAGATGGAAAGATATATCTGTGAACTGGGAAAAGAGGCTAGACTACTAACTATGCAGCTAAACGAACTTCTATCAAATGTAGAAAATGATGAACTTCTTATTATAGAAGATTACATGAAAGAAAACTCCAGTATTACAGCTGAGCAAATGAGGGAAGAATTGAGAAAGCTTTCCTTTGATGAACTTATGGAAATATCCAATATATGCAGGATTATAGGTTTTAATACTGAAGTGAATACTTTTGATACTGCAATATTTCCAAGGGGGTATAGACTGCTTAGTAAAATACCAAGAGTGCCTATGCACGTTATAAGGAATTTGGTGGATAAGTTCAATAATTTCCAAGGCATCATAAACGCTACAATTGGCGAACTGGATGAAGTTGAAGGAATTGGCGAAGCGAGAGCAAGGATAATAAAAGAAGGACTAAGGCGAGTACAAGAGCAACTGTTCTTAGATGCACGCAGAATTTAGTATATATTTTAGGGGATAGTATAAATAAAAGGGCTTAATCCAAAACCTCAAGCCTCTTGGTTTTGAATTGCCCCTTAAGTACAGTGTTAATTGAGCAGTAACACAAAAGAAAATAATTGCATTTTCTATTTTAACGTAAGCTATATTTCCCAAGCATTTTAATTCTATCAAGTTCTTTTAAAATTATATCATATAAATTAAGATCCAGAGTGTTGCATATTGAAGCCAGGTAGAAGAGAGTTCTTCCAATATCTTTTTCGATAATATCTCTGCAGTTTTCGCAAAGCTTTCCTTCTACATGCGTCTTCATATTATTCCGAATTTGTTCAAAATCGGAATCAATATCAATAGGCTGCTTCTCTGCGTGAATCTTGATACAACCGCATTGGGTAACAGACTTAATAATTCCACGATTAACACGCCCGTTTGAATCCTGGAATTTGGTGATTTGATCCAAAATGCTTTTGTTTCTTACGAGAAGATCAGCTACAGTATATTGGAATTGATCTACCATAATGTCATTCAATATGGTTCACTCCTTAGAGATTTGATAAAATCAAGCAGAAATTTATTTGCTAATAATATTATAATTGTACAAACGCATCTTTGTCAATTATAAATGAAATGGGTAAATATGTAAAATAGAGGTAGAGACTCATTTTTCTTCTATTTGTCTTTGATTTATATTTTGTAGAAAATCAGGAGGATTTTAAATTTTGAAATTGCACAATTCGCTATTGACATAAATATAGTACCATGCTAAAATGAAAAATTTTGACTTTACTTTTTTATTGTAGTATACTTAATATATGAGTGTTAATTAGGCTATTTCGTAGGTTTAAAAGTATCTTATTATTTTTCTTTACAGCGTTTTTTAATCAAATCTGTTTGAATGAAAATAAAAGAGTTAAAATGGAGAGCTTGGATATTCTGAGTATTTTGAAATCTGATTATAGCTTTTTTATATAATTTGTATACATGTTTTATATAAAGTTCGTATTAAAGATTCTGAAATTTATCGGGAATATTGTAATAAAGGCGGGATAAATATATGAAAATTGATGGTTTGCGTTATGGGGGGATAGTATATGTACAGTGTGGGAGATAGAATTGTTTATCCCATGCATGGTGCCGGAATAATAGAGTCTATTGAAGAAAAAGAAATACTCGGAAGAAAGCAGAGTTATTATGTTGTTAGAATACCTATAGGAGATATGAAAGTTATGATTCCCACAAAGAATATTAAAGGAATAGGTATTCGGGATGTAATTAGTGAGCAAGATGCTGACAAGGTTTTTTCTATTCTTAAGAGTGAAAATATCCATTCAAATAGTAACTGGAACAAACGTTATAGGGAAAATCTCGTAAAGATTAAAAGCGGCAATATATATGAAGTGGCTGATGTTGTAAAGTCTTTAATGTTACGGGATAAAGAGAAAGGACTGTCCACCGGCGAAAGAAAAATGCTCAGCAGTGCTAAACAGATTCTTGTAAGTGAACTGGTACTGGCAAAAAATATGAGTGCCAATGAAGTTGAAGAAATAATAAACAATTTCTTAAATAATTAGGCATGAATTATTTTATGAAATGTACATAATAGATTGGCTGCATTTGTTGCTTATGACGAGTAAAGGAATTGAATTACTTTTAAAGCAGACCCAACAAGTCAATTACAAAGTAGCAATAAGTATCTATGGTATAGCGCCATGGATATTTTTATTATTTTGAAATAATCATTTGGAAGTTTATAATAACCCTATATCAAATATGATATTATATTTTATATATTTTTATTGGAGTGTGGTATATGGTAAGAACAGATAAATGCTATGTCAGCTTGGTTGTCGTTGCAGCAGGAAAGGGAACCAGGATGAATATGAATATTAACAAGCAGTATATTAATGTGGGAGGAATTCCTATACTGGCAAGAACTTTAAATGTATTCGACGCTTTAAATTACATTGATGAGATTGTTTTAGTTGTACATTGTGATGATGTCTTGTATTGTAAGGAGAAAATCATTGGTGAAAATAATTACAAGAAAATTAAGAGTGTTGTAACAGGCGGAGAAACCAGACAGGAGTCTGTCTTTAACGGGCTAAAGGAAGTATCACAGAATTCGGATATTGTCTTGATACATGACGGTGCCAGACCTTTTGTTGACGAGGATAGTGTTGCTCGTTGTATTGAGGCGGCTAAGCAATACGGAGTGGCTACTGTCGCCGTTCCGGTTAAAGATACTATCAAATCAGCCGATAGTGAAGATTTTGTTCATTCAACTTTAGACAGAAGTGTACTTTGGTCTATTCAGACTCCACAGGCATTTAGGTATGATATAATTATGGATTCCCACAAACAGGCGCAAAAGGATGGATTTATCGGAACCGATGATACTGTTTTGGCCGAAAGATTGGGAAATAAAATAAAGCTGGTTATGGGAACTTACAACAATATAAAAATAACTACGAGAGAGGATTTGATTTTTGCAGAGTCTATTGTAAATTCTTTTAATAATGACAAAGGTTAATACCACAGTAACCGGAAAGGGTTTGTGAAGTCACCATTATATAGAATGTGTGCCAGAAATAAGATATAATATGTTAATATAAAAGTAAGGAATCTGTGGTGTTAAGAAATAAAATGGACGGACTTTGAGGGGATGTGCAGTAAAATTGATAAAAGTTGAAAATTTAACTAAGCAATTTGGTGCTTTTACTGCTGTTAATAATGTGAGTTTTGAAGTGGAAAAGGGAGAGATATTCGGCTTATTGGGTGAAAACGGAGCAGGTAAAACTACAACCTTGAGGATGCTTGCAACCATGTTGAAACCCACAAGCGGAACTGCATTAATGGCGGGGTTTGATGTTATTTCCCAACCGGAGAAGGTTCGAGCAAAAATAGGTATCCTTATTGGAGGAGAGACCGGACTTTATGATAGATTGACCTGTGAAGAAAATATAGCTTACTTTGGCCTACTCAATGATATGACCAGGGATAAAATCAACGATAGAATAAAAACTATGGCAAGGGCTTTTGGCATGGAAGAATATATCAAGAGAAGGGCAGGCAAATTGTCTAAGGGAATGAAGCAGAAGGTAGCCTTTGCGAGAGCGATTATTCATGACCCTGATATAATGCTTTTTGATGAGCCTACTTCCGGTCTTGATGTGAGTGCAATTAAAGATGTACATGAGTTTATCAAAATTTGTAAAGAAGAAGGGAAAACCATAGTATTTTCAAGCCATACAATGAGTGAAGTGGAAAAGCTTTGTGACAGGATAGCTATTATAAATAAAGGAGAGCTTATTGAAAAAGGTAAAGTTGAAGAGCTAAAGAACAAATACAATTGTGAAAGTCTTGAAGATGTATTTATTCAATTGGTAGGTGGCAAAAATGAATTTTAGGCATATTTGGATTGTATTTTCAAAAGAGGCAAAGGATATAGTTAGAGATAAAAAGACAATAATCACAAGTATTATTGTTCCCATGGTTATAATTCCTCTGTTAAGTATTTTAGCTGGCGGAAGTGTTCGGAATATGCAAAAGGATATTGAGCAGAATGTTACAATTGCCTTAACGAGAGAATCTAATACAACTGAGATAAGAGAGCTGATAACAAGGGATATAATAGCAGCCTTTCCCAATATAAACCTTATAGATGTGGAAGATCCGATTGAGGCAATTAACAATTCAGAAGTGCGAATAGTTCTCGATGTTGAAAAGGATTATAAAGAGAAGTTGGAACAAGGGAAACCTTTTGTCATTGAAATTATATACGATAAATCTCAGACGAAATCAGTAGGGAGCGTAAGCATAATATCTAAGGCAATAAATGAGTTTAATAAAAGGATTGCTGCTGAAAGACTTGAAAAAATGGGTATAGATGATAAAATTTTAAAGCCTGTTAAGATTGAAGAGACTAATGTTGCCAATGATGAAAAAACCGGTTTGAGTATGTTAATGATGATTTTGCCGGTTTTACTTGTAATTCTTATATCTGCAGGAGGTATTGCACCTGCTACCGATTTGGTGGCTGGAGAAAAGGAGAGAAATACCTTTGAACCTTTGCTTACAACTAAAGCGGAGAGATCTTCTATATTGATAGGTAAATACTTAACAGTAACCCTTTTTTCCTTCGTTTCAGTTATTGCTTCAATTTTGGGAATGGTTTTGGGATATTTTATTGACCCAAAATCTATGACTTTGGGAACAGGCGCTCAGTTTTCAGGATTTAGTATTTCGGGTACTGCCCTCTTAATGATCCTAATAATCTCAATTTTAATGGGAATGACCTTTGCAGGGATTCAAATTGCATTAAGTACTTACGCAAAATCTTTTAGAGAAGCGCAAACCTATTTATCCTTCCTTATAGTAATTACGATGATTCCCAGCTATGCAACTATCTTTATGCAGCCTAATGAAATACCTTTATATATGTATGTGGTTCCGGTACTCAATACAATATCTGCATTTAAGACAGTACTGGGAGTAAATATCAACTATACTTATCTTGCAATAGCACTTACTTCATCGTCGATATATGTCATTATTTCATTAAAAATAGCAATTTCTCTTTTTAATAGGGAGAAGGTACTGTTTAGAAGTTAGCTGAAATTGTTTACTGTTATGTAAAATCTCATAAAAGAAGGAATTTTGCGAGAAAATGTAGAAATATATAAAAATAACTATTTCTCATTTCTTTTGTTGTTGCCTGCTTACATGGAGGGGTCAGGACATGTTTTTTAGCCCTAACAAGGTATTGCTTCATTCCCAAAAAAGCAAAATTCTTAACGCATGGAAGCTAATTGCAGCCTTTGCAGCTATTGTTATAATATGTGTGTCAATAGTTGTCTGGGCAACTTTCTATATGATATCTAATTCCATGTTGGAGCATTCGAGGCAAAGTTCTAAAGAACTTATAAAGCAGACATCAAAAAATATTCAGACAGTCTTAGAGCAATTAGATGATTTTGCAATGATTGTTTCCCGAGACAATAAACTTGCTACTTATGTGCTGGAGCATGATAATATTGAGGATGAGAATGAGAAAAATCAGAATCTTAAGCGCATTAATGAAATATTGAATAACTATTGCAAGACAAGAGAAGAGATTGATCACATATCCATTGTTACAAGAAACAATACCCATATCATAAACGGACGTCAGCAGAGTTTATTAAATGATCTTGATATTTTCAATTTTGATGTTAAAGCTTTTAGAGAAGGAAACAAAAAATCTTTATGGCTTAATCCCCATGTATCGGATCTAGATACGAAATTATCTGCTTCTGAAAACGGTAAAGTCTTTTCAATTGTAAAAGGCATTTTTTCTATAAGTACTCTTAAAAGTCAGGAAACTATCATAATTAATATTAAGGAATCCTATCTTCATAACTTAATAGCCGATATAAAATTTTTAGATGAGAGTAATGTTTTTATTATTGATGGTGACGGGAAATATGTAATGAATACGCAAGACAATAATTTAAACGGACAACCTGTAGAGTATAATTTTATCGGCGAAATATTAGATAAAAAGAATGGTGAGGATGTTAAAGAAGTTGATGGAAAGGAATATCTCGTTACATACAACACCATTGATGCCATTAAAGGGACTGAATTGAAATGGACGGTTGTGGATATTACGCCCGTTTTTTCAATAACAAAAGGTATTAAAAAGGAAACGCAAAACATTCTCTTTATAGGTATTTTGTGTATAGTTTTTGGATTGGTAATATCGACATTAATTACAAAGGTATATAATTCAAGTTTGGATAAAAGATATGCTGAAAAGCATTCTATTATCATGGAAAGGGAAAGGCTTGCTACATTAGGACAAATGATAGGCGGAATAGCCCATAATTTAAAGACACCGATTATGTCAATTGCGGGAGGGCTTGAGGCTATTAGTGAACTCATTGATGAGTATGATAATTCGATAGGAGATGAAGAAGTAACCCGTGAGGACCATCATGAAATTGCAGCCGATATTTTGAATTGGGTGGAAAAAATAAAACCCTATTGTACATATATGTCCGACGTGATTTCAGCAGTTAAAGGGCAAACAGAAAATTTGAGAGATTCAACAACATTGGATTTTACTGTTGGAGAGCTTGTAAAAAGAGTGAAAATATTAATGAGCCATGAACTTAAAAAGAACAAATGCCGGTTAAATATAAGTGTTAATGTTGATGAAAATACAATAATAAATGGTGAAATAAACAATCTTGTTCAAATTATGAATAATCTTATATCCAACTCAATAGAGGCCTATAATGGTGAGAGTGGTGAAATTGATTTAGTAATACAAAAAAGCAATAATAACCTTGAAATAGTTGTAAAGGATTATGGCTGTGGTATACCCGAGAAGGTCAAGGAAAAGCTATTGAAGTCAATGATAACGACAAAAGGAAAAAATGGTACGGGCCTAGGTCTATACATATCCTACTCGACTATAAAAGGGAAATTTGGTGGCACAATTCATATTGAAAGCGAAGAAGGAAAAGGTACAACAATAACTGTAATCATTCCGATGGTTTAGAAGTGAAAAATATAATTTCGGATAAATTCCACTTCCAGTTTGATTGATTCCAAAGAGACCATATGCAGACGAAGTATTGTTTCATCTGTCCTTAATGCATACCTTTAAACATCGGAGAGTGAGAAAATGTTAAAAATTCAGAGGAAAAAATCTCTAGATTACTTGGGCGATATTAGTGAGAAAAAAGTAAGTGCTGTGTGGAAAGTAAGTTTTGGAGTACTGCTTGTTGTTATGATATCTATAACTATATTAGGGTTTATTTCATTTAGAATGATTTCTGCATCAATTCAAAACAACTCGATAACCGGTTCAATCCAGCTTGTGAAAGAGACTGCCAAAAATATTCAAACCATATTATTAGATATTGATAGGCTTGCTGTTGCTATGACTTTAGATGGGAAATTACATGAGCTTGTCAAAGAAATTAATTTATCCGATGATGAACATGAAAAGGCCGAATATTCTCGCCAAATAAGGGAATTTATGAATACCTATGCAGTAAATAGAGAGGATATAGCTGATATGGTAGTTGTAACCGATACGATGGAGTATATTTCTTCCGGAGAATTAATAATTGATGATCAAAAAGATGTATTATCTTTCAATGCAGTAAAGCTATTCAAAGAAAGTGGAAAAGACTCATTGTGGATTGATACCTATGTTTCTGATGCCGATTCAACTTATAGAAGTACCGGTTCCTTTGGACAAGTAATTTCTTTTGTTAAAAAAATAAATGCACCGTATAGTAAGGAAAGCTACGGAATCCTAATTATTAATTACAAAGAGTCCTTTTTATACCAGCTGATTTCAAATATTAAGGTTCCGGAAGGAAGTGAAATTTATATATTAGGCAAAGATGGGAATTATGTAATGAATATATATGACAGGGCCTTAAATGGCCATTATTCGCAGCAGGATTTTTATTTTCGAAATGATGCCGTGTCCCAGGATGGAAGTACTAAGAGAACAATAGATAATGAAGATTATTTTTTTACCTTTGAAACTATAAAACAAATTAACGGAACACCTCTTGAATGGAGAGTTGTTTTGATTACAGAAGCAGCTTCTGTTACTAGAGGAGTAATTGATGTCGGTATGAAAATGTTTTTTTTAGGACTTGCCGGTGTAACTTTCGGATTTATATTTTCAGTATTTCTTATTAGAAGATACAGTTTTACAGTGGATAAAAAGTATAACGAAAGACATTCTATTTTGATGGAACAGGAACGTTTGGCTTCATTGGGGCAACTGATTGGGGGAATAGCCCACAATTTTAAAACTCCTATCACGTCAATAGCTGACGGATTGGAGGAAATCAAGGAGTTGGCTTTGGAGTACGATAGTTCAATAGAAGATGAAAACGTGAAGGAAAATGACCACCATAGAATAGCTGCAGAAATGAGGGAATGGGTAAAAAAAATAAGACCCCATTGTGCATATATGTCTGATATTATTTCAGCTGTTAAAGGGCAAGCAGTTAATTGTAATGAGTCATCGGCAGGAAGCTTTGTAATTAAGGACTTAATTAATAGGGTTCAGATTCTTATGAACCATGAACTGAAAAAGCACCAGTGCCATTTGAATATAGATAATAGAGTGGATGAAATGACTGAGATTAAAGGTGAAATAAACAATCTTGTTCAGGTTATGAACAACTTGATTTCCAATGCAATTGAAGCTTATGGCGGGCAATCCGGAAATATTGATGTTGTATTGGACAAAACGACAAAAGGCCTTGAAATTACAGTTAGAGATTATGGCTGCGGAATACCTGAAAAGGTAAAGAGTAAACTGCTAAAAGAGATGATTACAACAAAAGGTGATAAAGGAACAGGTATCGGACTTTACATATCTTATTCTACTATAAAGGGAAAATTCGCCGGTACCATGTATATTGAAAGCGAAGAAGGCAAAGGTACAACAGTGAAGATAAATATACCTTTAACCAAAAAGTAAGCAATATCTACTCTACTGTAATACAGCTAAAAACCTGTATACCCTTTCCTTGCCCGAATGCTGTAAGCCCTTCGCCAGTGGTAGCGGTAATACCTATAGAATTTTCCGGAATACCTAGAAGTTCGGAAAGACTTTTTCTAATTTCGGAAATCTTGGGGGTAATTTTGGGTTTAAGGCATTCTATGGAGATAGAAAGATGTAGGATACGTTTTCCGTTTAAATATTTAAGGGCTTCTTTCAAATATACTTTACTGTCTTTTATTCCCTTGTTAAGGCATAAATCATCACTTACCGGACCTAAAATATTTACACATGTTACTCCGGAAATAGCGTTAGTAATGGAATGAAGGATTACATCAGCATCACTGTTTCCTTCAAGGGGAGGGGCGTCATCAAATATAACTCCTCCGAGTATTAACTTTTTTTCTGTGTTTTCAAAGTCAAATCTATGACTATCCTGCCCGATTCCGACTCTCATAAGCAAACCAATTCCTTTTCTATAAATACTTCAGATCCTCTAACCCTACTGTTTTTGCTTCTTTTCTCTTAATTCCAGAGATATATCAAATGCCACATGAATTATACATTATCCCTAAAAAAAAGGCAAGGTTCTTTTTGGATAAGAACATGATTGTTTTGTAAAAAAGTTTTTGAATAAAAACACACTCATATGTAAATAATTCGCTTAAATATGTCAATACTATTTTTGTGAATTGAAATTATAAATATATAAAACGGGAAAAGGAAAATTAAGTTGATTTGGAGGGATTATTATGAATAGGAAATTGGTGTTGATGATTGTTTTGGCAATTGTTTTTACGTTGGGATTGGGATTTACGGCATTTGAAACCGGAACTATTTCGGCTGCCCCCACCTACGAAAAGGTGAACTTTACTTCAGCGGTGGTAACAGCTAATCATCTAAATGTTAGGCAAGGTCCTTCAACAAATTTCCCTATTATTTGTGTACTTAAGAAAAATCAATGGGTAAATGTTTTGGGAAAAATAGGAGATTGGTATGCCATTTACGAACCTGAGACAAGATGTGTAGGTGCAGTTTCAGGACAGTATCTAAAGCCTAGTTCAACTACTACGACAAAAACTACTACTCCAACAAAGGCAACAACTCCACCGAAAACTTCGACAGGAACCACCAAAACTTCCGCACCAAAAGTTGTTACTACACCCAAGGCATCACCGTCTGTAATTACAACACCAATTACAGGTATAAGTAAAGATGATCAAACTTTACTTGATCTTGTTAACAAAGCAAGGGCGGATGCAGGAGTAGGACCGCTTCAAATTGATGAGGAGCTTATGAAAGTAGCACGACTAAAGGCACAAGATATGGTAGATAATAATTATTTCTCCCATCAATCACCAACTTATGGTTCACCCTTTGATATGATGAGACAGTTTGGCATAAGCTTTAAGACTGCAGGAGAGAACATAGCAGGGAACAAAACTGTTGAAGGAGCATTTAAAGCATGGATGAATTCTGAAGGACACAAACAGAACATACTTAATGCAGGATTTAACTATACCGGAATTGGTATTGTGGATAGTCCTAAGTATGGTAAGATGTTAGTACAGCAATTTATTGGAAAATAATAAAGCCAATGAGCTACACCATAAAGTTTAAAGTTAAGTTTAGAAAAAGGCTATGAATTGAAGCTTAGAAGCAGTGAGCTTTTCTGTGTTTGCCTCCTTAATTTACCTAAAGTAATAGGATAAAGTCCCCAGACAGTAAAATCTGAATCTGGGGACTTTATGGTTGCTTCAAAGAATTTTTTAATTGGCCGATGTACACATTTTGAAGGGATATATTTATTCTATTAAGCCTATTTATGTATCTAGAATATACCGCTAAAGTCGGGCGTAATTTCAAACTCTTTTCCATTTAGATAACTTAGAACACCGCTTTTGGTAGAAAAATCAAACTTTACCTTGTAGGCCCAGAGTGCCTGGTGTTTCAATTTTAGTGCACGGTTTAGAGTATTATCTCCATATTTGCCGTCACCAACTATAGGATGACCTATATAGGCCAAATGTGCTCTGATTTGATGAGTTCGCCCGGTAATTAGTTCAACTTCCAATAAACTGCCCATTTCGTTGGCAGTTAAATTTTCGATTATAGAGAGTGTCTTGTATTTTGTGATTATTTCTAAGGAATTTTGGGTTTTATAGTTGTTTATATATACCCGGCTTTTTCTTTCGTCCTTTTCAAGGTATGCTTTAAGTGTAGCCTGAGTCTTTTCCATTTTGCCCCTTACAATACATTGATAGTACTTTTTGACCTCTTTATTTTTTATTTTTTCCAGCATTATTTTTAAGGCTGCTTCATTTTTGGCAATAATTACAAGACCTCCAGTATTGCGATCAAGTCTGTGGCATAGAGCAGGAGTAAAACTATGAGGTTTTGTACTATTTGAATTATTGCGTATATAGTCTCTAACAAGGTCAATAAGTGTATTTTCCGTGCTGTCCTTGTCAGGATGAACAGGTATACCTTGCTTTTTGTTTACAATCAGAATATTCTGATCCTCATATACAACTGAAAAAGCCTTAGTATAGTCTAAAGGTTGAGAGAGGCTTTTTCCGTAAAGAATTTCATCGATGATGTATACTTCGACAATATCCCCGGGGTTTAAAATATGGTTTTCCTTTACCCGTATACCGTTTACTTTTATATCCTTTTTTCTAAAGGCTTTATACATGAAGCTTTGAGGCAAATTTGGATATTTCTCTTTTAATACTTTATCAATACGTTTATTGGCACTGTCTTTTTCTATTACAAAAGTTTGCATATTACTCCTTTAAAAAGACTCTCCTTATGGAGAGTCGCCAGTATTTTATGAATTAATTATAGTCTTTATCTTTTCAAGATACTTTTCTGAAATCATATCAGCAACGCTTGGGCTTTCCCCTTCCGAATATATTCTGCAAAGAGGAAGGTCTGCATCGGGTAATACTAGAGCCCAACCGTTTTCCAGTATAAATTTGACACCATCAAGCAACTCTACTTTTTCGCTGTCCTTTTCAGTTATTAGTGTTCTCATAACTCGCCCTTTTAATTCCCAAGGGCAGAATATTTTCTTTTTGCTTACATAGAAATCCGGTATTTCTTTTAGTATATCAGATAATGTAGTGTTTTTCACGCATAAAAATTCAAGAATCTTGATAAGTCCTGCAAGAGCATCAAAATTCAATAGAAATTGATCCATATTTTCTTTGTTTTTGAAAAGATTATTGTTCAGCATCTGCTCCATAACTGCCTGGGGTGAAGTTTTGGTACGTACGACTTTTCCGTTATATTTTTCAGCCATTGTTTCAATAATAGACGGCGCGGTAATAGGTACAACCACTTTTGAACCCGGGTTGCTTTTAAAGGAGATTAGTGAGGTCAGTGAAAGGAAAAGGTCATCTTTTACTATTTTACCGTTTTTGTCTATGAGGACAAGAGTTTCACCGTTACTGTCAATAAAGGCTGCAAAATTGGCATCATTACTTTTAATTTCATCCACAATGGTGTCAATTTCATTTAAATTGGAGGATGAAAAGCTTGCAACTTTGCATCCGATGTCGGTAAGCATGGGAACTACTATTGATATAACGAAATCTGAAGGTGAAACAATGCAAACTTTCGGTGAATTATTCCTTATTGCATCGGTGTCAATTTCATTGAGTATAGAACGAACATAGTAATTTTTAAAATCCGTTATATTATTCAGGCGGCTGATTTCTTCACCGGAACAGCGTTTAAAATCTTCCCGGAAAAAGGCATTTTCAATCTTACGTTCCATAACCCTACTTATGCTGGCACCTTTTGCATCCATAAAGTCTACCCTTAGCTTGTTGGGATTGTCGTCACTGAGTTTTATGTGTATTCCTCCCTCAACAGCGAGAAAACTAATAGCATGTCGTGAAATAGGAGTAAGGAGGCTACTCATATTAAATACTTCCACGCCTACAGAAAGCATGCCGGAAATGAATGCGTGTTTGAACATCCTTGCAGAGTTGGAAGTGGTTGAACTAACAATGACCTTTGATCCTTTTTTGAATATAGAACCGTAAGCAGCACCTAAACGAGTTGCAAACTCAGGGGAAATATCTACATTAATTATTCCCGACAGACCGTTTTCGCCGAAAATGGTCTTTGAATGTCTTGAACCCCAAATGATATTTCTATCCACAATAGCTAGAGGGTCTACTGTTTTTTGAGGCCAGATACGTATATTGGGTTTTATAATAGCTCTTTCATTTATGATGCAGTTATCACCTATAACTGCGCTTTCAAATATCCGTGCATAGTGTTTGAGATTAACTTTATTACAAAGGATGGCGCCTCTTATTTCAGAGCCGTATTCGATGTAATTTCCACTCCAAAGCACGCTTCTTTTAATGCTTGATTCATCTTCAACTACATTATTGCTGCCGAGAATACTATAACTGTCAATTACAGCGCCACTTCCGATACGGCAATTGTCACCTATAACACAAGGTGCGTTTAATGTAGCTTGGGAATCAATAATGGCACCGGAACCTACCCATATACCTTTTTTAATCTCGGTTAGTGTTGTATTTATATTTACTTTACCGTCAAGTACATCATAATGTGCTTGAAGATAGGCTTGCAGATCTCCTATGTCGCACCAGTAGTCTGACATAATATAGCCAAACATGGGTTCATTTTTTTCCAGCAGTAAAGGAAACAGGTCCTGGCTGAAATCGGTCTTTTTTCCATGTTCCATATAGTTCATTATTTCCGGTTCCAATATGTAAGTTCCGGTATTTACTGTATCACTGAAAACTTCACTCCAACTGGGCTTTTCAAGAAAACCTGTTATTGCACCGTTTCTATCGGTAATTACAACACCGTATTCCAAAGGTACATCTACCCTTGTTAAAACGATGGTAGCTTTTGATTTCTTTGCTCTATGAAATTCTATAGCTTTGGTAATATCCATATCTGTAAGGGAATCACCGCTTATTACTATAAAAGTTTCATCAAGGAAATCACCGGCATTTTTTACACTGCCTGCAGTGCCTAGGGGAGTATCTTCCGTAAAATAATGAATATTGACTCCAAAATGAGAACCGTTACCGAAATAGTCCTTGATTTTTTGGGGCAGATACATTAATGTGACGCCTATTTCAGTAATACCGTGTTTTTTGAGCAAATTTATTATGTGTTCCATTATTGGAACATTCATTACCGGTACCATCGGTTTAGGCAAGTCACATGTAAGAGGACGCAACCTTGATCCTTCGCCACCAGCCATGATTATTGCTTTCATTTAAGGACCATCCTTTCACAATTGTTATCATGATGCAAGTTGTTTATTTATAGTTTTCTACATCTTTCTATTCCTTTACATTCATTTTTTTTATTTTTGAGAAATTATATTCATCTATCTATTCTATTGAACTCAGAGCCCTTGATATAAAATATGAAACCAATGTTAAATATAGGCAATTGGTTCAGAGAATATAGATAAAAACTCTAAAATTAAAGGAAACTTTTCCGCTTAATATTAGAAACGGTTAGGTGCTGTATAAATTAACCTTATAGGCCGTTATATATATATTTATATTCAATACAGTTTAGAAAAATCCTTTATAAAACTAAGGAAAAAATATATCAGAATATTTATATTCAGGAATTAAAGTTAACCATATTTCAATATAATAAATCCGTTAATTTTAAGGAAGGTGTTTACATATCCAATTCAATTGTATAAAATATAAGGCAAGGGTCCTGAAGGTCTTTGATTGAAGTTGGAATGTACATAAGTAAATACTTTCAGGCATTATTTTTGCATTTATTATTGCAGTCAAAAGTGATACAATTATTATTGCTGAATTCTCTATCTATTTGAAAGGATAGGGAAGCGGGGGATATACTTTTGGGGTTAATTCCGGTAGTACCGGAAAGGGTTCTCTTCCACCTAACCCGTCAACTAACCTCGTAAGCATTAAGGGGGGATTAGATGCTAAAGAAAAAAAGGGTCCTGATAACAGCCTTGGTATTTTGCTTTGTTAGTATATTTTCATTATATCCTACTAAGGCTTTTGCTGCATCGAGAGTATTAAAGGAGGGAATGAGCGGAAGTGATGTTACATCACTCCAGGATAGCTTGAGAACACTTGGATACTTAAATGTAAGTTCGACCGGTTATTACGGAAGTCTTACCAAATCAGCAGTCCAAAGGCTTCAAGCTAACAACGGATTAGAGAGTGATGGCATTGCAGGAAGCAAAACCTTGACTTTAATCGACAAGCTTTTAAGTGCAAAAACATCTACAGCTTCAAGAGCAGCAAGCAGTACTGGAGTACTAAAGGAAGGCATGAGTGGTAGCAGCGTAACACAGCTGCAAAATGATTTGAAGAAACTTGGTTATTTTAGTGTCAGTCCAACAGGCTATTACGGTAGTCTTACTAAAGAAGCAGTTAGGAAATTTCAAAAAGCTTATGGGCTAACACAGGACGGAATAGCCGGAAGTGCAACATTGACTAAAATAAGCCAATTATTAGGGACTAAAGCTTCTACATCTAATGGAACCGCGTCAAGAGGTGGCTCTAGCAGCAATTATCTCGTTCCATGGTTTGGTGGAGCGGAAAATATTTTTAAAATAGGAGATATCGCAGAAGTTTACGATATCAGGACTGGGCGCACTTTTAAAATAAAAAGAACGTATGGGTACAACCATGCTGATTGTGAGCCTCTTACCGCTGAGGATACTAAAATAATGAAAAGTATTTATGGTGGCGAGTGGAGTTGGTCAAGGAGACCTATCATGATAACTGTAAACGGTCGTAAATTGGCAGCTTCCATGGCAGGAATGCCTCATGCCGGAGTAGAGGATGCACCCGCTAATACATATGTGAGTAGTAGAAGCGGAGGATATGGCGCTGGAGATAATCTTGATGCAGTAAAAGGAAACAATATGAGTGGTGTGTTTGATGTTCATTTCTTGAACAGCAGAACCCATGGTTCCAACAAAGTTGATTCAAATCATCAAAATGCAATAAAAGAGGCTGCTCAGTGGGCCGAAAAGAATAACTTTTAATTTAAATGAATAGTTTAAAATTTAATATTTGAAAAAATGAACAGGATATCGCATTTATTGTGATATCCTGTTTTTTTGTTCTAATATTTATCCCTGTACTTAAAAAAGTTCCATCATTTCCATGTTTATTACCGGAATTTAAGGTAAGGTATATTCTCCAATATTAATTTTTTGAGCAAAAAATTCATTTGGTAAAATAAAAAAGGCAATAATAAGCAATAGGTAGGGATGAAAGTTGGTTTTGAGGAAAATTTAGGTTGTAGTGGTTAGTTTTATGATATATAATATTGACAATAAAATTGATGGTTTTATCAGGAAGTAAAGCAATGAGAAAGGTAATAACATTAATATTTATACTTTTAATAAATATTTGTTTTACTAGCAATTTTTCTATGGCTAAGCTGACTTTTTATCAAAAGGAAGCAGTTGAGGAAATTAGTATTTTATTTATGGTTAATAACCCATATGCCTGTGTCAACGGGGATTTTTATTTGCTTGATTCTGAGAATATTCAAGTAGAACCGATAGTTATAAATGACCGGACTTTAGTTCCTTTAAGATTTTTTGCAGAAAATTTCGGATTTAATGTTGAGTGGAATGCAATTGAATACACAGCCACAATGGAAAAGGATGATAAAATAATATGCTTAAAGCCCGACAGCGATATAATAACGATAAATGGCAGGGAGACACGGCTAAATGTAAAACCTAAAATTATTCAAAACCGTGTATATGTTCCTTTGCGGGATATAAATGAGATGGTTGGGAAAAAGGTATCCTATAAAAACGGTGTAATATTGGTTACCAATAGTAATATATCTGTTGAAGATTACAGCGATAGAGAATTTGCCCAAATATATTCTGATTTTGTACGAAACAAAATTGTAAATGAACTTAATATCAGGAATGTTAAAAAGTATGAAGCGGCTGCTTATTTTGTGAATCATATTTTAGCCTATTATAATAAAAGCATTCCCCACATAGATTTGTACTTCTTTCCAGATTATAAGGACATTCCTGAAGAAGCGTATTATCATTGCCATCTGGCTGCTTATCTCAATTTATTCAAAATCGAAAAAGGTGATTTCGAACCGTTTAAAACTTTGCATGATTATGAAATTGAAGAAGCATTGCAAAGGTTTGAAGAACTTCTTATAAACAAGCCGGATTTGAATTTTGTAAATTCCGAAGGGATAAAAAAGGATTTATTGTCTATTATAAATGATATAATAAAAAATGAGAACAATATAATAAGAATCAGTGTTTATGACTTTGCTGCCGGAACGACTGTAAGCTATAATGGACAGGAACGTTTTTACCCGGCGAGTTTGTCTAAGGTCGCCAATCTTTTGTGTTTTCTTGAAGAAGTACAAAAGGGTAACTTTAGTTTGAACTATACTTATACACTAAAACACAGTGACAAATATATTAGGGGCACTAGAGTTGCCGGTACAGGTATTTTGAAAAGTCAAGCAGATGGTACAAAGTACACCTATGACGATATTTTATCTAAAATGATTAGCTTGAGTGACAATGTAGCGGCAAATATAATTTTTGACGCTTTAGGCAGATCAAAACTGGACTCTTTCTGTGAGAGATATGGGCTGAAAGATACCAAGATTTATAAAAAGTTTTATGATGGAGACAAAAGTTTACCGAGTAATTATTCCACTACCGATGACCTTGTCAAAATGTTGGTGTTACTGGAAAACCGAGTTTTTCTTGAGGATAATCTGGCAAGTCAAGGTATTGAATATATGATAAAAACAGTAGATAAGGATAGAATAGCTTTATATACACCGGAAGATGCGGTTATAGCGAATAAAATAGGTTTCTTAAGTCGTTTAGCCAGTGATATGGCATTGGTTTACTATCCTGATAGAGAACCTATAGCTTTAACAATTGTAGTTGAGGATGTTAATGGAAAAGAGATAAACCAAGAAAAGGCAAATAAGTTGATAGGCACTCTTTCAAAAGAAATAATTGACTATTATAGGAAAGAAACCGGTCCTTCATTATATATTGATGGAAATTTAGTTCAAGAAAAAATAAGACTTCGATATATAGGCGGCAGGCCGTTTATCAAAGCCCATAGTTCCTTGGAGGGATATTTGACAGAGAGTAGGATGGTGGGGAAAGAAAAGTATATTTCGTTAGATTCATTAACAAGGGACAATCAATGTACCTATTCTTTAAAAGAATATCCTAAGAAATCAATATGTATTACAAATAGGGTTGCTCAATATATACCAAACTAATAACAGGGGGTATAAATTATGAAAATAGAAGTTATATCAACCAAGAAGGCACCTAAAGCCATTGGACCCTACTCGCAGGCTATTAGAATACAGAATATGGTGTTTACTTCAGGACAAATACCTGTCGACCCATCTAGCGGTGAGGTGGTTGGCGGAGGTATTGAAAATCAGACTCAGCAGGTATTGGAAAACCTCAAAGCTGTTTTGGCTGAAGCAGGAACTGGACTTGAAAATGTAGTAAAGACAACAGTTTTTATTAAGGATATGAATGATTTTGCTTCAGTAAACAAAATTTACGGACAATATTTTAAAGAACCTTATCCGGCAAGATCCTGTGTGGAAGTGGCAAGATTACCTAAAGACGTACTTATAGAGATCGAAGCAGTGGCAATAATACCTTAAGTAATAAAACTATGAATTAGAGGTGAGAACTCTTGAAATTCGTAATTCTTGGAAACGGAGCTTCTGGCATTTCTGCAGCTGAAAAGCTGCGTCAGTTGGATGATACTTGTGATATTACAGTTGTAAGTATTGAAGATATGCCAGCCTATGCAAAGTTTATGCTTCCCGATTACATTGGCGGTAAGATTGTTAAAAATAGACTTATTCTGAGGAATATGAATTACTATGATGAAAACAGAATAAAACTTTTGCTTAATGAGAAAGTTGAGAATATTGACAGCCATCAAAAAATAGTCAGGCTCGTAAGCGGCAATATACTTGAATATGACAAACTGCTTATTGCAGTAGGGGGAAGTCCTGTAATTCCTAATATTGAAGGATTGAGCGAGATAGGCTATTTTACATTAAACTCGGTAAGAGACGCCGATAAAATTATGGATTATGCAAAACAAGGCAGAAATGCAGTTATTATAGGTGCAGGACTAACAGGAATTGAGATTGCCTTTGCCCTTAAAAGGTTGGGAATGAATGTTACCTTGGTTGAAAAGGGTTCAAGGATTCTACCGCAGCAGTTAGACGCTGCATCGGCCGAAATGCTTGTGGAAATGATAAGGAATGAAGGTATAGAACTTTTACTTCAGCGAGATATTCAAAAAGTTATAAAGAAGGATGACAGCCTAATTGAGATGGCCGATGGAGAAAAGATTGATTTCTATATGCTGATTATTTCTATCGGTACAAGACCAAATCTTGATATTGTGAAGGGCTTGGACATAAAAACCAATAGGGGTATCCTGGTTAATAGCTACATGGAAACCAGCGTAAAAGATATATATGCTGCCGGTGATGTGGCAGAACTTCAAAACAATAATAATGCCGGAACAGTTTCAAGTTATATATGGCCCAATGCGCTTGCACAGGGTAAGTGTGCAGCTTCAAATATGGCAGGGCAGGTACAGGAATTCTCCAGTGATGCGGGTTTTAGCAATGCAGTAAGACTCAGGGACATTCCTTTTGTTTCGGTGGGCATGATAAATCCTGTGGAGAAGGAGTATGAATCCTTAGTATTCTGTGATAAGGAAGCTCATATTTACAAAAAAGTAGTTTTAAAAGACAACAAGATTAAGGGATTAATTCTTCTAGGGGATACTTCAGCAGCCAATATACTGAGCGATTATGCGAAAAACGGTAAAGATATTTCAGAAATACGGGATATTATTCTCGAAAAGGATTTTGTGACAAAGTACAAAACTAAAGAAGGTGTAAAATGAGTTTCTATAATGAGATAAGTAAGTATTATGATAAGATATTCCCTACAGGGGAAGAACAGCTGAGTTTTATAAAGGAGGCGGCCGGAAAAACGGCTGCTAAAATTTTAGACATTGCCTGTGGTTCGGGAACTTATTCCGTTGCGTTGGCAAAGGAAGGATATAAAGTTACTGCAGTAGATATTGAAGATGAAATGATAAGAAAATTACGGGCTAAGGCAGATAATGAAAAGGTAGTTGTAAAGGCTATTGTCTGCAGTATGACCGAATTGGAAGAGAAACTTACGGAAAAATACAAGGTGTTGTTCTGTATCGGTAATTCCTTGGTACATCTTAAAAGCCTTGAGGAGATAGAGGATACACTTAGACAAATGTACAACCTTACTGCAGATGATGGCGTTGTTATTATTCAGATAATGAATTATGACAGAATTATAAAGCTTGGTTTAAAAGAACTGCCCACAATAATTAATCAGGAAGAGGGCATAGAATTTATCCGAAAGTATGACTATAAACCTGAATTGAAGAAAATTGATTTCAATACCACCTTGATTGTTAAGGATGGTAATAATACCAAAACCTTTAAGAACACTGTGGAACTATTGCCATTATTGAGCAAAGAGTTGACAGATATTGTTGAAAAGGTAGGGTTTAAAAGGTATGAGTGTTATGGAGACTTCAAAGCAACTCCCTATAAAGAAGATTCCTATATGCTGGTTTTGAAAGCTTTTCGGTAATAAGCTAAATCAGGATTTATGTTGAGGATTTTTAATGCTTTTGATGTTATGGGAAATTATGTTAATAGTAACAAGCAGGATCGATATATTAATGAAGTATATCGATCTTGTTTTTTTATATTGGATAAGTTTGTAATGGTTGTAAAATTCTTTTGTTTTTAAAAGCCTCATAAATTGAACTGCAATAATAGAGGATACTTTAGGATATACATGTTTTGGTCTTGCCAAGTATTAAAAAATTTAAAAAGATACCTTTACCTATCCTATTAGCCTGGAAGATATGTTAAGAACTAAAACTGGGGAGATGATATCCGTTGAAAAAGTTAAGTATATTACTTGTTTTAACTATACTGGCTATTATAACTTCATGCACCGGTTCAGTTGTATTAGATAAAAGTAATATTGATTCTGCTGTAATAGTAAATAATGTAAATAATGTAAGCGTTAATTTAAGTAAAGCTGAGACTGAATCAATAATAGAGTCTATTAATAAAGAAATAGTTGAGACAAAGGATGTATATAAGCTATCCAAACATATAGAAATAAAAATATATGATGCGGAAAAAAATGAATTGTATAGGATTCTCACAGCAGATTTAAGTTCTTATGGAGAATCACCACCTCAGATTAGTATTAACAAAAAACATACTATGTTGGTAGAGAGTTCTTTGATTTGTTAGAGGATATATCTAATGCTCATAATTTTAATTTGAATTTTGAATAATAAGTATTAGAAAAATTATGATGTAGAAGCAAGCATATAATTTTAACTCATATGGGTACACTAACACACAGAATAAAAAATCCAATGAGGTATTATGTATGCTTGTGAGACTTGGTTATGTTGCAATGACTTTGAATTTGGAAAATTCTTCTCCTTCCGGGACTGTTACCGTAAAGAACTTTTCTAAACTGACAAGCGAAGAGGCTAAATTACACAAACTGAGAAAGATAACAAGGGAAAATTTGAATAACACCTTAAGAATACTCAGGTTTAATAAAGCTTACAATATTGAAGTTTACAGATTAACTTCCAAACTTGTACCCCTTGCTACCTACCCGGATATTGGGAATTGGGATTATGTTGAGGATTTTAAAGAAGAATTTAGAGAAATAGGGCAATTTATAAAAGAAAATGATTTTCGCATAAGTGCCCATCCCGACCATTATACCCTTATTAATTCTTCCAGTAATAAAGTATTTGAAGCATCTTTACGAGATCTTGATTATCATGTAAATTTATTTGAAGCCATGGGGCTTGATGATTACAAATACAAGCTTGTCATGCACATAGGTGGTGTATATAAGAATAAAGAGGCATCTATAGAAAGATTTAAGGAAAATTTTATAAAGATTCCTGACAGAATAAGAAAAAGGCTTATATTGGAGAATGACGACAAGGCATATACTGCAAAGGAAGTTTTGGAAATCTGCAAGGATGTTAAAGCTCCTATGGTTTTGGATGTACACCATCATTACTGCGTAAACAACGGAGAAGCTATGGAGGATATGCTTCCGGATATATTTGATACCTGGAAAGGTGAGTATTTTGTCCCGAAAATTCATTTTTCCAGCCCAAAGAGCCAAAAGGAATTCAGAAGTCATGCTGATGACATTGATCCTGATGAATTCTATAATTTTTTAAAAATAGCAAAAAAGCTGGATGCCGATTTTGATGTGATGATTGAGGCAAAGAATAAGGATAATGCCTTATTTAATCTGTCCAATAAAATTAAGGAATTTGAAAATATTAGATGGATAGATGAAGGGCACTTTGAGGTATTATAGATAATGGAAGCAGCAATGGTAAACCTAATTTGGAAGGCAGGTTAATAGCTATGAATAATAAAAATAAATTTGGAAAGAGAGAAGACGCAAAAAAAGCTGCACCGGGTTTTAGTGATGAAAGGTTTGGGGAAGATGCAACTCCTGAGGATAAGAAAAAAGGGAATTATACAAAAGTTATAAGAGTATTTCTAGATGAAAATGATCCGAGTAGTCGGTAAAGATTAAAACTTATATTTGCAAGTTACCGGTGTTAGCAATATTTGTGACTATAAAAGTTTTCAAGTTTAAAAGCGGAAAAGCAAAGAAGTACATTTCTTATATTGTGAAATAATGGGAATTAGCAATGGAAAAACTCTAGTTGCTTTACGGCAAGGAGGTAGTTAAGTTGATAGAAGGTACTGAGTCAAGTAAAATGAAAAACTCCGACAAACTGATAGAAACAATCCGGAGAGCCAGCGGACATATGAGTTTTGACGACTATGCAACGGCAACCGGTCTTGATAAGGAATTTATATTCAGAATACTAAAGGGCGAAATTGAAGAGGTGGACAGTGAAACCTATAAAAAATTAAACCTTAAGCAATAATCATATAGTTTAGGAAGTTTTTGCCTCCATAGGGAATTCCGCTGATGGAGGCTTTTATTTTCTTTTTTAACCGGAGTGAAAAAGACAAATTACATAATAAAAATATGTTATAATCAAAGAAAATATTTAGAGTTTACAGGAGAGTGCTATGATTACAACTGTGGTTTTAAATCCTGCAGTGGATAAAATATATTTTGTAGATAATTTTCAAGTAGGTGGACTGTTTCGTATAAAGGAAACGATAACATCGGCTGGGGGCAAAGGGATAAATGTTTCAAGGGTTATTAGGGCTTTGGGTGAAGAAGTTTTATCCCTTGGTTTTAAAGGTGGCCGTACAGGAGAATGGCTGGTGGAACAGCTTGGTGAACTTGGTGCCATGACTGAGTTTATTGAAGTGGAGGGTGAATCTAGAACAAATAACAATATAATTGACAGAATAAATGGGACAGAGACGGAAGTGCTTGAAGTAGGCCCTCTTATAACAGAAAAAAACATTGAAGAATTTATTTCGATATATAGGAAAGCTCTTAAAAAGACAAAAATTGTTGTCTGTTCGGGAGGAATTCCTGCGGGTGCTAAAGATGACATATATAAGATACTTATTGATGAAGCAAAAAAACATGATATAAAAGTTATTTTAGATGCCAGCGGAGAAGTCTTAAAACGTGGAATTGAAGCAAAGCCATATTTGATAAAACCGAATTTGAGAGAACTTGGGGGCCTTGTAAATAAAGAATTAAAGGAAATTTCCGATGTTTTGGAAGCTTGCCGATATGTCCAAAGAGAAGGAGTAGACCTTGTTTTGGCTTCATTGGGCGAAAAGGGGGCAATACTTGTATCAAAGGATAGAGCTTTTAGAGTCCATGTACCAAGCATCAAAGTTGTAAATACCATAGGAAGCGGTGATTCAATGGTTGCAGGTGTTGCCGTGGCATTGTCAAAAGGATTTGACTTGAAAGAGGTATTGAGGCTTGGCGCTGCCTGCGGTGTAAATAATGCACAATACCAAGCAATTGGAGTTGTAAACAGGGACGAAGTATATAAATTAATTGAAGAAATTAGGATTGAGGAAATATAGTTTTTTACTAAGTTTTTGCATTTGAATAAATTAATAGCAGCACCTTAGATCCTTTATCCCGTTTGAGTAAAGTTGAAGTATAGACTAAAGCATAAATATAATTCAACGTTACTTTTTATTACTGGGTAAATTTATCTTTTGTATTGGCTTGATCTGTAATCAACTGTTTATATTTTGGGGTGTCATCGATGCAAACGGGACCTAATTCATTGGTATGTACAGCAACCTTGTTGCGTCCGGAGGATTTTGCTTTATAAAGAGCTAAATCGGCTTCTTCTATTAGCTTTGAGGCATTAATGGCACCGCTTGCCGTAGTGGACGGCGATAGGCTGCTTAATCCTATACTTACAGTCAGCTTGAGGTCAATATTGCCGGAGTGGAATGTAGTGTTTTGCACATTTTCCCGTATTCTCTCTGCAAGGATGGCAGCACCGCCTAGGGATGTATTGGGACATACAACAATAAATTCTTCACCGCCGTATCTGGATACAATGTCAACGTCGCGAACCGATTTTACCAGTACTTTCGACAGTTCACTTAAAATATCGTCTCCCGCAATATGGCCTAAGGAGTCATTTATTTTTTTAAAGTAGTCTATGTCTATTATTATTAAGGAGAGGGGCTCATTATATCTTGCTGAACGCAGCAGTTCACTCTTAAGCCTCTTTAATATATAGCCTTTATTATAAAGTTCTGTTAGTGAATCGGTAATTGCCAACTGTTCTAAAATTTCATTTCTTTTGGTTAACTCGCGGTTTTTTTCTTCTAAATCTTTTATTATATTGCGAATTCTAATCCGGTTGTTTATGCGGGCAAGAAGTTCTTTAAACTGAAAGGGCATGACTATATAGTCGCTTGCACCCTGGAGAAAAGCATAAGCTAAAGAATCTTCATCGGCCTTTTCAGATAAAACAATTAAAGGTGTATTAATCAAATTGATTTTAGACTTAAGAGTTGTGAGTAGTTCCTTGCCGTCATGAGACTGCATGGCAATATCCAATATTATTACAGAGGGATTTACTACATCTATTAAGTTTAAAGCGGTATCAGCGTCATTGGCAACCAGTACATTAAACCCCACATTGCTGAGTCTTTCGTATAAATCTTTTGCTATTAATTTATCGGGGGTTAATAGTATAAGATTTTCTCCCTTTGATAATTTCATATATATCACTCCCCAAAACAAGCAAAGTAAATCAATTTCAGAATGAGTTTTTAGTATTATTTACTATATTATGTAGCATGTTGTTTCTTTACTACTTTATTTATAACATTTTTTTTAACCAAAGTGAAGAAGGAAAACTTAAAGGATAAAGATATATTGGAATATTTCAAAAAGGATTAAGAGACAGAATTTGAAGATGAAAAGATATAGATGTGCAGTATTTAATAAATATAGAAGCGTATTCAGTATATTACATTCTGTTTGGGAAGAGATGGAGGACTTATGGCTTTTAGAGTGGTAATTTGCAATATATAGACATAAAAAAATGAAGTGGCATTAGAAAAATTATTTATTAAATAAAATATAAGTTTTAGTAATGGATTGAAACATCAAAAAGCAGAATCAATATAAAACGCATTTTTTTTACCATTTTTATAGCATTTCTTTCAAAAGAAGTGAGGGATGAAAATCTAAAAAAATCAAAGGCTTCCCTGTTTTTTTATTATATTTACCTAAAAAACATTATTATAATCGGGACTTGATTAGAATAATGATTTAAATATATAATTAATTAATTAGAGTGACTTAAATAAAATATGGAGGATATAAATGCTCGATATTATTGCAAAGCTTACCAGTGAATTTAACTTAAAGCCTTATCAGGTTCAAAATACAGTAAAACTTATTGATGATGGCAATACAATTCCTTTTATAGCAAGGTATAGGAAAGAGATGACTGGGGAACTCAATGACCAGGTTTTAAGGGAATTGTATGATAGATTGATGTATTTGAGAAGTCTTGAGGCCAGAAAAGAAGAGGTATTGAGACTGATTGACGAGCAGGGAAAACTTACCGATGAAATAGCAGAAAGCATTAATAAAGCTGTTACTTTACAGGAGATTGAAGATATATACAGACCTTACAGACCGAAGAGAAGAACCCGTGCCACTATAGCGAAGGAGAAAGGCTTAGAGCCTTTAGCAAAGATATTATTTGATCAGGATATTAGGAGTGGAAGTATAGAAGAAATTGCAGCACCTT
>ENA-OWOZ01001061-OWOZ01001061.1-bioreactor-metagenome-genome-assembly--contig:-NODE-1061-length-27950-cov-14.599935_pt1 | contig 27950 bp, 26 predicted proteins | sample MGYA00238140_ERZ651804 | MGnify/ENA primary metagenome ERZ651804 (study PRJEB26910, sample SAMN07631232) | bioreactor metagenome | isolation source: Switchgrass digestor | place: USA: Dartmouth... | reverse complement strand
TAGGTTCGGCCGGAGAAGGAATAAGAATACACGCTTAGAGAGCTTATTTCTGACACAGATATGCTTAACAGACATTCATATTAAGTAAGGCTTTTAGCTTATACCTGACAGCAAATGAAAGGATAAGTGAGAAAACCATGAACATAATCATAAGAGAGTATGAGAAAAAGGATGTTTCAGACGCAATTGCCATATGGAATGAGGTGGTTGAGGACGGGGTAGCATTTCCGCAGCAGGAGCTGTTGACTGAGGTCAGCGGGGATGCTTTCTTTTCTGAGCAATCATTTACCGGAATTGCATATGATGCAGACAGCGACCGTGTTGTCGGCTTATATATTCTTCATCCCAACAATATAGGCCGCTGCGGGCATATCTGCAATACCAGCTATGCGGTAAAAAAGGAGTTCCGCGGCAGAGGTATAGGAGAGAAACTTGTCATACATTCTTTGGAAAAGGGAAAGGAGCTGGGCTTTAAAATTCTGCAGTTTAATGCCGTGGTTAAGTCTAATGTATATGCACTCCGCTTATATGAAAAGCTGGACTTTGTAAAGCTGGGCACCATTCCGGGTGGCTTTTTAATGAAGGATGGCAGCTATGAGGATATAATTCCGCATTATAAAATATTGTAGTGCTATATAGGAAACATCCATGATAAAATCATTACATAAGGAGAATTCATGATTAAGGAAGAAATTATTGCTGTAATCAGAGCTACAGATAAATATAAGGGACTATACAAGCATGCTGAGTATCTGCCTGAACCATACTGTGAAGACATCAGAAATGTCAAGGCGATTGTGTTGGGCTGCGATCCTTCAAATAAGGAGGGAAATACATTTGAGAAAGTGTTTGATCTTGGTAATAGTAATAGATTTTTCTGGAACATTGAAAATAACCTAAATCTGATAGGATTGTCCAGATCTGACATATATATGGATAATTTGTGCAGGAATTATTTTACCGTAGAGACTTCAGAAAACAAGGTCTGGTACGAAATAGCAATTGGGCTATGGGTGCCTTACCAAAAGACAGAACTGGATAAATTATTTCCGCCAGAAATACCTGTACTTGCCACATCTCATTATATATTGAAGGCTATATGTTACAAAAAGTATTATACAGGAAAAAATGAGGAATATTATAATAATTGCCTATTAATTAAGCCTTGTCAAAATACATTGAGAAGAACAGTGATTCCGTTCTTCAGGCATTATTATTATAAGCTTGAGAATTGGCCTGATTATGCAAATTCTTTTAAGGGGATGATATTTGGTGATACGAAAACCACCGGTAAATTTCATTAATACTGATGCTGGTTTAAAAGGAGAAAGTATGTTTAAAAAGGTGTTTTCAGCTGCTTTTATTTGCTTTATAGGCTTATGCATCTTATACTATATTGCTTCAAGTGTATTTAGGGTACATAACCGGATTGCTCCGGACGAGGTTCAAGCTTTATCAATAAATGCAATAACTTTTGTAGCAGAAGCGGATCATGAGGAGATTGCTGCATTTGTGAAGTTATTTAATAACGCAAAAGTATTAAAGAAATCTGTAGATACCACTCCGGCATACTTAATTGAAATAAAGCTGAAAAACGGAAAAAAGATTGATATACAAGGAACAAGCCAGGGATTTCATTATGTTGATGACGGTGAAAAGCAATATAAAATATCTAGTATAGAGATGAGTTACTATTTAGAGAGTGTAATAAAATAAGCAAATATTCACATCAAGGAGGCACATCATGATGAAGGCTCAAATTAACCTGATTACCATCTGGACTGAAGATATAGAGAGGATGAAAAATTTCTATAATAAAGTTCTTGGTTTTAAGATTAAAAGTGACCTGGGCGGTTATGTGGAATTCGAAAATGAGGGAGTCAGATTTGCTATATGCGTAAGAGCCGCAATGCTGCCATACAGTGATGAATATAACAAAAATGCATCAGGGCAGGCCTTTGAGCTGGCATTTCCATGTGAGAATCCCGATGAGGTTGATGCAGCCTTTCATAAGCTGATTGCTGCAGGGGCAACACCGATTCATAAGCCTGAAAACATGCCATGGAACCAAAGAACAGCATTGTTTGCCGACCCTGACGGCAATATTCACGAAATATTTGCCGATATTATTTAACGACCTTAAAACCAGAATGCATTTATTTTAGCAGAGATAAATTTCGCTTAGGCTTCTAAGCTCAAACTTTAGTTCTGACTTCTAATCTGAATATAATTTGACTCATACTTAACAAGCAGGTAGAATAGTTTATAAATGAATCAAATTATAAATTCAGGGGAAGCATATATGAGCGAAATTAATATGGAACATAATGCGCATAATCAAAATAGCATTGAGATTGTCCATAATAATCATTACGTTGGAGGGGCAGTTAAGAACGGTATAACCTTTGGCTCATGCCTTGCCATGATTATCTCCTATACAACATGGAAATCGGTTGGCTGGGCTATTGTACATGGCTTACTAAGCTGGGTTTATGTAATATATTATTTGATTAAATACGCATGATACATTTTCCGATCATATACTTATTTACTTATTAAAACATCAACAGGAGGAAGTAAAATGTCCGAACAACTGACAGTTACATATTTGCTTGATTTAAGCCAGACCATAGCAGTAGACATTTTTGCAGGAGCTAAATATCCCTGGGAGGTGCTGGGGAAGATTAAGGCATTCATACTGGAATTAGGGCCAACCCTGCCGGCTGATGAATACGACCGTATTGGAGAGGATATATGGATTGCCAAATCCGCAAAGGTGGCTCCTACCGCATCAATATCAGGTCCGACAATTATATGCAGGGATGCTGAAATCAGGCACTGTGCATTTATCAGAGGAAGTGTCATAGTAGGAGAAGGAGCGGTAGTCGGCAATTCCACGGAACTGAAGAATGTAATCCTGTTTAACAAGGTTCAGGTGCCGCATTATAATTATGTTGGTGATTCTATACTTGGCTATAAGGCTCATATGGGTGCAGGAGCAATAACCTCGAATGTAAAATCGGATAAGAGCCTGGTTGTTGTTCGGGCAGGTAATGAGACTATAGAGACAGGCTTGAAGAAATTCGGTGCGATACTCGGTGACTTTGTAGAGGTTGGCTGCAATACAGTGTTAAATCCGGGAACAGTAGTAGGACGCAATTCCAACATTTATCCCCTTTCAATGGTAAGAGGATTTGTTCCAGAAGCCAGCATCTACAAGAAAGCTGGAGAGCTTGTTAAGAAAAGATAAAACATATCAGGAATCTGATGAAATCTCCGCAGAAGCGTTTTGGCATTTCTGCGGATTTTTATTTATGAAAACTCATCAGGAGAGAGTAATAAGCAATCACAGCTCATATCAGGACTGAAAAACGTAGGTCATTTCAGGACTAAAAAACATAGCTCATTTTAAGACTTAAAACTGTCGCTCATTTCAGGCCTCAAAAGCAGTATTGACAATGTGGTAAATATAAGCAATAATACCTGAAAGCGGGTTTACATAAGAGTTGTCTGCGAGTAGCTGAAAGCCCATGTAGTCATATAGACATTTTACCCTTCAGAGTCGCTTAACTGGCTGATTCTGCAGGGATTTTGTTTTGATAGAGAATAGATAATACTTAAGAAGGTGAAGAGCTTGAAAACAAAAGCAGATGCACTAAAAGCTGCATTTCCACATACAATCCCGGTGCTGACGGGCTTTATTTTTCTTGGTATAGCCTATGGCATTACTATGTGTGAGAAGGGCTTTGGAGTCGGCTGGATATTTCTGATGAGCTTATTTGTTTTTGCGGGTTCAGCCCAGTATGTGGCTATTACATTTCTTACATCGGCCTTTAATCCTGTGTATGCATTTTTAATGACACTGATGGTTAATGTAAGGCATTTGTTTTATGGTATATCTTTGCTTGAGAAATTCAAGGATTTCGGAAGATTAAAGCCATACCTTATCTTCGGTTTATGTGATGAAACCTTTTCTATCGTTTGCTCAACCAATCCGCCTGAAGGCGTTGATAAAAAATGGTTTATCTTCTTTATCACCCTGCTGGATCATTGCTATTGGGTCACAGGCTCGGTTATAGGTGGAATAATAGGCTCGCTGATTAGCTTTAATACCAAGGGGCTGGATTTTGTCCTGACTGCCCTCTTTGTAGTGATTTTCGTAGGGCAATGGAAATCAAACAGGGATCACAAGCCTGCAGTTATTGGTGTGCTTGGCTCCCTTGTCTGTTTAATTATCTTTGGACAAAGCCATTTTATTATACCCTCCATGATTGTTATACTGGCAGCCCTGATGCTGCTTCCGAGCCTGCCCAAATACCGTGATTATTTAAATAACAGCGAAATCAACAAAATGCAAACAGATAAGGAGGAATTGCGTTGACCCTGACAGCAGTACAAACCCTTGTGATCGTCTGTGTAGTTGCCCTTGCTACAATTATAACCAGGTTTTTGCCCTTTGTGATATTCAAGGATAGTAAAACCAACAAATACATAAATTATCTCAGACGGGTTCTGCCTTACTCGGCCATAGGCCTTTTGGTGGTCTATTGCCTCAAGGGCGTTAACTTATCCGCCCCGGTATACGGGCTTCCTGAGCTGATATCAATCGTATGCATCGTTTTTCTTCACTACTGGAAGGAGAATACCCTTCTTAGCATAGGAGCCGGTACGGCTGTTTATATGCTGCTGGTGCAGTATGTTTTTAAGTAGGTGTTTTCAGCTGATTATGCTTTTTGCCGGCTAAAAAGCTATTGCTGTGACTGCTGTGACCTGCCTGAATGAGGCCGAAAGTATTTATTAAGCATCAGGATGCTGGCCGAGTTGCTTATTTAAGCTTTTGAATGTGGCGGAAAATGCTTTTTAAACCTTGTGATGCTGACCGTAATGGCTTTCTAAACCTCTGAATGCTGGCCGGGAATTGCTTATTAAACCTTTGAATGCTGGCCAAGAACTGCTTACCGATCCTCAGAATGCTGACCGTAATTGCTTGCTAGGCCTTTGTATGCTGACGGGAAGTGCATATTTAATCCTCTAAATGCTGGCCGGAGGCGCTTATTAAGCTCGATTGGAACAATATATAAGTAAATTTTATTGATACGGCTTAAAAAACCTATGGACTTATCCTTTATTTTATGCGAAAATATGTTACGTAATTGACAAAGTTGCTTAATGCTTGAAAAAGCATTGAATGCCATACTATGTAGATTGAAAGGAGTTTCACAAGATGATCTATTCACATGAAGTTCAAAAGATGTGTCCGGTAACCCAGGGTGTCCATCATGGAGCTGCACCTATTCCGGAAGAAGCAAAATGGGTAAAAGCTAAGGAAATCAAAGATATCTCAGGCTTAACTCATGGTGTTGGCTGGTGCGCACCGCAGCAGGGAACCTGCAAATTAACCCTTAATGTTAAGGATGGAATTATTCAGGAAGCATTGGTTGAGACAATTGGTTGCTCAGGTATGACACATTCCGCTGCTATGGCAAGCGAGATTTTGCCTGGACTTACATTACTGGAGGCATTAAATACAGACCTTGTTTGTGATGCTATAAATACTGCTATGAGAGAGTTGTTCCTCCAAATCGTATATGGCAGATCCCAGAGCGCATTTTCAGAGGATGGCCTTCCTGTTGGAGCAGGTCTTGAGGATTTAGGAAAAGGCTTAAGAAGCCAGGTTGGTACAATGTATGGCACACTGGCAAAGGGACCTCGTTATCTGGAAATGACAGATGGCTATGTAACTGGTTTAGCTTTAGATGAGAACAATGAGATCATCGGCTACCAGTTCGTTAACTTTGGTAAGATGATGGACTTCATTAAAAAGGGTGATGACGCAAATACTGCATTTGAGAAGGCTAAGGGCCAGTATGGTCGTGTAGAAGATGCGGTTAAGATCATCGATCCAAGAGTCGAATAGTTGAAGGAGGATACATACAATGGCTTTATTCGAAGGATATGAGAGAAGAATAGATAAAATTAATTCAGTATTAAACAGCTACGGCATCGCTTCCATAGAAGAGGCAGAGAAGATTACAAAGGATGCCGGCCTTGATGTATATAAAATGGTAAAGGGCATTCAGCCTATCTGCTTTGAAAATGCTTGCTGGGCTTACACAGTAGGTGCAGCAATTGCTATCAAAAAAGGTACAAGAAGAGCAGCCGATGCTGCAGCAGCTATAGGTGAGGGCTTGCAGGCCTTCTGTATCCCTGGCTCAGTTGCTGATCAGAGAAAGGTTGGCTTAGGTCATGGTAACCTTGGCAAGATGCTCCTTGAGGAAACTACAGAATGCTTCTGCTTCTTAGCAGGCCATGAGTCCTTTGCAGCAGCAGAAGGTGCTATCGGTATAGCTCAGTCAGCCAACAAGGTTAGACAGAAGCCTTTAAGAGTTATCCTGAACGGTCTTGGTAAGGATGCTGCTCAGATTATTTCCCGTATCAACGGCTTTACATATGTTGAAACTGAATATGATTATTATACAGGCGAGCTGAAGGAAGTATTTACAAAGTCATACTCCAACGGACCCAGAGCAAAGGTTAGATGCTATGGCGCTAATGACGTAAGCGAAGGCGTTGCCATCATGCATAAGGAAGGCGTGGATGTATCCATCACCGGTAACTCCACCAATCCTACCAGATTCCAGCATCCTGTAGCAGGTACCTACAAGAAGGAATGCATGGAGCAGGGTAAGAAATACTTCTCCGTTGCATCCGGCGGCGGCACAGGAAGAACACTTCATCCTGACAACATGGCAGCAGGTCCTGCATCCTACGGTATGACAGACACTATGGGAAGAATGCACTCCGACGCTCAGTTTGCAGGCTCCTCATCAGTACCTGCTCACGTTGAAATGATGGGTCTGATCGGTATGGGCAACAACCCGATGGTTGGCGCTACAGTTGCTGTAGCAGTTGCAATTCAGGAGGCAGCTGAGGCTGGAAGATTCTAAGGAAATATATTTAAATCTTTAGAACCTATTTAGATTAATTTATTCTACGTTTATGGTCCACCGTTTATCCATTATGGATTCAAACGGTGGACATTTTATGTAATATAGATACTATTAACATTTGAGGAAAAGAATGCCTTTTTGTTGAAGCAAAATGTAATAAGGTGTATAATTATGGGTGATATAATTTAGGGGGTTGAATTATGAATGATGATTTAAATGTTAAAAAGATTACAGCAGAAGTTATTGCAGATTTTGCAAAAACAATTACTTCAAATATTTGGAGCGCTATAAAAAAACTTGCAAAAGATTTAAAAAATAAAGATGAAATTAATACAGGATATGCATTTGAAGAATATTTACAAACATCATATAGTAAATATAGCAAAATGAAAACATTATTATATCGACATGAACCTAAAGATTTATACTCTTTTTATGAATGTATTGGAGTTAAATTTAATAATCATAGTATCGATACCCATAGTGTTAAAAATATAACTGCTATTGGTCATAATATTATTATAACAGGAACAGGTGGAATAGGAAAGAGCACAATGATGAAACATTTTTTTTTTTGAACTGTATTGTTGAAGAAAGCTATATCCCTATTCTACTTGAATTACGTTACTTTAATGATAAAGATATAAAAGAAATATCAATAATTGATGCTTTATATGAAAATATTTCAAATGGCAGATTTAAATTAGAAAAGGAGTACTTTTTATATAGTCTAGAGTCAGGGTACTACTTAATACTACTTGATGGATACGATGAAGTAAAAGGAGATAAAACATACAAAATTAATAAAGAAATCATGAATTTATGCAATAAATACCCAGATAATTATTATATAGTATCATCTAGACCTACCGAAGAGTTTATTAGCTGGACTAATTTTATTGAACTAAGATCTTTACCCTTAACTAAAGTGCAAGCTTTATCACTAATCAATAAATTAGATTATGATTATGATGTGAAGCATAATTTCTATAAGCAACTTGAATCTTATCTGTTTGACAAATATACTACTTTTGCGTCTAATCCATTATTATTGACAATTATGCTAATGACATTTGAAAATAGAGCATCCATACCTGACAAATTAAATGAGTTTTATGAACAAGCATTTTCTGCTTTATTTAATGTTCATGATGCTACTAAAGGATCCTATAAACGAGATATAAGAAGTAAACTAGGATATGAAGATTTTAAATTAGTTTTTTCGTATATATGTTTCAAATCATATTTTAATAGTAAATATGAGTTCACAGAAGCATCTCTATTAGACTATATTTCACAAGCTAAAACTAAATTGGAAAAAAATTTTGATAGTGAAGATTATAAAGAAGATTTAATTAAATCTGTGTGTATGCTTGTTCGTGAAGGATTAATTTATAAATTCTCACATAGATCCTTTCAGGAGTATTTTGCAGCATTATATACATGCAAGTTAACTGACGATGTTCAAGAAAGATTAATAGCGGGGTGGATTAAAAGCGGATCTAGAAGTGTTATGGACAACTATCTTTATATGCTTTTTGATTTGCAAACTGAAAAGTGTAATAAAATAATATTATTACCTGGATTAAGAGAACTGAAAAGAAGGTATGATATATATAGTGGATCAATGATAAAACTTATGCAAAATGTTTTTTCTGGAATTTTTATTGATAGAAGTAATGGAAAAAAATAAAATTTTTAATAAAAGATGAATATATTGCTACAATAATATCATTGACATTAAAATATTATAATTTTACATATCAACATAATAGAGACGATTCTAATATTTGTGATCTATTAGACGATATTAGAAAAGAGCAAGGTGAAAATTTTGATGTGTTTGAATTTAAGGAATTAATAAAATATGGCGTTTTGGAGGAAGTAATAGAAAAATGTGATTGGATAAAGGAGCAGATAGAATTTGTACTAAACGTTTACGAACAATTGAAGAAGAAAAAAATAGGAAATAAGAGAAAACTATCATCTATTCTATGTGATTTATAATAAATTAATTATCATTGGATACTATGCAAAATTTATGAATAAAGTATAATAAATATGATACAGTCATGTATTTACATAAAGACTCAGAGCAATTTTTTATCTACTTTTATCCATCTTAATAGATAGTAATAGATAGTAGAAAATGATAAAAGGGGCTTTTGCAAAATAGCGAATAAGCTATGAGCAAAAGCTCTCTTTTTATACCCAGATATGGGAAATGCGGATTCCGAAGAATCCGTAAAAATGGTATAATTATGGATAACGTATGATAACGCAGCCTGCTTGGTTTTTTCTGCCTGCCCCTAATATCCCCTCTCTATCCTCAGCAATTCCGTCCTATTTACCAGCCTCTCTCCGTCAAAATCCAATCTTATTATGTAAGGCATGCAAAACCATATATCCTTAAAGCCATCGCAGCCAAAGCCAGGGTCGTAATAATGAAGTATGGTGCTTAAGGCGGTGCCATGGGTGCCAATTACTATATTTTTATCCTGATGCTTTCTTAATATTTCAGTCAATGCCTCAATGTTTCTTTGCTGAACGCTGGCAAGACATTCTCCGCCTTCCTCACAAACACTGAAATCTTCCCATCGCTTTTCCAAAAATTCATCGGCATTTATTCCGCGCTTACGTTCCCTGAATCTTTCATCGGTGTGAACCCGCATATTGCGTTTATCGGCGCAGTCTTTTATGGTGTCTATGCTTCTTTTATACGGGCTGCAATAGAAAAGGTCTATGCTTACATTTTCCAGCGCTTCGGTTACCCTTTTGCTGTCCTGAAGGCCGATGCCTGTTAAAGGCCTGCTTCTGTCATCTGTCCACTTTTCGTCCGGTTGGGCATGGCGAACAAAGAAAATACTGGTCATAATTCCTCCTGTATCAATTTTATCTATTAATTTATTCCTGCATTATATCCTCGGTATCCATCTATATGATTATAACACAAAATTAATATGGGTTAAAATTAATATAAATGTCATAGCTAATTTGAAAATTGACTAATTCAACTGATCAAAATTCAGTCAAAGTTCAGTCGTAAGATGTCATAATTCAGTCATAAGAGAAATTGTCGAAGTAAGAAGAAAATGGTATAATTATACTATGTGGCTCCATAAGAGTGACCAATATATTTTTTTCATTAAATAAATGATTTTACACAAGGAGGGACTCTGTATGAAAAGGTTTCATGTGTTAGCTTTAATGATCCTGTCTCTGCTACTTATAATAACAGGTGTCGGAGGAGCAGGCCATACGGCATTGGCGGCTGGTGAAGAATTTATAATCACGGCAGATGGTGTTTTGGAAGAATATACAGGAAGCTCTAAAAATGTTACGATTCCGGATGGAGTCACTGTTATTGGAGCATATGCTTTTGCTGAAAATGACAGTATAACTCAGGTAGTCATTCCTGCTACTGTAAAAAGGATAGAAGATTACGCATTCTTAGACTGTGATTCTCTTAAAAAGATTATAATTCCGGATAGTGTTACAGAAATTGGAGACGGAGCATTCATGTGGTGCGCTGATCTGGAGGAGATAGTATTGCCAAAAGGCCTAACCAGGATTGGCAGGGAGGCTTTCAGGCAATGCAGCAGTCTTGAAAGTATTATAATACCGGACGGTGTTACTAAACTGGAAGATCAGGTATTAATGTTCTGCTTTAATCTTAAGAGTGTAATAATACCTGATACTGTTACAGAGATAGGACAGGAAGCCTTTTGGTTATGTCAGAGTCTTGAGAAAATAGTAATACCAAACAGTGTAGTCAGGATTGGTAATAGAGCCTTTGTTAGTTCCGGCCTTAAGGCTATTGAATTGCCTGGCAGTGTTACAGAGCTGGGAGACAGCGTCTTTGTGGGTTGTAAACAGCTTGAAAAAGCAGTATTGCCTGCTTCTCTGAAAACCTATGGCAGCTATTTGTTTAAGAATTGCAGAAGCTTATCATCAGTAGTTTTACCGGAGAAAATCAGCTATATTACTGATGGTATGTTTTATGGTTGTGAAAAGCTTAAAAAAATAAATAATAAGAAGATATCAAAAATAGGGAAGGAAAGCTTTTTAGGCTGTAAGGCACTGACCGGCATCAATCTGCAATATACATCTGAAATAGGAGATATGGCCTTTGCAGGTTGTACATCTCTTAAGAGTGTAGAGCTTTCCTCCAGTCTAACCAGGATACCTGAACGCCTGTTTTATGGCTGCAGTAATCTTGCAGAAATAAAAAATATCGGCTCAATAAAAGAAGTTGGAAAGGATGCATTTACAGGAACCAAATGGGTGCTTAACCAGAGGGAAAAGGGTTCATTTTTGATTATTAGTGATATACTGATTGACGCAGGAAAAGTATCCGGGCAGGTGGAGATACCAAAAAACATAAAAACCATTTATCCCTATGCTTTTTATGAAAATTCCCTGGTAAGCAGTATAACTGTTTCTGATGCAACAACATCTGTTGGCGCTCTGGCATTTGCTTATTGCAGTAATCTTAAAGCGGTTTATATACCTGAACAGGTTAAGGAGATAAAGGACAGCGCCTTTTATGGATGTAATAAACTGACCGCAATATATGGAAAGGCCGGTTCCTATGCTGAGGAATATGCCAAAAAGCATGGAATCAGATTTGTTGCCTCATCAGCGGCTTCTATGAGGAAGGATGTTGAAAAGGCTGAGAAAGCGAAGGAAGAGAAGGCAATGTTATATGAAAATATGGTAATTGAAGTAGGATGCACGGGCATGTTTAAAATTGATGACGATCTTATGGCAAGCTATCAGGACATCAGCTTTAAATCTCTTAACAGCAGTATAATCAAGGTAAACAGCTATGGAGATTATGAGCAGAAGGATACGGGAACAGCTTTGGTTATTATGGAAGGGACAAAAAATAAAAAAAGCACTATATTAAAGGTCTTTCGTATAACCGGCATCAAAGCAAATGCAAAACCGATAAGCATAACACATGATGCTTTCAATGAGCCCATGATGTTGGGGTTGGCTGATGGAACTGTTATTGTTGCTGAAACAAGCTCAAATAAGGATTATGATCAGGCTAAAATTATCTGCTATGATTCTAATGGCAAGGTAAAATGGCAACATACACTGAAGGCCAGTGCAGAAGATAAAAACAGCAGCGATCTTTTTAAGACCTATTTTCTGATGGAAGCTAAAAAATTGCTCCTGCTTAGTGATGGAAATGTGCTGGCAATTGGACATGCAAGGGGTAGAGTCAATGGCATCACAAAATCACAGTATAATAGTGTAACTTCAACCTGGGCTGTAAAAATCGAAGCTAAAACAGGCAAGATATTATGGGAGCAGCTAGTACCATCCAGATCAACCTGCCGCTTTTTCTATGATGCTATAGAAAAAGAGGATGGCAGTATAATAATTTGTACTGACGGTGAAGATGGAAATTATATTATCCATTTGGCTAAAGATGGCGCTGTTTTGTCTGAGACATTATATAGTATAATTGTGGATACTACCGGCTTTTCCAGCGTAAGAACCCCGGTCCCTTTGGAGGATGGCAGCATTCTTTTAACCTATAACCGAGATAACTATTTATATATATTCTCTCTAAAGTATGGCAATCAGGAAGTAGCTGCAAAAATACCGGTAGAATTGAATGCAGAGCATTCATATATGATAAAAGGAAACCATAATGACTATTATGCAGTTTTGGATGATGTACTCATTCATTTGGACTCAGAATTTAATATCATTAAGAAGCATACGCTGAATATGAGTAATTTATCAAAAGTTTATAAGATGGAGAATGACAAGATTGTATTAGTTGGAGGCAGTTATTTCAAATCAAAGAAGCTTGTAATTTTTGATTGTGTCACTGAGACAAGCAGTACAATACATATAGATAGCGCCAGATTATATAGTGCTCTGTATGATGATCAAAGCCTTGTACTGACTGGATATGAAAATAATAAAATATACCTTTACAAATTTAAAGCTGATGATCTTCTGAACAGCACTAAGGATATTCAGAATGTGAAGATTGGCAGCATAAAGGCTCAAAAGTACACAGGAAGTACAATAAAACCGGAGCTTACTGTATACGACGGAGATAAAAAGCTGGTTAAGGGCAAGGATTATTCTGTAACCTACTATAACAATAAAAAGAAGGGAACAGCGGCAGCCATAGTATTTGGTAAGAACAAGTATTATGGAGTGCGGATAATTTATTTTGATATCAAATAAACTGGATAAAAAATTGCTTTTAAATATCAAAGGAGTGCCTTTCTTCCACTTGGACAGGGCACTCCTTAGCTTCTATTCTTGATGTCCTCTTTTACTGATCTTCTTCCTGTTCAGCTTCCTTTACGATAGCATCCAGGACATTTATCAGGTCATGTATGGTATTGATCTCAACATTGCGTGCCAGAATGGCATCCTTCAGTTCAACCGACAATGTTTCGAACTTATCCCTTACTGCAGGTGCAACATAAGACATGGTATACCTCCCTTTCATTGGCTGAAAGCCTTCTGTAAAATGCAGAATTTTGTTGATAAAAGTCTTTAATAATATCTTTTACTGAAGCCATAATAATTATGTATAGGATTCATCATATAAAGCATTTATACATATAGATATTTTCAGGAGAAGAATGAAAGCTTTGACAGAAGGATTTAAGGGCATATTCACTGCTTTGGCAGTCCTGATTTATGTAAAACAGTTGTACTGCAAAAAGGTACTTGGGTAATTAAAATGTATAAAATTAAAGCCGACAGTTGAAATTAATATTGAACTCAAATATCTATACAGCACTTCTCGGGAAGGGCAGTTTATATATTTTTAATAAATGTTTTATAAAAAATATATTGATTACTTGTTCTATTAGTAGTATAACAAATAGTACAGATAGATAATATATAATAAATATAATACATTATAAGGAGGAGTGGTGTTTGATGTTGAGACCAGCACTTTTTGAACCTACAGGGCCTTTGTTTTTGGACAGAGTATTCAGTGATTTCTTTGGCAGCAATTTCTTCAGGTTTGACGGTTTCTGCACCGATGTAATTGACAATGGAGACTCTTACCTTTTGCAGGCGGAGTTGCCGGGCTTCAGAAAAGAAGACATTACAATAGATGTAGATAAAGATACCTTGACAATTTCAGCCAGCAGAAACGAAGAGGTAAAGGATAAGAGAGGCAATTATGTCAGACAGGAAAGACGCTACAATTCCTATTGCAGAAGCTTCCACATCCCCGGAATCAAAAAGGACGGCATCACAGCCTCATACAATAACGGCATTCTGGAAATAACCCTTCCCAAGGAAACAGTCATAGTGGATGAGCCAAAAAGGATAGAGATAAGATAAAATAAGAAAAAATATGATAAAGTAATCTGAAACAGCATCCCAAGCTGATAAGCCTTAGCCAATAAAAGACGCAAGTTTATCATTTAAACACATCTATATAATCATTTAGCTTAAACAAAATAACCGAAGCAGACTGCAAGTCTAATGAATTGCATCTGACTTCGGTTATTTTTAATTTATCTTAACTTTATCCTATTTGAAAGGATTCTCGGTCTTATAAAGCATTCCCTTTGGCTGGTTGAAGCCTATATCTGTTACTCCAAGATATTTGAACAGATCAAAGAGGGCCTTGCCGAAATGACCGAAGGCTACAGCGCCGTGATGAGGGTAGTTCTTTTCAATCAGCACGTGTCTGTAGAAGCGGCCCATTTCGGAGATGGCGAATACACCGATGCCTCCGAAGGAACGTGTTGCTACGGGAAGCACTTCACCCTCTGCAACGTATGCGCGAAGCTGTGCATCAGCTGTACTCTGCAGACGGAAGAAGGTAATCTTGCCGGGAGCAATATCACCCTCCAGAGTACCGCGTGTGATGTTTGGCTCCTGGTTAGGCTCAAGTGCTCTTGCCATGATCTTTTGGTTCTTCATGGCAGGTGCTACCAGCTTGCAGATTGCTGTATTACCGCAGTGGAAGCCCATGAAGGTATCCTTGATATCATAAGGATATTTGCCCTTAATTTCAGACTCGTACATATCCTTGGGTACGGTATTGTTAATATCAAGAAGGGTTACTACATCCTCGCTTATGCAGGTTCCGATATACTCACTCAAGGCTCCGTAGATATCAACCTCACATGATACAGGAATTCCTGCAGCTGTCAGACGGCTGTTGACATAGCAGGGTACAAAACCGAACTGTGTCTGGAATGCCGGCCAGCATTTGTTGGCAAATACAACAAACTCTCTTGATCCCTTGTGCTCCTTAGCCCAATCAAGAAGGGTTATTTCATACTGGGCCAGCTTAGGAAGTATGCCGGGCATCTTATTGGCTGCCCCAAGCTCCTCCTCCATGCTCTTGATAACCTCGGGAATACGAGGGTCATTTGCATGTGCATTGAAGGCTGCGAATAAATCAAGCTCTGAATTTTCCTCAATTTCAACGCCAAGATTGTATAATTGCTTGATTGGTGCATTGCATGCAAGGAAGTCCTGAGGACGGGGGCCAAAGGATATGATCTTAAGATTTCTCAGACCGATTACGGCTCTTGCTATCGGAATGAATTCGCTGATCATATCGGCAACCTCATCCGGATCGCCTACAGGGTATTCAGGTATGTACGCCTTTAACTCTCTCAGCTTTAAGTTGTAGCTGGCATTCAGCATACCGCAGTATGCGTCGCCTCTTCCGTCAAGAAGATCATCCCCTGACTCCTCAGCTGCAGCCACATACATAACAGGGCCGTTAAAATACTTGGCGATAAGGGTTTCCGGTGTCTCGGGACCGAAGTTGCCAAGGTAAACTACGAGTGCATTGCAGCCTGCCTCGTTTACTTCAGCCAGAGCCTTCTGCATGTGAATTTCGTTCTCAACAGTTGTCGGGCATTCAAATATTTCACCATATTTTTTGGTGAAGGCATTTACTACGGCTTTTCTTCTGTTAGCGGACAGCTCCATAGGGAAGCAGTCTCTGCTGACAGCAATTATGCCTAATTTGACTTTAGGTATGTTCATCTTTATTTCCTCCATTTTTAATAAAATAAATACCCAGGACTTATTATATTTGATTCGGGAATTTTGTCAATTGGTTTAGAAATATGTATTAGTTTTTTGTATTGGTTTTTAGTGGTATACTCTATAGTACAGCTATGCCGCTTGTCCAGTATTTATTCCGGCTTGTATGTTTTTTCTAATATTTTTAATAGAAAATTTATAATTTGATTGAAGAACGATCCAAAATGTGCTAGGATACAACTATAGACAAGATTCTTATAGGAGGCAGATACGATGGATAATAATAATATTAACTCAAATAATGAGATGTCAAATGAAAATCAAAATCAGCCACAGTATCAGTCAGATGCCACACAGCCGGTAAGCGGTCAAAGCTATAGCCAGCAGAATAACCAACCGCAGTATAATCAGCAGCAACCACAGTATCAATTTGGACAGCCACCGTATCAGCAGTCATATAATTATCAGCCTGGCAATGAGCAGAAAAATGGCGGCTACGGTATGGCAGTAGCATCATTGGTATTGGGTATATTTGGTGTATTATTTGGCTGCTGCAGTGTGTGGTTTATAAATATACCGGCGGCAATTGCAGCATTAATTCTGGGTATTATGTCAATCAGAAATAAGAAAGCAGGAAAGGGCATGGCAATTGCAGGTATTATTCTGTCAAGCATTGCCCTGGTAATAGGTATTCTTGCTCTGATAGGTACCATCATCTTGCTCACCAACCCGTATTTATATGAGGAAATGCTGTCGGATATGTTTGGCGATGAATTTTATGATATGTTCAAGCAATTTGAAAGATACAACAACTTATATTAATAATATCCTGCCTTAAGGTGTCAGGTAGGGATTAAAGTTTCTTACTATCCAGTAAATTACCATAAAGATTATTAAGCATATATAGAAGCTTAAGCGGCGTGGAAGCAGCCGGATGCGTTTACCGTAGCTGAAGGCCGCAAGCTCTATATAGGCAAGTACGAACAGTATTGCCATTATAGCTATAGAAAGATTATACCTTAAGGATTCAAGGATATTGCCGTTCAGCAGAGCTAACACGCTTCTGGTGTTTCCGCAGGAAGGGCAATAGAGATGAAACATGGAATAAAAGGTACACCTTGGGAAATATTCTGACATAATTATAAGCTGATTACGAAATATAAAAGCTGCTATGGCTGCAAGTGGGATAAATATAGTGATTATTCTGTATAGCTTTATCCTATTCATGTTCAGGTATCTCCGTCTTTAATGCAGAATGGATTGCTTCAAACAGCATTTATGCAAGAATTAATGCCCATGAAGCTGTTCATAGCGTTTAATTAAGACAAAATAAAATTATAGGTCTGACTAATTAATAGTATAGTTTATACTGTAGCTTAATACAATATATAAATATATTCAAAGGAGAAATGCTATGGGGGAGAATTTCGATACCAATGATGGAAGAATCAATCAGGAGCAGAATTCAACTTCACATCAGCCGGAAAATCAACCATCAGGTCAACAGCAGGCAGCAGGTCAATCACTAAATCAGACACAGGGAGCTCAGCCATCCGGTCAGTCACAGGGTTATCCGTATCCAGCTAACCAGCCGCAGGGATACCAGCAGTCGTCCGGTCAGGCGCAGAGCTATCAGCAGCCGTCCGGCCAGCCACAGGGTTATCCAAATCCCGCAAACCGGCCGCAGGGCTATCAGCAACCGTCCGGTCAGCCGCAGAGCTATCAGCAGCCGTCCGGCCAGCCACAGGGCTATCCGTATCCTGCAAATCAGCCGCAGGGATACCAGCAACCGTCCGGTCAACCCCAAGGCTATCAGCAGCAGGCAAACCAGCCACAGGGCTATCCTCAGCCTGCAGGGGGGTATCATTACCAGCAGCCGCAATATAACGGTCAGACGCAGGGCAACATAAATCAGGCCTATGGCTATCATCAGGGCGGCAGTCAGGGTGGACAGCCCGGCAATAAGGGATTGGCTATAGCATCCATGGTATGTGGAATAGTAAGCTTGTGTTTTCTTTGTGTTGGATATATTTCACTTCCCTGTGGAATAGTTGGTCTGGTACTCGGTATTGTCAGCCTGAGAAAGAAAGCAGGCGGCAGGGGAATGGCTATAGCAGGTGTTGTTACCTCAATTATTGCATTGGCCTTATATCTTATATTAGTAATCGGTGTATGGGGCTGTATGGGATATACAAACAGCTTAATCGATGAAATGATGAATAATGTATACTATTATTAATAATGGCCTCATTTATTAATTAAGGTATATGATTATTACCGAATATGCAATGCAGATTAAAAGCCGGAAGAATATGCTTAAGGGACGCATAGACTACCGGTTTTTCTTTTATACCTCCAGCTTTTTTATAACACCATCCGGATTACATAATCTGGACAACTGATATTCTTTTAACCAGCGAATAATGGATGATGCTGAAAAACAGATTATGATATATAAAAACATATAAAACAGATATTCTTATTATGCTTGTTATATTATAGGAGATAATATATAATAACTGTTAAATATATTGAAATATTGTGGGATAGGTGTAGGAATGAATTTACATGAGTATCTGAAGCAGCATTTATTAATTGCAGATGGTTCCATGGGAACCTATTATTCCTCCCTTGCAGGGCAGGACGGGGATTTGTCGGAACTGGGGAATCTGACTTCGCCGGAGCTTATAGAGCGCATACATAAGGAATATATTGCGGCGGGTGCCAGACTGCTGCGCACCAATACCTTTGCTGCGGGCAGACGGATCCTGCAGCTGGATAAAAATATGCAGGAGACGGTTATCCGTACTGCCTGCGCCATTGCCAAAAAGGCTGTGAAGGAATCCAGGGGCTTGCTGGCAGAGGATGAAAGGATATGGATACTGGGTGATATTGGCCCTATAAATGAGGATGCAAACAACTCCGAAGCTGATGTTTTGGAGGAGTATAAATTTATATGCGATATATTTATTGATGAAGGACTGGATGGCATTCACTTTGAAACCATGTCAAATACTAATTACATCGAAATGTTGGTTCCCTATATTAAGGAGAAAAGGCCGGATACCTTTATATTGGCCAGCTTTTCTGTGAACAAGAACGGCTATTCTATTGACGGAATAAGTGCATCAAAGCTGCTTGAGCGATGTGCGCAAATCGAGGGAGTGGATGCCTGTGGCCTTAATTGTGCGGTAGGCTCAGGCCATATGTATCAATTACTTCAGAATATATCACTTCCCAATAATAAATTTATTTATTCGTCGCCAAATGCCGGCTATCCTGAGCAGATGCAGAACAGGATGGTCTTTATTGATAATGCCCTGTATTTTGCTGAAAATATGAACAAGATAGCCCGGCTTGGCATCAATATCATAGGAGGCTGCTGCGGTACAACACCCGCTTATATAAGAAATCTGACCAGAAAGATAGCTGCCGAAGGCAGCCCTGAAAAGGATGCAGCCGATAGAGGCAGAGGGCAGCTTAGCTGCGTAAAATGTCAGGAGCAGGCGGAAGCAGTAAGGGAAAATGAGTTTTATCAATTATTTGGCAGTGGGAAGAAGGTCATTGCGGTAGAGCTTGATCCTCCCTATAATGCCGAGATAGATAGATTAATGGAATGTGCCCACAGGATAAAGGCCCTTGGGGCTGACATTATAACAATTGCAGATTCACCTATGGGAAGAAGCAGGGTGGATTCCATTCTGATGAGCCTGAAGATAGCTGACAATACCGGCCTGCGGGTAATGCCTCATATCTGCTGCAGGGACCGTAATATGATTGCCATCAGATCCGCTCTTTTGGGGGCATATATACATGGCATCAGAAACCTGCTTATCGTCACAGGTGATCCTGTGCCGCTTGAGGTCAGGACCAGGACCACCGGAGTATTTGACTACAATTCCATTCAGCTGATGAATTTTGTAAAGGAAATGAATGAGGAGCTCTTTGCAGCTGATCCATTTTACTTTGGTGGAGCCCTTAACCAGAGCAGGGGAAATATTGATAAAATAATAGAACGAATGCAAAAAAAGATTGAGGCAGGAGCGACATATTTCCTTACCCAGCCTGTATATTCAGATGAGGATGTATGGCGGATAGGCTATATCAAGGAAAGGCTAAATACCAAGATATTATGCGGCATTATGCCATTTGTAAGCTATAAAAACGCCAACTTTATCAAGAACGAGGTCAGCGGGATCTGTGTACCTGATGAGGTAATACAAAGGTACCGGCCTGATATGTCACGCCAGGAGGCAGAGGAATGCGGCGCCCGGCTTGCCAGGGAAATGATAGAAAAGCTTGATTCTGTTGCCGACGGATATTACTTTATGCTGCCCTTTAACCGGGTAAGCCTTCTGGAGAAGATTCTGAACAGGTAGAAAATTGTGTGCAGGCATGTGCAGGTTTTTTGCACATGCTTACTTATCATAATTCTATAAGATACTGCAGAAAGAGGTTTGCTATGACAAGAGATGAGTTTTTAAATCTGGTGAAATCAAAAATCGTAATTTTGGATGGTTCAACAGGCAGAAACCTGCAAAAAAGGGGAATGCCTGTAGGGGTATGCCCGGAGGAATGGATTCTTAATAATCCCCGGGTGCTTATTGATTTGCAGAGAGAGTTTCTTGAAGCAGGAACGGATATATTGCTTGCCCCGACATTTACGGCCAATCGTATAAAGCTGGCTGAATACGGGCTGTCGGAGCAGATAGAGCAGATAAATAAAAATCTTGTAAGGCTCAGCAAACAGGCTATAGCGGAATACAGGGAAAAAACCGGCGATACAAGCAAAAAATATATAGCGGCAGATATCGCTATGACAGGCAGGCAGGTGCAGCCTTTGGGAGATCTGCCCTTTGAAGAGCTGGTGGATATATATAAGGAGCAGTACGGATACCTGCTGGATGAGGGCATAGATCTGTTAATGGTTGAGACGATGATGAGTCTGCAGGAATGCAGGGCCGCTTTGCTGGCTGCAAAGGAAAGCTGCGAGCTTCCTGTAATGATTTCTCTGACCTTTGACAGCAATGGCAGAACCCTGTACGGCACTGATGCCAAAACAGCCGTAATAGTCCTGCAAAGCATGGGAGCAGATGCGGTAGGCATAAACTGCTCGGTAGGGCCTGATAAGATGCATGATCTGGTTACAGAGATGAAAAACTATGCATATGTGCCTATCCTTGTAAAGCCTAATGCAGGCATTCCCCAGCTGGTTAATGATGAAACGGTTTTCCCGATGGGACCGGATGAATTTGCCCGTGAGATGAAGGTGCTTGCCCTTGCCGGTGCCAATATTATAGGAGGCTGCTGCGGAACCACACCGGAGCATATCAGGCAAATGGTAAAGCTGGCCGGCCATCTGCCCCCCGAGCCGCCACGAATTAAGGGACATGTAAGGGCACTGACCACCGAGCAAAATACCCTGGAGATTTCTTTGGACAAGAGTCTGCTGATAATAGGCGAGCGAATTAATCCGACCGGTAAAAGCCAGCTGCAGGCCCAGCTAAGGCAAAAGGATATGAGCCTGGTTTCCGAAATGGCTCAGGAACAGGCTGCGCTGGGTGCTGACATACTTGATGTTAATGTAGGCATGAGCTCGGTTGATGAAAAGGAGCTTATGCTTATGGCAATGGAGGAGGCACTGCAGGCAGGCGGCCTGCCTCTGTGCATTGATTCAAGCCATGTATCCGTGATTGAAGCGGCCTTGCGGCTGTATCCCGGAAGGGCCCTGATTAATTCAATATCCCTTGAGAAGGAAAAGTTTGAAAGGCTGATTCCTCTTGCTAAAAAGTATGGGGCCATGTTTATCCTGCTTCCGGTATCGGATAAGGGACTTCCCAAGGATATGGAGGAGAGGAAGGAGATAATTAATTCCATACTTATGCGGGCATATGAGGAAGGCCTGACAGGTGAGGACATCATTGTCGACGGCCTTGTAAATACTGTTGCAGCCTACAGCAATGCCGCCCGTGATACCCTTGCAACTATCAGCTATTGCAGAAATGAGCTGGGACTCGCAACAGTAGTGGGCTTATCCAACATTTCCTTTGGCATGCCACAGCGCCAGATAATCAACAGCACCTTCCTGTCCCTGGCTGTTTCAGCAGGCCTGACTATGGCGATAGCCAATCCCTCGCAGGATCTGCTTATTGCCACCGCTATGGCGGCAGATTTACTGATGGCTAAGGAGGATGCGGCAATCCGCTATATAGAAAGGGTTAATGCAAGGCCCCCTATTCTTGGCGATGGGCGGACAAGCGGCCCTGAAAAATCGGCACAGGCTGCAGCTGATGCGGCTAAGGTACAGGCTGGCATTTGTGCACAGGATGGTAATAATGCAAAGATCGGCAATAATGCGCAAACCGGCACAAATGCGCAGATTGGCAATAATGCACAGACCGGTGATATACAGCAGACTGATAATCAGCGGCAGACAGATAAGCAACAGGCTGATGAAGGCTTGCTTTCAGCAGCAGACGAAAAGGAAGCACATTCCCGTTCGGTTTATAATGCTGTGGTAAAGGGAAATAAAAGGAATATCATACAGCTGGTGGATGCCGCCCTTGCTGCCGGCATAAGCCCCGGAGAGCTGATAGACAAGACCCTGATAGCTGCCATAAATGAGGTCGGTCGCCTCTACGATCAGCAAATATATTTCCTGCCACAGCTTATTGCAGGTGCGGAGGCCATGAAGCTGGCCATGGAGCATGTAGAGCCAATGCTGGCAAAGGGCGGGCAGGCAAGCAAAAAAGGAACTGTTGTAATTGCAACTGTAGCAGGCGATATTCATGATATAGGCAAGAATCTGGTGGCATTGATGCTTAAAAATTACGGCTACCGGGTAATAGATTTGGGCAAGGATGTGCCCACAGACAGAATTATTCAGGCAGCTAAGGCTGAAAAGGCCGATATCATAGCCCTGTCGGCATTAATGACCACAACAATGATTGAGATGAAAAATGTAGTAGCAAAAGCAAGGGCAGAAGGGATTAAGGCAAAAATAATGATCGGAGGCGCTGTCGTTACCGAAGGCTATGCCAGGGAAATAGGGGCTGACGGTTATTCAGAGAATGCCCAAGCGGCGGTGGCTCTGGCGGACAGACTTATGGATGAAATTAAGACGGAGGAAGGCAAAGCATGAGAACGGAGCAGGAAAATACTAATCAGACAGAACAGGAAACTACCGGATTGACGGTTGATGTCATAATACCCACCTATCATTCCGATGACAAGCTGGAGAGGCTTTTGATTATGCTGTATAAGCAGACGGTCAGACCCAACAGGGTTATTATTCTTCATACCGTCTCCTATGAGGGTGAGCTGCAGCCCCTGCCGGAGATAGAGGGGAGCAATATAACTGTAGTTCCTATTGAGAAGAAGGATTTTGACCATGGCGGAACCAGAAAGTACGGAGCATCGTTGTCTGATGCCGATATACTCCTGTTTATGACCCAGGATGCAATACCGGCTGATGAGTACCTTATAGAGAGACTTCTGCAGCCCTATAAGGAAGAAGGTGTTGCCGCCAGCTACGCACGTCAGCTGGCTCAGGAGAACGATAATCTGATAGAGAGATTCACCCGGAGCTTTAACTATCCCAAAAAAAGCAGGGTTAAATCAAAGGCTGATGTGGAACAGCTGGGTATTAAGACTATTTTCTGCTCAAATGTATGCGCAAGCTATAAAAACAGTGTTTACAGGAGCCTGGGAGGCTTTGTTGACCGGACTATTTTCAATGAGGACATGCTTATGGCTGCGGCCATGATAGATGCCGGCTACCGTATTGCTTATGTTGCAGAGGCCAGGGTATACCATTCCCACAGCTACACATACCTGCAGCAGTTTAGCAGAAATTTTGACCTGGGAGTATCACATAAGCAGTATGCCGAGGTGTTTTCAAGGTATAAAAGCGAAGCAGAAGGCATCAGGCTGGTAAAGAAGACTCTTGATTATCTTGTTGAAAGGAAGCTTTACATTCATATAGCGGATTTGATATTTACCAGCGCCTTCAAGTTTTTGGGCTATCAGCTGGGTAAAAGATATGATCTTCTTCCGATGAAGCTTGTGAGATGCTTCAGCATGAATAAGTCCTACTGGGACAAGCTTAAATGACCTCATTAATGCAAATTCATTAATGAAAATGGAGAATGGCACAATGAGTACAGTAGCAGTAATTATGGCAAGCTATAACGGTGAAAAATATGTCAGGCAGCAGATAGAATCCATTTTTGCCTCCGGCTTTGGTGATTTTGAAATATTTATATATGACGACGGCTCGAAGGACAATACCATTGGTATAATTTCCGAGCTTGAACAGCAGCACCCTGGCAGGATACATCTGCATCAAAATGAAACGAATCTGGGGGTGACTCGCAACTTCCTTCAGGCAGTTGCAAGAGTGGAGGCAGATTATATAATGCTTTGCGATCAGGATGATGTCTGGAAGCCGAATAAAATAGAAAAAACCCTGAATAGAATGAAGGCCTTGGAAAAGCGTATGGGCAGGGATTTGCCTCTGGCAGTATTTACAGATGCGGTTATAGTGGATGAAAGGCTAAACAAAATAAGCGACTCCTTTTTTAGATTTAATCACTTAAATCCCAAGAAAACCGATCTGGCGCATATCCTTATGGAGAATAAATTAATCGGCTGTACCGTGATGGTAAATGCCTTTGTCGGAAAGCTTCTAAAGCAGTATCCCATACCGGAGCATGCAAGATTTCATGACTGGTGGATTGCATTGCTGGCTTCTTCCATGGGAAAAATCAGCTTTATAGACGAGGGTACCTTATATTATAGGCAGCATGGCGGTAATCTGGTTGGCGGCACGGGCTTTATAAGCTACTTGAAAAACAGGCTGGCAAACATCAGAAAACAGAAGGATGCCCTGATGAGCCTTTATCGTCAGGCTGAGGATTTTCTTGCCATATATGATGAGATTTTACCGCAGGAGAGCAAAAGGATTATCAGGGAATTTGCATCCATCCCCCAAATGGGTTTTTTTTCAAAGCGCCTGACCTTAATCAGGAACGGATACTTAAAATCAGGACTTATTCGCAATCTGGGGCTAATGCTTATTGTATAATTATACTCACAAATACTGTATAATTATAAATTGCCTGCCAAAACGATTTATCAGTTTAAATCAATAAAAATTTGTCCTATTTAGCCTGCTATCATGACTTGACAAATGAAACCTCAATTGGTAAAATAACTAACAACTTAATAATCTTATTTTTATGCAGCAAACGCAAAGCCCCATTGCAGAGTGTCCTGTGTGGTGGGCTTTTCTTATATAAATTCAATCATCCAAGATTGTACAAGACAGGAGGAACATGCCATGAAAAGGATAGTATTGTCCATTCTTGTGGATAACACCGCAGGAGTATTGAGCCGTGTTGCAGGCTTGTTCAGCAGACGAGGCTATAATATAGATAGCTTGACTGTGGGTGAAACACAGGATCCTGCAATTTCGCGAATGACAGTTTTGGCGAAGGGGGACGACCAGATACTGGAGCAGATACGCAAGCAGCTTATGAAGCTGGAGGACGTCAGGGAAATTATTGAGCTTGTTCCGGGCGAATCTGTTACCAGAGAGCTGATACTTGTAAAGGTTAGTGTGAGTGAAAAGGATCGGCAGTCGGTTATATCAATAGCCAACATTTTCCGTGCAAAGATTGTTGATGTAGCTCCTGAATCACTGATTATTGAACTCACCGGCAGCCAGGATAAGGTAAATGCCTTTATCAGGCTGCTTGATCAGTATAATATAATAGAATTGGTTAGGACAGGTATTACAGGCCTGACAAGAGGCTTCGGAGATATATCGGATTTTATCGATGAAACCGACAGCTAAACTTTAGACAGCTGAACATAAGATACATAAGATGCTTATAAATCATTCAAATGCAATGATTTAATTAATAAGATAAAATAACGGAGGCGCAAGCCTCCTAAAAAATGGAGGAAGTGTTTTATGGCAAAGATTTATTATCAGCAGGATTGCAATCTTTCCTTACTGGAAGGAAAAACAGTAGCAATTATCGGCTATGGCAGCCAGGGGCATGCGCATGCATTAAATGCTAAGGAATCAGGGGTGCATGTAATAATTGGCTTGTACGAAGGAAGCAAATCCTGGGCCAAGGCGGAAGCGGCCGGATTCGAGGTATATACTGCGGCAGAAGCAGCAAAAAGAGCCGATATCATCATGATTTTGATTAATGATGAAAAGCAGGCCAAATTGTATAAGGAATCAATTGCTCCCAATCTTAAGCCCGGCAATGCATTAATGTTTGCACATGGTTTCTGTATACATTTCGGTCAGATTATTCCTCCGGCTGATGTCGATGTATTGATGATTGCACCCAAGGGACCGGGACATACCGTAAGAAGCCAGTATCTTGAAGGTCGTGGCGTTCCTTGCCTTATAGCCGTACATCAGGATGCCACAGGCAAGGCAAAGGATATAGGTCTGGCATATGCATTGGCTATAGGTGGCGCAAGGGCCGGTGTACTTGAGACAACCTTCAGGGAAGAAACCGAAACCGACCTTTTTGGCGAGCAGGCAGTCCTTTGTGGTGGAGTTACATCCCTTATGAAGGCCGGCTTTGAGACTTTGGTTGAAGCAGGCTATTCACCTGAGAGCGCATATTTTGAGTGTATCCATGAGATGAAGCTTATTGTTGATCTGATTAATGAAAGCGGTTTTGCAGGTATGAGATATTCAATATCCAATACCGCTGAATATGGTGATTATATTACCCAGCCCAAGATTATAAATGAAGAAAGCAAGAAGGCTATGAAGCAGATACTTACCGATATCCAGAACGGTACATTTGCCCGCAACTGGTTATTGGAGAACCAGATAGGATGCCCTAACTTCAATGCTATGAGAAGGATGGAGGCTGAGCATCCGCTTGAGAAGGTTGGTGCCGAGCTTAGAAAGATGATGAGCTGGACAGGTAAGTCCAAGCTTCTTGATAACTAATCTGATATAAAACCGATTAATCTATATATTAAGTAGCTAGCGTAAGCCCGTATCTTATGGTATATTATAGATACATATATGCTAGCTTCTTAATTTTCTGCAATTAACAAACTTATGAAAGGTACGTGTTAATTTATGAAAAAGATTAGAATAGGTATAGTAGGCTATGGCAATCTGGGAAGAAGTGCCGAGCTGGGAATCCGACAGAATGATGACATGGAGCTTGCAGGAGTATTTACCAGGCGCAATCCGTCTGATATTGAGCTTCTTACGGAGGGTGTTGGCGTATATAATATTGAAGCTGCCCAAAGAATGACCGACAAAATTGACGTGATGATTTTATGTGGAGGCAGCATGTCGGATTTGCCGGTACAGGGACCGGAATTTGCAAAAATGTTCAATACTGTTGACGGCTATGATACACATGCCAAAATACCGGAATACTATGAGGCTATGGACAGGCAAGCCAGGGAGAACAGGAATGTAGCAGTTATATCCTCCGGATGGGATCCGGGCATGTTCTCCTTAAGCAGGTTATATGGAGAAGTAATTTTGCCCAGGGGCAGGAATTACACCTTCTGGGGCAAGGGTGTCAGTCAGGGACATTCGGATGCAATCCGCCGTATAAAGGGTGTAAAATATGCCAAGCAATATACCATACCTGTTGAAAGCGCTATAAACAGTATCAGAAAAGGTGAAACACCGGATCTGACACCAAGACAGAAGCATATAAGGGAATGCTATGTAGTGGCGGAGGAGGGTGCCAACAAGGAGGCTATTGAAAGAGAAATCAAGACTATGCCGAATTATTTCTCCGATTACGATACTATAGTACATTTTATAACTATGGAGGAGTTTGAGAAAAAGCACGGCGGGCTTGCCCATGGCGGCTTTGTGATTCAAACCGGCAGAACAGGCTTAAACAATGAACATAATCACATAATTGAATACAATATCAAGCTGGATTCCAACCCTGATTTTACAGCCAATGTTCTTCTTGC
>ENA-OWOZ01001058-OWOZ01001058.1-bioreactor-metagenome-genome-assembly--contig:-NODE-1058-length-28000-cov-7.913405_pt1 | contig 28000 bp, 44 predicted proteins | sample MGYA00238140_ERZ651804 | MGnify/ENA primary metagenome ERZ651804 (study PRJEB26910, sample SAMN07631232) | bioreactor metagenome | isolation source: Switchgrass digestor | place: USA: Dartmouth... | reverse complement strand
AGCTCTATGATTAACCACAACTTAGAGAGACTTCAAAGAGCTATGATGTTCGAGATTATGGATGGAGGAATGGCTACACCAGAAGTTACAGGACTTATAGACCAAAATGCTAAGTTATTAGAGAAGCTACAGCAGATACGACAGATGAGTGCTCAAACTATTCTCCAACAGAGGAGGACTATAATGGCTGATGGAACAGAGACTATAGAGAACTCTATGAGTGTCAATCCAAGTAGTGGTGGAATACTTTCGCAAATATTTGGGAGTCCAAGTAAATCAACTAAGGATGAGGATATAGACTCTCCTAAGAATAAAGAGGACTTTGGAGATGTTATAGAAGTAGAGTATAAAGATGGAGAGTAGTGTTGACAATTTTAGATATATGATATATTCTGTATGTGAGCATCAACAAAACCCCCTTGTATGTTCACATATAACTTCACACCCCAAGAAGAGCTAGGTTAAACACCTAGCTCTTTTTATTTGACTTACACTCTAACCTGTTGTATAATAAGAGCACAGCAGGAAAAATAAATACATAAAGGAGGAGAAGTACATGAAGAAAGTGAAGAAAGTAGATATATTTAAACTATTAGACAGGGATTGCGTAAGCCCTGTAACGAGGGAATATATTAAGGAGTATATTAATTACCTTATCCAACAAAGAGAGGAGATTAAGAGAGTGAGAAGAAAGATATGAGTAAAATAACGATTGAGATAACAGAGACTTATTGTATTAAACTAATAAAGAGGAGGTGAGCATCCTCCTCAATACATATTTGACAAGCCCTGTGAAAGATAGTATAATGAATTTAGAAATATAATAAGAGGGGGAGAGGAAAATGGAATTAATACTAGATAGACATGAAGATAATGCAACATTTTTAAGAGAGGTGAAAGCTAGTAAGAAAGTAAATAAGATAAAAGTACGCAGAGGGGAAATATGGATGGCTGATTTAGGCTATGATAATGTTAAAGAGAGTGAACAAAGAGGATATAGACCAGTACTAATAATCCAGAATGATATGGGGAATAGATTTAGTCCTACAGTAATAGTAGCTTGTATCACTAAACAACATAAGACAGATTTACCTACACATATGCAGTGTGAATTATTTGAGCCATCTACTATTATGTTTGAGCAAATAAGAACTATCTCTAAGGAAAGACTTAACAAGCGAGTTACTAAGTTGACAGAAGCAGAGATGCAAGAAGTAAATGAGAGACTTAAAATAAGCATGGGTATTGAATAATACATACTTTAAAGTATGAATAAAATCCTACAAGGGGAAAATAAAGGGAGGATAATATGGAATTAATAAAGATGGTATTAAGAGCTATCACAATTATTATAGGAATTGCTTTATATATAGGTGTATGGCTTTCAATGATTAAAAACTGGGATAAATGTGTAAGAACTGGATATAACTATCCTTGCTTTGAAGCATTTTTAGGAGAATTTTATTTAATTTGGATGCTACTTCATGTCCTAGCTATAGTAGGCACTTTTGTATGGGCATGGGTATATTAACCATGATTTAGGTATGGAAGTAAAATATAATGTATATCAAAAGGGAGTATATACAGGAGACTTAATTAAAGTAACATCAGATAGTATTGAGTTTCAACCTATACTTCCAGCAGTTTATAACTATGGAGTTAGTATTAAAGGAGGATAATATGGAGAGACCAGTAAAACCACCATTGGGAATTATACCTAAGGATATGTGGAAGAAACAAAGGCTGAGAGAATTAAGAGATGCTGTAGATAGATATTTAGAAGCTAACCAGAGAGTACCTATAGAGTGGATTGAAGAGTATAATGAATTATTAGAGGATATTCGGAAAGAGGTAGATGATAATGGAAATTAAAGTATCATTTACTCCAGAAGAGATAGAGCTTATTAGGACTGTACAGACTAAATCATATTGTGAGAGGATTGGATGTAGGGACATGGCATTTTGTGGTGGATGTCCAGAACAAGTGAAGTGGGAAAGGGAAGTCGAGGAGATAAAGAAGTCCTCACTTTGGAAGTATGCAGTTGAGTACAATAGTTATTTAGATAAGATAGAGGAGCATAAAGTTCTGGAGCAGAAGTTGAAGCAATCGGATGAGATTATAACTTCTCTTGAAAGGAAGTTATATGATTTAGGAATACTAAGAGGAAGTACTGGGGACTAGAGAGTGGCAGAGCATTAAGGAAGAGATTAATAGGGATAATTAGAGGGACTGGTAAAACCTAGAAGGAGAAGTCCTCTATGAGAGGGATGTGGAGATAAAATGATAACCATAGCTCAAGGAAAAGAATTAGATATGTATGCAGTACTATTAGGAACTAGCAGGAGAGACCTAGAGACAGATGAGGAACTAAGAGCTAGATTATTAAGTATAGTTAATCAGCATTATATCAACTTAGCTATAACATTTTATAACTTTATAGAAGGGAGAAAGGGAGGGCATTAACAGCTCTCCTTTTTCTGTAGAAGTGGGAGCATTAAGTGGTAAGAAAAGTTCGCAGAAATCAAAAGTCTTATTAGGTAAACAATACTATATACATAGGGGTACTTAACAGATAGTAGAAAGAGAAAAAAACGGAAAAGATTTGTGGTTATAAATTATATACATATATAAGTATATAGATAAGACTAGTACCAACTAAATAAGAGCATATTACCTCTACCAAGTAAAAGTTCAATAACCTCTATTTTACAAGCTCTCCTATTAGTAAATATTAGTAGGAATATACACACTTGTTATACCAACTATAATAAGAGCTCAAATATATAGACCTACAAAATCGTTTCTAAGACACTTAAATAATACTTTAGTACCAGAGATACTCTTGATTTAGAGGGAGAAATGGATGGGGAGACCAATTTGGGGAGAAATTTTGGGGCGGAGAGAAATATATCGCTAAATAAGTAATAAAATATATAGTAAAGAATAATATAAGCATTGTACTAAAGAGAGAAGTATATAGAGTATTAGAATAGTGCTCATTTTCCCCTTGAATATGTGTCTTGACCACCTTATTGAATATGTGTCTAAACCTCTCTTGACTAGGAGGTATTTATAGATAGGTGCAATTTTATTTGGTACTTGGGTAAATAAGGGCTCAAGTCCTCGTGGTACAAGTGAAAATGACCCGTTTATAGCGGTTTAAGGTGAAAATTGACCTTTATTATAGTGGTGTAAGTGAAAAATTCGCCTTTATAGAAGTGGTACAAGGTAAAATGACCTCTTTATAGGAGTGGTAAGGGTTGTGGTCTGTGCCAGTAGTGATTTTAGTTCTCATTTAGTAGTAGTATCACTCTCAATATGATTGAGTATGGTACTCCTTCTATATACAAAATGGGTACTATTTTAGGCTAAAAATGAAGAAATGAGGTAAAATAAAGGCTCACTATCGTACTCCTTCTTATATATATAAGGAAGTAATCCATTTTTAGCCCCATTTTAGTACTCCCTTCTATATATATAATAGGAAGAAACTTTTTCACCCGCTTTTTTCACTATGGTAATAACCTCAATGCATAATTTGACAAAGTTAAGGACAAGATATATAATGAAAATGTGCTTAACGAAGCACACCAAATACATATATAGGAGGTAGTACAATGTGTGATGTAAAGAAGTACAATAAGGAAGTATTTAAAGTAGGTGACATAGTGAATGTTGTTTGTCCAATGTGCGAAGGAAGAGGAGGATGGGTAGAATGGAGAAACTTTGGAGACGATGAGAGAACGGACTCTCAAAATGTAGATATAGAGTGTACTATGTGTCATGGAGAAGGTCATTTAGTGAAGGAGTTAAGGGAATGTTCTCATTGTAGAGAGTTAGTATCGGAAAATGACCTCACTTGGGTATATGACAGATATGGGACACCCTATAAGAAAGTGTGCTGGGAGTGCTATGGGGAGGTTGATAAGGAGATAAATCACTATGAGTATGACTATTTAGATGCTGGTGAGTATTTAGAGGTAGAGGACTATTAATGTCCTCCTCTCACTTGGATTTGACAAGTGTCAAGTCCCTATTGTATAATGAGAACAAACAAATAAAAATAATTAAAGGAGAGATAAATATGAAAAAGGTATTGATTGAAAGAACAAAGAAAGGTTTTCCTGCTTATTGGGAGCATGGAGGTGGCTATACAAACACTGGAGTAGCTACCATCATAGCAAACAAAGATGGTCAGCCAAAGAAGGCTATCTATGTTAGGAGTAGAGGACAACTTTCAAATTCACATCATGCACTCTTTATTCTAGATGTTGGTGACTATATTGTAGAAGCCGACCACCACAGGGGTGATTTTGAAATAGAAATTTATAGAATAACAGGTTTCGAGGACAAGGAAGGAGCAATATTTGCAGTTGAAGAACAGGTTAGCTGTTTCAGCAAAGGAGAGTGGGACAAAGAACCCCCTGCATATCTAGAGGTAGCAGTACAAGTAGCTATGGAAAAGGCTACCTGCTATCATTGCAGACGTCCACATTTCATACTTGAATAAATGGGAGAGGTTGTCCACCTCTTCCTTTGATTTGACAAGTGGCAAGTATATAACGGAGTAGGACAGAGAGAGGAGGGACAGATACAGTGACTATATTATTATTTGAATTAGTCTTTGCATTGGTATTCTATATAACAATAGTAGTACCAATCAAGATGATAATAATGGCTCTAAAGTTACTTAGGTAACAACCACCTGCCCCTTTGATTTGACAAGTGAGAGCCTCATGTAGTATAATGTAGTTAGTGGAGGGAAACCACCACAAAAAATAAAATAATAGGAGGTAGTACATAATGGAATTTAGAAAAGTATTATTAGGTGGAACAGAGGAAGGAACTTTAGTATTTGCAGATATTCATGTAGGAGGAGAAGGTTGTAGAGACTATTTTAGTGTATCATTTAGTGAGGTAAGACCATTTTTAGCAACTGATGAGTTCTTAAGAGAAAGAGCAGAAGATTATATTGATGGTATGGATAAAGAGTCACTGTATGATATGTGTGAGAATTTTAATTGTGCTCCAAGTGGTTTAGTGGATGAATTAGTGGGAGAAGTTAAATATTTAGATATAGAGTCATTAGTGGACATTTCACTATATCCAGAGAGTTATTCCATAGAAGGTTATGATGATGAAGTTTACTTTGAGAGTTGGGGTTGTGGACAACATGATACTAGAGAGTATTTAATACCTATTGACCTAGAATTTAGTGAGTGGTTACATTCTCTTTGGGACACTTACCACCTACAGCAACTCACAGAGGAGGAGTATGGTAACATAGAGAGAGTAGTGAGAGAATATATTGACTCTTTAGATGAGCACGAATGGATAAAAGAGTGGTTAATGGATAATGAGGAGTTGTGGTCTTAATGACCACCTCCTTATATGTAAATCCAAGTAGGAGGTGGAAGTATGAGGAAGTATAGGACAGCAATATTTAAGTACATGGTGGATGAATTAGAGATAGACCCAGAAGGAATTGATATAGGATGGTATCCAGATAGTGAAACTCCTAATCATTATATAATGAGATTTGAGTTAGATGGTGAAGAGTACAATTTAGGGTATAATAAGGAAGAGGAGCAAGTAGAGAGGTTGGATTAACCACCTCTCTTCTTAATTTGACAAGTGTCAAGAGGATATGATATAATGTAGTTAGTGAATGAGAAGTTCACAAATAAAATACATAGGAGGTAGTAAAAATGACAAAAGAAATTAATAACCTACTAAATAATGAGGAGGAAAAAATGGTGTATTGTGAATGTAAATATTGTGGAGAAGAGTTTGAAGCAGAAGAGGAATTAGAGGTATGTGAAGAATGTAAAGAAGTATTAGATGATGCAGATAATCCAGACCTAATAATTGCACTTGCAGAAGAGTTTGATTGTTCGGTACAAGATGTAGTGGATAAGGGAGACAATGAATTTAATATAAATGGTTTCGACTACTTAGTACTAACAGAAGAGGAAGCAGATGAAAAGGTAGAAGAATATATAGAGGACTCTCTTTGGGCTTTTAGTCCTTACTTCTTAAGCAGAGTTACTGGTATAGATAGTGCAGTGTTTGAAGCTATTCAAGCCAATGATAGATGTGATGGTAACAATTATGCTATACAATCAATTTTAGATGCTACTAATACCACTATAGAAGAGGTAGCAGAGGAAGCTATAAGATGGGATGGTAGAGGACATTTCTTAAGTCAATATGATGGACAAGAGATAGAAGTATATGCAGATGGTGAGTACTACTACTGCTATAGACAATAAGAGGGGCATAAGCCCCTTTTCTTTACCCAAATGGTGACCTCTCTCCTTGATTTGACAAGTGTCAAGTACCTATGTTATAATGTATTTAGTGGAAGAGAAAAGCCACAGTAAAATAATAATAATAGGAGGTATTACATATGAGAGAAGTAACAATGAAGGTGTATACAGTAGAGGAGTTAAGTGAAAAGGCTTTATCCAGAGCATATGATGATTGGTGTACAAATAGTTACTACCCATGGGGTAGTGACAATGAAAATACTATGAGGGAGTTTGAGAAGATATTCCCTGTAGAGGTAACTGACTGGCAGTATGGAGGATGTTATAATTATGTAAGATTTCACATGACTTGTGATGACGAGGTAGCAGATTTAGAAGGATTTAGATTAGCAAAGTATATCTGGAATAACTATAGACATAGAATATACAATGGTAAGTACTACAGTAAAGGAAAGTATGTAGATGGAAAATATCAATATGTATCCAGATACTCTAAAATCATTTTAGAGAAGAGTTGTCCACTAACTGGATATTACCTTGACTATGACATATTAAAGCCCGTATATGACTTCATAGACAGTCCCAGACCTAACGTTACATTTAGAGACCTAATGGAGGAATGTTTAGAGGGGTGGATAAATGCTTGTAACAATGATTATGATGATTACTATAGTTTAGATAACTTTATAGAAATAGCTAATGCTAATAACTATGAATTTTATGAAGATGGGTCTATGTTTTAGACCCTTTTCTTTATTTTCACTCAAATTTCACCATATTTCACCTTGAGAGGTGATTATCTTAATTTAGCTCTAATTACTATCTTCGATTTTCTCAGTTTTTCTCTCATTTTCTCAGTGATTTATTTTTTAAGCCTAAAAATAGTGAAATTCACTAAAATTGACTAGTACCCTAAAGCTAGATATTCTAAAGGCTAAAGAGGATGTTTCGCTTATTATATATAATATATATAATATATATAATATATATATAATAACGTATATATTACATACGTAATAATAAGAGGCGGTGGCACTTAAAGTTAGGATTTACCTAACTTGACAAGCACATTAGAAATTGTTATAATGTATTTAGTAGTAAAGAGTGCTACTAATTATAATAAAGAAAGAGAGGTAAGTGCATATGAAAGAGTTTAAGTTTTGGAGTAGAGAAGAGAAAGACATTAGAGGTCTACAAAGAGATATTGAAGTAGCTAAAGATGAGCTAGAGAGAAATGGTTGTAATTTAGATGAGGGAGCTATAGTAAATATAATTGTATCAGATGGATTTGGGAAATACATTCCCCAGATACTATTCTCTAGATTAGGTATCTATACAGCAGATGATGATTACCCATTTGAGATAGGTAGTGAGGAAGAGATACTGGCTTTTGATGAGTTGTTAGAGGAAATAGATGAAGAACTCCAAGAGTTGGTAGAAGAGCACGATTTAGTTCCTGCTGGATTTGCTGTACACTTTGGTTGGAGTGATGGAGAGATAAGAACAATGTTATATCCTATTAGTTAATGAGGGAGGTTGACCTCCTCCCTCCTTGATTTGACAAGTGAGAGGATAAATAGTATAATTAAGATACCAACAAATTATAAAAGAGAAAGGAAGAGTGTATAATGGTAAGAATACATAATAAATATTTAGGAGGAGTGATTTTATGAAAATAAGTTTTAAAGTATCAGCAAAAAAATGGTTTGAACTTGATGCTGAAAGACTAAATCAAGCAAAAGAAACAGATTTATGTATCATAGATATTGATACAGAGACAGAGACAGCGACTTGCACTTGGTATCCTGCTAATGAAAATTCCGCTAATTTTCCGGCAGAGGAAGAAAGTTATGACGGAGCAATAGAAGCACTTAAAGAACAAGATATGTATGTAGAAGGGTATACAGAATTACTCGAACGTGAAATTGAATTTGTTCGTGACGAATACAGTACAACATTATATATATATCGAAACGACAACGACAAAGAAAGATATTATCAGTATATTGATACAGATATGAAGAGCGAAATATTTTCTCAGGATATAGAAGAAAGTCAAAAATACTTTGATAATCCTGACTTTCAATTCCTTCATTCTATCTTATTTGAAAATGGTTTCAGTTTTCAACTAGAAAACTGGAATGATGAAGATGTTAGAAATTATATTGAAATTCGAGTAGCGGTTGTATAGAAACTACCACCCTCCCCTCTTAGTTTGACAAGTGAGGGGCAAGTGATATAATAGATTTAGAAGTACAAATACATAAATAAAGGAGAGATAAATATGGTAAGATTAAGAAATATGAATGAGAATGGAGCAAAGAATTTCAATAAGGTAGAAATAGGAGATTTAGAATTATACTTTAGTTATGAGACACCAGTAGCATTTAGGACATCAAAGACAGGACTTGTGGTTAGTGAAAACATCTGGGGAAGTACTACTGGGAAACACCTTAATTGGCTAGACGGTGGAAGGAAACAACATAGAATTCCTAATGATGAGTTTGAGAAACAATTAAACGAATTAATAGAAAGTAGGGGACTGTAATATGGGGGTATTAAAGCCCCTCTTTGAACTACTGCAAGTCCTAATAGAATGTATCCAGATATTATTAGGGATAGGTGATTAACAGGAATATACATATCTGGCAACCTAACAAAATCCAGAGCAATCTATCATAAAGATTGGGGTTGCCCATCTGGAGGAGAAAATGTGTATATTTATGAAGCATCTTTTAATCCAGAATTCGCTGAATTTGAAAGTAGAATAAATATCTATGTACAAAGATAAATCATATGGAGGTTGATATCATGAGAAGAAAATTAACAAGAGTAAAAACAGATTACACCGTTTTTAGCGATGTTGTAACACATCGCTACCTGAAAAAATTAGGGGCATATAATCCCTTGAAGTGTGGGGATTATGACATCCTCGGGGACAAAACCCCTTATGGTATATTGAGATATATGCCAATACATACAAAAATACCCACTGCAAGTTCTATTTATACGAAATGGAACTCAGTGAGGAGAGGGTATGACATCCTCTTCCTAAGCCGTTAAAAGCGGCTTTTTTATTTAATCCATGTAACAGCAACACTAAAACGGTTCGCACTCATCCAAAAAGTGAAAATAATATATGAAAAGGAGAGGTTAATAATGTATACTGTAAAAAATTTTTGTAGTATAAAGAACAATAAAAGAACACCTTACTGGCGAATCTGTAAACTGATAGACAGTGAAAATAAGTGTCAAGGAATTATCTTTCGTCTTGACGCTGAAACATCAAGAAGAAACAACTATGGAGAAAATTATTGGAACGTCTTCTATATCATGTATAAGGATGATACAATTATTAATATAGAAAAAGCAGAAACAGAAGATGAAACTGGTTTCTGTTTTGGGAAATCCCATGGTGAATTTATTAGATATAAATTCACCTACGGGAAAAAGGTTGAAACTCCACTTGGTATAGAAGTTCAAGAGCAAATATTACGAGTGGAGAAAATGTTATTTAATGAAATATACCATGATAGAGAGGTTTACAATACCCTCTATTATGGGGGAGGATACATTAGAGGACAGATTAACCATTGCGACCAACCGAGGTGGGCAAAAGGGAACGGAATCCTCCTTTTTGATGAATTTGATAATTTTCTGGTGAATTTACCTCATCGTGATTTTGAGGAAGATGAAGAAGGTAACAGCAGTTGTACAGAAACTACCACCTTCCCCTCTTAATTTGACAAAGGGGACAGTCAATGATATAATGAATTTAGAGTTAAGGGAGAGCCTTAACAAATTATAGTAAAATACAAAAATCAGAAAGGAAAGTGGTTAGAAATGTTAAGGGAGTTCGGTGGAGTAAGTGCATACATGGAGAAGGTTGACTTTGATGAGCACTTTGAAGAGTACTATAATAATAATGCTGACAGAATAGTTTATTTTAGCAGGAAAACTTTTAGACATGAAGAGGAGGACTTAACATTTAACTATAAATATGCAATAGTAGTAACAGATGTTGGTGCTTATACAGGAGATGGTTATGACCCTATAGTAGTTGAATTATTGTTAGTACCTTCATTTAATGACTTGACAGAAGAGAATAAAAATAATATTAGAGATTGCTACGGATATGGTGATGATGAGATAAGTGAGAAGTGGCTGTGGATGGATGTATTAGATTATAGCTTTGCTGTTAAAATAGGTGAAGAGAGCGTAAGTAATCCTAGTGAGGATGAAAGAGATGAGTGGATTAATTCAGAGCCTATAAAAGCCATTTTAGAGAGTGCTGTGGCTGTATATGAAGTAGTAGATAGTCTAAGGGGATTCTATTTAGATAAAGCATGGAATAGAATCGGTACTACAGGATGGGACATTCTAAACAATGCAATTAAAAATGAATCACTGTATAAGTTTTAAAGGAGGGTAGCGAGAGCTACCTTCTTTTTATATGCCCAGAACTCCAGACAAGGTGATAGGGTTTGTTTCCTTTTTATATAGCAGAGCTTGTCCAGAGGTAGGTTGGTAGGAACTAAGGAGTGTGGAACAGAGAAGTGAAGGTGAACTTGAGCCCTTGAATAATTTGACTTCAAGTGGGAAATAATATATAATGTAGTTAGTAGCAAACAAGCTACAAATTACATAAAGGAGATGGTAAGAATGATGTATTCAGAATTAACTAAAGAGCAAAGGGACATAAGAAGAAGAATATGGGTGAGAGTATTAGATGAGTTTTGTCCCCCTATATTTGAAGATGGAACTAGACCATGTGACTTAGGTAGTATGTGTGATAGATGTCATTATGACTGGGAATTACAATTAAAATATGTAAAGGAACTTCAAAAGGAAGGTCAACCACTTACTGATGATGAGCTTGAGAGATATGCAGAGGAGCTGGAGGGTTAGTCCCTCCCTCTAGTTTGCATAAGACTTGAGGATTATGTTATAATATAGATGTACCACAAATTACATATCGAAAGGATGAGGTAAATGAGAGTATCAGTAAAATTAAATAAGGGTTTAGGAAAGATTACATTCTTAGCAGGGGTGGAGAAGTTAGAACAGAATGAATTTGAGAAGAGAACAGAAAGGAGAGGGTTATCAGTATTCTATAATGATGAGTTTGTACTGAATTTTGTAACATTAGAGGAAGATGTTGAACATTTACAATCTGATAGTAAAGTGAAAGCAATAGATGACTTAGGTTTCATACTATATGCTGGAGGACATAACTTAAGAATAATGAAGTACTACAGCAGTTATGAGAGAGGTGACTCAAGTTTCTTAGATGGGGTTGAGCTGGAGAAGGATGCAGGATACAAGACTATAAATGTATATAATGAGTTACACTTCTATAGTGAAGAGAGAGGTGCATTTGCAAAAGCAATAGCATTAGCTATGAATAACCCAGATGAAGGTAATAACCTATTCACTAAGTACCCAGAAGGTTGTGAGGAAGTCACCTTATAGGTGACTCTCTCCTCTGATTTGACAATGACTTAAGTACCATGTAATAAAGAAAAGCAACAAAATAAAATAATAAACGGAGGTAAGTGCATATGAGTAAAGTATATGTAGTAATTAATGAACAACATTCTCTTTTTGAAGAGCAAAAAAGAATACTAGACGAAAGATTCACAGATTGGGAATTCTACAAAATACCTGCTGAAGGTTTGACGCTTGACGAACAACGTCAAGCAGTTCAAGAACTCAAAGAGAACACTATTGTGTTCGCAAGTCCAGTTCCCTTTTTAATGAAGGAACTGGCGTATATTGCAGGGTTCGCAGACCCTGCAAATTGCGAAAATGCGAATGGACTTTTAGTCGGGTATGGAACACAAGTTCTAGTGTTCCATAACGATAAAAGGGAAAAGAAAGAATTGCCGAACGGAAGAATTATTTCCGTTGTGGCAGAAACAGGTTGGCAACTTGTTTAAGTTGTCAACCTAGTCGGTTTACAATGGCATCCGACTATAAATAAAAACCCTTTACCAGTACAATAATAAAATTAAAGGGGTGTTCAGTTATTAAGAGATAGGTGATTACCACCTCCATCCTTGATTTGACAAGACTTAAGGAATGTGATACTATATAGTTAGTAGCAGATGAGCTACAAAAAAATACATAGGAGGAATAAAAATGGGTAAGAGAATAGTAAAGTATCGACTGGAGTTAGTAAAGGAAAGTAGTAAAATATATGAGGTAGAGAGTAAAATATCCTCACCAACTGATGTAAAGAATTACATAGAGCAGGTTTTCAAGTTAAGTTCACAAGCAGAGGAAGTAATGGTAATGCTAGTATTGGATATTAAGAATAATGTAATAGGAGCATTTGAAGTGAGCAGAGGTAGCCTTAATGCTTCAATAGTACATCCTAGAGAAGTATTTAAGAGAGCACTCCTACTAAATGGTGCTTCAATAATATTAGCACATAATCACCCATCTGGTGACCCTACTCCTAGTATGGAGGATATTTCAACAACTGAAAGACTAGTGGAAGGTGGCAAAGTATTAGGAATTGAAGTATTAGACCACTTAATCATAGGAAATAATGATAGCTATAAGAGTTTTAAAGAGTGTTCACTAATCTAATGAGGGAGGGTACTCCCCTCTCTCCTTAATTTGACAATACTCAAGTACCATGATATACTATAGTCAGTAGCAAGGGAGCTACAGAAAGAGCATAGGAGGTGAAGAGTTTTGTACCGAGTAACTTTAGTTGATGGAAGTGTGCTAAAAGTTAAAGCAAAAGATTTAGCATGGATTATCTGGGCTAAAAAAGTGGTAGGATACATAAAATTATAGGAGGAATTACATAATGGATTGACAGTAATATTTGAATAGGGAGTAGGAGGTTATCCTCCTCTCCTCTAATTTGACAAGACTTAAGATAGATGATATAATGTAATTGTAATAAAGAAAAGCAACAAAATAAAATAATAAACGGAGGTAAGTGCATATGAAGAAGAAGTTAGCATTAGTTTGGGGAAAAAAAGGTGGAGATAGACCTATAGTAATAGTACCACTAGAGAATGTTACACAAGAGGTATATGATAAATTTACATCTATATATGGAGCACCAAAAGGAAGAACAGTTACTAATCTATTGGAGGTAAAGTAAGATGGCTAAGAAAACACCAGCCAAGAAAACTAATAAGAATGTAAAGGAAGTTTGGGTGAGAGTCAATGACTCCACTCAAATAAGAATAGAAGTATCAGAGTTTAAAGAGCAATATAGGTTGGATATTAGAGAGTATATTGAGACTGAAAAGTATAAAGGATTTACTAAGAAGGGTATTAATGTTTTAACTAACTATGCAGAAGAGTTGTACGAAGCATTAGGTAAGATATTAGAGACCATTAAAGCTGAAAACTTAATCAATGAATTAGAAGAGGAAACGGAGGAGGGAGCATAGGTGTCTCCCTCCTTATATTATTTGACTTTAAGTGCCTATTATAGTATAATGAATATATAAGTTAAGAGAGGGAATTAACCAAAAGAAATGATTGCAGGAAATCAAAAAGAATAATGGTTTAAAAACATTATAAGGAGTGGATGGTAATGAAGAGATTTTATATTAAGAGGATATCAGACTATATAACAATAGTTCACAGACCGACTCATCAGATAATAATGATGGGTGAGCTGAACGAGGAAATGGGGAAGCAGATAAAGAGGTTTATCAAGATGAGCACAGAAGAGTTCTATAAGGAATTAAACTCTTTAGGATTAAAATTCAAAACTAAAGTACTACCTGAAGAGGTGGATAATGAGAAGGAGGACTGGTATGAGAAAGCGTGGCTATATACAACTAAACAAGTTTTAGACCACTATAAGATAAAGCATGATAGTATACCAGAGGAAGAAGTACCATATGAGCTCATAAGAGAGCTACAAAAAACAGAACAAAGTGGTTGGAGTATTACTACCAAAGAGGAGGAGAAAGAGCCAAAGAAGAAATCTAAAAAGCTACTAAAGAAGAAATCTAAAAAGCTACCAAAGAAAGTGAAGAATGAAAAGAAAACAACTTTAGGAAGATATAAAGACTTAAAGGAATTAGAGAAAGCCTATAGTGGTGGAGAGTTAAGTACTAGAGATTATATAAAATTAAAGAGAAAATTATCACAGGGATGGTGAAAGCCATCTCTTTTCCTTTTATAGTGAAAAAAAACAGCTTGTCCTAGAGAGAGGTAGCGGTGAGTAGTCTGTCCAACCAGAACAACCATTCGGTGATAGTCATTCTCATTTAGATGTAAAAGAATGTCGAGTGGTACTTTATAAAATTATTAAAAATAAATGTATATAATCCTATAGAGTGGATATAATATGAATAAGAATTAATATTAAAAAAGGAGGGAAAATAATTTAAAAAAAAGTTGACAAGCTAGTGGTTTTTTGATATACTATAAACATAGAAGGACAAGCACCTTCTAAAAAAAACTAAAGAATTGGAGGAAAAACAATGGAAAAAACAATGGAAAAAATGCAAGTTAAAGAATTAAGAAAGATAGTAAAGAAAGGATTGGATATGACTGTAAACGAGATAAAACAACTAGCACCGAATGACGTACAAGAGCTTATACAGGCAACCACTGAACTTTTAACCCGTAAAATAAAAGCTACAGAAAAAGAGGAATACGCCGACTTTTTAGACACGTTAAAAGAGTATGCACCACTAATTAAGATTGAAAAAGTCGCAAATGAAAAAATACAATTAAACAAAGACAACAAAAAAGCACCGAAAAAAGACAATAAAAAAGCAGAAAAGAAAGAAGAGAAAAAAGAAGCCAATATACTGGAAAAAATAAAAATTGGTGATGTAGTAAAATTTAGAGTTGAAGAGGAGGAGATAGAGCATAATATAAAGATAATTTACATTAGTAGATATGACGTAATAGCAATCACAGAAAATGAACGGGAAGTGTTTAAGATAAGAAAAATAGATTTTAAAAATCAAGTATTTGAATGGAAAGACCGAAAAGGTGAAACGTATAATATAATAGTAACGTTGTAAATTACATAAGAGGGACAAAAAAAGTCCCTCTTATTTTTTATTTATTATATAATGATAATGTTTATCATTATATAATAATTATTAATTGAAAATAATTCTCATTATATAATAATTATTAATTGAAAATAATTCTCAAATAATTTTTATTTTTATTTAAGAACAATTTTCACTTGATAACAATTCTCAATAACCAACTGATAACAATTATCATTTGAGACCAGTCTGTACTTGATAACCATTATCATTTACTAACTGATAACCATTATCAATTACGACCCCACCCTTAATGATAACTATTCTCATTTGGATGCTATCCTAGTCAAATATTTTATTTCAAAATTAGGTAGGTATGGAGCTTTTATCAACTATATTTTAGAGCTTAAGTGTGTGTGGTGGGATGGGGAAGCAAATATGGAGGTTATTTTTCGAGTAGTATAAATGGTGAGTGGGACTAATAACAAGTATAGTGGTAATTAGGACTTAACACTTGATTTGACAAGGCGAGAGGAGGATGTTATAATGAGAAGGAAGTGAGAGAGTTGGGAGAGGAGAGATATTACAGAGAGCTAAATTAGGAATATGAGAGGACTAAAATAGAGTGATATTTAATAGTGATTTTATTAGTGAAAAGTAGTATGAAAATGACCTAAAATCATCATTTTTTAGTACTGACTTAAAGCCAGTAAATACAAGGGCTAAGAGAAATTTGCTCTTATTATATATATATAATACTAATATTTATATAATTAATATTTAATAAGAGTAATATATAATTACATCTGTATTTAATAAGAGGAGCTGGTACTTAAGAGTAGTATTTGACAAGTGTGAGCCCCTCGTGTTATACTAGTTCTACAATAATTTTAGAGGAGGAGAAATAATGTTTAAAGGCTTCTTTAAATTTATAGTAATGTTGTTTTTATTAGCTATGAGTCCTCAACTATTTATATTAGGAATATTTGTTTGGATAGCATTTAAAGTATTAAAATAGGGAGGATTACAAATGACACAACTTGAATTACTTAGAGAGATGTACTTCCTAACTAGATTGAATGACTTCTTGATTATTCTAAGCAATGAATACAATCCTCGAGACTGGGGATATTATTATCCAGATAATAAAGTTATAGTTATTTATACACTAGATGAGGATGGAAGAAGGATAGACAAGGATGCACTAATTAGAATATGTTGCCATGAAGTAGCTCATCATATTCAATACCACCATACGAAGGACTATGAAGTTACAGATGGCGAGGAGCATGACGATAAGTTCAAGGAAATATTTGCAAAGTTGTTAGGAAAGTATTATAATGGAGACATACCGATTGAAACGATAGAAGTTATAAGAGAGGAGGGACTATTACATGAGCCAAACAGCGAAGAGAAGAGCAGACCTAAGAGAGCTCCAAAGAGAGTCAGAGGAAATATTCATAGCTAACCAGCCACCTATTTTCAGACCCTTTGTGAGACTTTGGATGAGACTGTGGAGATTGATTTATTCCTTAGTATCACTACTTACTTATGCAGGAATGATAGGAGCATTAGGAATGACAGTTTACTGGAGCTTCATTGAATTTAATTGGAAGAGAGCCATAATCGGAGGGCTTTGTACTCTGTTAATCATATATGTGAATAAAGTAAATCCTAAATAGGAGATGAGCTATGAAGTTATGTAGAGAATGTGAGCACTTAAAACTAAAGAGACATTGTATTGATGCTCTTAAGGATAGGCAGTACCATTGTTCCAAATATAGTATGGGAATTATTCTTAAGAAGCCAGAAGATATAGAAACTTTAGAGTGTGTAAACAAAGATGAGGAGTGGTTGGATGCTTAAGGAAATAAAAGATGTTGGAGACTTAATTGATATGAAAATTGTAAATTTTATAGAGTACATGGAGCATATTTCATTTAGTGAAGTAATATCCTCATTAAAAATGCTTGAGATGGAGCAGGGAAGAGTAATACTCTTAAAGGAAGCCATCTATGAAGGGATGGAGAATTTAGTTGATGACCCAGTAGAACACAATAGATTAAGCAGAGAATTTATTCAGACCTATGTAGCAGAGCAGAAAATACAGGACAGGATTGATATAGCTAAAGACTATGCTAGAAGAAAAGGAGTTTTATAGTAGGTACTTCCCATTAGATAAATTCTAAATTGACAAGTAAAAATATATGTGATAATATGTAATTAATGAGTGAGGGCATAACAAAAATAAAAAAGAAAACAAGGAGGAAATTAACATGAACACAAACATTATTAAGGGAATTGATGAAGTAATTAAAGGGCTTACAACAATCAAAGGGGCTTTAATGGCTACAGACCATACCCCAATTAAGGAAGCAGTAAAAGAAGCAATCGAGGAAGTATTACCTAATGTAGTTGCAGAAGAAGAACCAGCAGAAGAACCAGCAGAAGAAGTAAAGAAAGTTGAGAAAAAGTCTAAAGTAGTTGAGCCAGAAGTTGAGAAAGCAGAAGAGGATACAGAAGTATCTGGATTTGACAGAGAAGCTAAGAAAGCTGAACTTGAAGAAATGAAGTACAATGACCTTAAAGCATTAGCTGGAACATTAAGAGGGGCAAGTGCTGTAGGCAAAAAAGCAGAGATTATTGAAAGTATCCTAAATGCTTATGAAGCTTTGAGAGGAGCACCAAGTGAGGAAGAAACAGCCGAAGGAGAAGAACAAGAGGTACAGGATGAAGCCGAAGAGTACAAGGATGTTGCTGATGAGCAAGAGGATGGAGAAGTAGATGACAGAGAAGATTTTGCAGAATTTGCAGAGTTTGCAGAGTTCTTAGAGTCATTAGAAACAGATGAAGTCAAAGAAATTGCAGAACAAGCTGGAATTAAAGTAGGCAAGAAAGTAGTTAAAGCGAAGTTAATTGAAGAGTTAGTAAAAGATTTAGATAAACTTGTGGAAGCATTAGAAGCTCTAGGCTACTATGATGAGGAAGATGAAGGAGAGGGCGAAGATGAGACTGTAGAAGCTCCAGAAGAAGTTGAAGAAGAAACTGGAGATGAAGAAGATGAAAGAGTTAAAATCGTTGAAGAATATGGACTTGATGAATATACAGTAGAAGAGTTAGCAGATATATGTGCTGAATTTGAATTAAGTACTAAAGGCAAAAAACAAGCATTGATAGATAGAATTGTAAAAGGAATAATGGATGGGACTATTGAATTTGAAGATGAGGAAGAAGCAGAGGAAGAAGAAGTTCAAGAAGAAGAAATTCAAGAAGAGAAAGCTCCTCTAAAGAAAGTAGCTGAAAGTGGAAACCCAGAAGTAACAAAGAAAGAAGCAGAAATTGAAGCAGATATTAGAGATAAGTACGAAAAAGGAAAGCTGAAAGATAATGCAATCAAAAAGTTCTTAGACAAGTACAATGAAGGAGACCCAGAGTGTGCTGGATGTAAAGGATGCTCCAAAGAAGATATGTTAGAGTGTTACATTGACATCCATAAAGCATTAGTAGATGATGACGGAGATGTAAATGAGTTTGAAGAGCCTTATGTGAGACATGGTGAGTACTTCTGCTGTGGAAGGGAGATTATAGAATTAGAAAATGGGAACTTATATTGTTCCGTATGTGGTCAGGAGTATGAGGAATAAGACATGAAGAAGTGACTAAATAAAATTTATAGACCTAAGAATAAGTATAGGGAGATATGCTATTTAGATGAAGCAAGGGAAGTTAGAGTTAAAGCCGAAAAGAAGTATTTTAAAGATTTCAGATATAAGCTTATAGAAGTAGACTAGGGAGGGCTTTGACCCTCCTTTTAGTTTACTTACATATTCAAATTCAAGGGGGAAAATTAAATGAATGAGAAGAAATTTTATCTAATTAACACTTGTCCAAGATATGGTGAGCACCTATTAAGAACTTTCAAGAATAAAAAGGATGTAAACTCTTTCCTATTAAATACTGAAACACCTAACCGATATAAACTAGTCTATGGCGAAGAGCTAAAATTTACAAAGAGTACAACAATGCTATTCACTCCAAGCGTAGAGGAATTGGAGGGATATAGCATATGAAAACCAATAAAATAATTTTTGTATTATTAAGTATTTGTGTTATAATTGTACTTGCTTTATCTATATTCAACTTTGTAAAAATAACAGGGGAAGCATATACTTCCTCTGATGACATAGATGTTACCCAAAGAGACCTCGAGGAGTTCATAGTTCAAGTTGATGAGTTAGAAAAGACTTTAGAGGAGTTAGAAACAGAGCTAGATAGGCAATTAGCAGAGATTATCAAGCTACACCAAGAATTAGAGACTAGACAGCAGTTAGAGGATTTACTAGTAGATATTATAATGACAGAAGGATACCCAGAGCCTACAGAAGAATTTGCCAGAGAGCTGTCCAAGTTAGTTATTAGCATTAGTAAGGAGTATGAAGAGACTTATGGATTTGAGAATGATATAGCTAAGTTAATGAGTATTATTAGAGTAGAGAGTGAGTTCAATCCTAATTGTAAGAGTAGTGCTGGAGCTAAAGGACTAATGCAGTTAATGGATGCTACAGGACAAGCCTATGCTGAAAAGCTAGGATTTAAAGAATACAATCCATATGACCCAGAGCAAAATATTAGAATAGCATGGTACTACTATAACATAAACAAAGAAAAAATGGGGGAGGATAAGGCTATAGTAGCTTATAATCAAGGATATAGGAATTTAACTAAAGCAGTACAAGTATCTAAGGGAAATCCAAGAAGTTATCTAAATAAAATAAAAACTCACAATGATAGATATTCTATAAAGTTAGAGGAAGTTCTACCCTAATTTGATTTGCTTACTTGTTATAATAGTTGTTGAGTAAGTAAAATTGTACTATAATGATAAATACACAGATAAACAAGGGGAGGGGCAATTAAAGATGGAAGAGATATGGAAACCTATTTCTAATTATGAGGGCTTATATGAAATCAGCAATTTAGGGAGAGTAAAGAGTTATGTTAAAGACCCTAAAGGGAGGATTTTAAAACAGGCAGTAAACCAAAACGGATATAGCTACGTAAATCTATGTAAGCCAGGGGATACTTCAAGAAATTTTAGAGTTCATAGGTTAGTAGCAGAGCATTTTATACCAAATGAGGATGAATTACCTTTTGTTAATCATATTGATGGAGATAAGAGTAATAACTCAGCTTCAAACTTAGAGTGGTGTACACAATCACATAACATATTAGAAGCATACAGATTAGGGCTTAACTATGCTACAGGAATGAAGAGGGTAGCTAAAATAAAAGATGGGAAAATAGTATCTATCTATAACTCTATTACAGAAGCATCTAAGGAGTTTAGTAATGGTAGAGTAGACCACACCAAAATTTCTAACATTAGCAGATGCTTAAATGGCAGGAGACCTACTGCATACGGATTTGAGTGGAAGTTTGTTACTAGAGGATTTATGGAAGTTCCAAGTGAGTTTAAAAAGAATGATGTACCTACAATTATGCCACAAAGGGGTACAAGTAAATCTGCTGGATATGATATAGCTACACCTATAGATGTAATATTAAAACCTAATGTACCTACTCTTATCTGGACAGATGTATGTAGTTATATGCAAGATGAGGAAGTGCTAACACTACACGTTCGTTCATCAATGGGAATAAAGAGAGGAATAAGATTAGCTAATACAGTAGGGATAATAGATGCAGATTATTTTGCAAATCCAAATAATTACGGAAATATAGGGATTTGTTTAGTAAATACAACAAATGAGATTATAAAGCTAGAAAGAGGGGAAAGGATAGCTCAAGCAATCTTTATGCCTTATTTAGTATCTGATAACTGTAATACAGATAAAGACAGAGTTGGTGGTATTGGCTCAACTACTAAAATTAATTAAGGGGGAATATAAACATGACTAAAGTAAAAAAGAGAGACGGAGCTATAGTAGAGTTTGATAAGGACAGAATATATAATGCTATTGGAAAAGCTATGGAGAGAGTGAATAATGATAATTATGATTTAGCAACTAACATAGCTAACTACATTCAAGAAGCCTTGAAAAACGTTGGTATGGTTAGTGTAGAGGAAATCCAGAATTTAGTGGAAGAGCAATTAATGAAATCTGGAGATAGTGATGTTGCAAGGGAGTATATTTCATACAGGAATAAGAGGGACATAGCTAGAAGTGCTAAAACTATGGAATTATTCAAAGAAATAATAAATGCAGAGCCTAATGAAGTTACGAGAGAAAATGCAAATATGAACGCAGATACACCATCTGGTATGATGATGAAGTTTGCTAGTGAAACATCCAAGAAGTTTACCTCATTAATGCTTCTTAAACCAGATGCAATAGATGCATATACAAATAACTATGTGCACTTCCACGATTTAGATTACTACCCAACTAAAAGTACAACTTGTATCCACCATCCACTAGATAAGATTCTTGAGGAAGGATTCAGAGCAGGACATGGAGCTAGTAGACCAGCTAAGAGAATTGAGACCGCTTCAATACTAGGCTGTATATCAATGGAAACAGCCCAAAATGAGCAACATGGAGGACAAAGCATACCAGCATTTGATTATTACCTTGCACCATTCGTTAAGAAAACGTTTCAAGAGGAATTAAAGCAAGTAGGAGAGCTTTTAGGATTAACTACTACACATCTAATGGACTACCAACCTAAAGAGTACTTAGAGCTTGATTTAGAGGGATTAGAGGGAGACGATAGGCTAATACAGTTTGCTATAAATAAGACTGTGAGAAGAGTTCATCAATCTATGGAAGCCTTTATACACAACATGAACACTATACATTCAAGAGGAGGAAATCAAGTAGTTTTTAGCTCTATAAATTACGGAACAGATACCACCCCAGAAGGAAGATGTATTATTAGAGAAATACTGCTAAGTACAGAGCAAGGAGTAGGTAATGGGGAGACAGCTCTATTCCCTATTCAGATATGGAAGAAGAAGAGGGGAGTAAACTATCTACCGACAGACCCTAACTATGACCTTTATCTACTAGCTTGTAAAGTATCAGCTAAGAGATTTTTCCCTACATTCTTGAACTTAGATGCTAAGTTTAATCAAAATGAAAAGTGGAGAGAGGATGACCCTAAGAGATATAACTATGAACTAGCTACAATGGGGTGTAGAACAAGAGTTTATGAAAATAGGTTTGGAGAGAAGTCATGTATAGGTAGAGGAAACTTATCATTTAGTACTGTGAATATAGTTAAATTAGCTTTAGAAGCTAAGAATAACTCTCAAAGTACTGAAGATACTATAACAGAATTTTTTAAATTACTAGACAAGTATTTAGATATAACAGCAGAACAACTTTATGATAGATTTAAGTTTCAAGGAACAGCAACAGCAAAGCAGTTCCCACTACTAATGAGTTCACTATGGAAAGATGGAGATACTTTAAAACCAGATGATTATGTAAAAGAAGTTTTAAAACATGGAACGTTAAGTATAGGATTTATAGGACTAGCAGAATGTCTTAAAGCTTTATTAGGGGTGCATCATGGAGAATCCGAAGAAGCTCAAGAGTTGGGAATTAAAATTGTAAAGCATATGAGAGATAAATGTGATGAGTATTCAGATAAGTATGACCTAAATTACTCCTTATTAGCTACTCCAGCCGAAGGACTATCTGGAAAATTCGTAAAGAAGGATAGGGAGAAATATGGGATAATAGAGGGGGTAACAGATAGAGATTACTATACGAATAGTAGCCATATCCCAGTATATTATAAGTGTACAGCTAGTCATAAAGCTAGAATAGAAGCTCCTTATCATGCTTTATGTAATGCAGGACATATATTCTATGTAGAGCTTGATGGAGATGCTACACATAATCCAGAGTCTATTATGGCAGTAGTAGACCTTATGGATAAGTATGACATAGGGTACGGAGCTGTAAACCATGCTAGAAGTAGATGTTTAGATTGTGGATTTGAAAATGCAGATAAGGACTTAAGCGTATGTCCAAAATGTGGAGGAAAACATATAGATACATTACAAAGAATTACAGGATATTTAGTAGGAACTACTGATAGGTGGAATAAAGCTAAATTAGCAGAACTGAGAGATAGAGTAACGCATGATTGTAAGTAGTACTATAAGAGCCTGTAACAAGGCTCTTTTTTAAAGGAGGAAAGGCTATGAGAGTGGCTGGATTTTACGAAGAGTCAATCAGTAATGGAATAGGATGGAGAGCAGTGCTCTTTGTTAGTGGATGTCCTCATAGGTGTGAAGGATGTCATAACATGAAAACATGGGACAGTAACTATGGGATAGAGTATGATGAGAGCTATTACTTAGATAAAATCAAGAGTAGTGATATAATAAGTGGATTAACACTATCTGGGGGAGAGCCTTTTTTATATGCAAAGGAACTAATTCCATTAGTTAAGAAAGTGAAGGAATTAGGATTAAATGTATGGAGCTATACAGGATACACATTAGAGGAGCTATTAGAACATAATGACCCATACAAATTAGAGTTACTGGAAGAGATAGATGTACTAGTAGATGGGAAATATATAGAAGAGTTAAAAGACCCAGAGCTTAGATTTAGGGGGAGTACTAATCAAAGAATTATTAACTTAAATAAATTAAGGGCAGGAAATAAGATAGAGGACTGCTTGATTGATTAAGGGGAAATTAATGTGAAAAATAAAGTTATAATTATTGAAGGAGCACAGGGAGTAGGAAAAGGAACAATAACTAATATACTTAGGGAGCAGATGCCTTATACAAACCTACTAAGACTATCTGGAACTAGCGATAAGACAGCAGAAGGAAAGAGTAAGGTATATAACATTAGAATAGCAGAGTTAGATATGATAAGAAATAGCAGATTTTGTGATATAAACTTTATATTAGATAGAAGTTATCTATCAGAAGTAGTGTACTGTAAAATTGGCTATAAAGATTATACATTTGAAGAAGAGAGCCTTAATCTTAATAACTTCTTAAATGATTTGACTAAATATTATGATGTTTATGTATTTGTACTTACAGCTACTCCAGAGGAATTTGAGAGTAGATTAAATAGAGATAAGCCAGAGTTCTTAAATTTAAAGTTCAATTCAGATAATAGTATTAGACAGCAGGAAGCATATTTAGAGGAGATGTATAACTTAAAGAGAACTTACCCTACAATTAACTGTCACAAAGTTCCTACTAGTGGTAGAGACCCTTATGACATAGCTTATGATATATTAAGTGTAGTGAGAGATTAAAGTTGACAAACATATGCTCACTTGTTATAATAAGTATAACTAAATTTAAGGGGGGAAAATAATGTATATTGAAAATGAGCCTAAAGTAGAAGAGATAATCTATGAGGACACAGTAATAAACTTCTGTCCTATAGGGAAGAGTCTCTACAGAAACAATTTAACTATCACAATTCATCCAGACAAAGTTCTTCCAGATTATATTGAGATGCACAAAGAAATAAGAGAACTTGAAGGTAAAAGCCTTATTATTGAAGAAGTAGTAGATTTAGTATTAGATATTGTAAAGAGATACAATCCTCATGGAGCTAGAGTAACAACTGTTGTAGATGATGCTAACCACCCTAAAGTAACTATTTCAAAGTCATATGTAAGAACTGTGGAAGAATTATAAAGAGGATGTAATTATGAAAAAGAAACATATTAAAGCTCCTAAACCTAAGAAGCAGAAGATACAAGTCAAGGAAGCTAATGGGGAGGTTAAAGTGATAGGGGAATATGACCCTAACACAAAGATTTTCACTTGTAAGAGAAAAAGAAGTGAACACTTAATGAGGAAGTGGATGGCATGGGGATTAGATGCAAAGGCTGTAGACTTCTTATCTAAAGAACAAGCTATAGTACATTTAAAAGATACAGAAAGTAAATGGGAGTATAAGTGTGAAGCCATAGACTTCAAGATTAAAGGAAAACTAGAAGAGTTCCACCAACACAGACCTCAATACTTCTTACCTTTAGAGGAGTGGGAAGTAGTTAAAGCAAAGAGTAGAAGTATGGTAATAGAGTGTCTAGAGAAAGACTGCAAACATAACTTTGGAAACCAATGTATGAGAGGAGTCATTAGGCTGGGAGAAAAGGGAGAATGTGTGAGCTATGAAGAGAAATTTGAATAATATTATAGTGGACAAGGGGAGTATCATAAATAAAGATACTGGGGAAATATTAGGAGTAACATCTCCCAAGTTCCCCAACTGGGATTATGTTAAGTACCTAGAGGAGTTTAATACAACTAAGGAAGTAAGATTTTTAGAGCCAATGACAGCTCAAGAACTAGATGATGACAAGCTCCAGAAATATTTGGCAGAGAACAGAGTAGTAGGGGAGCAAAAATTTGATGGACATAGGGGATTAGTATTTATAACATCTAAAGGAAATAGGATATTTAGTAGAAGAGTCAGTAAACAAACAGGATGGTATGCAGAGAATACGGACTGTATGCCACATATTAGAGACATAGTAGTTCCAGAGGATTTGTATGGAACTGTAATTGATGGAGAGATATTATTACCTATAGAGAATTGTTCGTGTAGACAAGTACAGAGTGTAACTGGAGCTCTCCCAGAGACAGCTATTAAGTATCAATTAGAGAATGGATTTGCTTATTTATGTGCCTTTGACATCTTATACTATAAAGGGATTAATATTCAAAAGATGCCTTTATGGAAGAGGAAAGTATACCTATGGGAAGTGCTTCTAAAGATTAAATCAGACTTTATTAGTATGTGTACTTTATACTGTAATCAAGAGACTATGGACTACTTAAAGTTTAAGTGGAAAGAGTACGGAGCAGACCAAGAGCTAATTGATAGTCTAGTATTAGTACATGACTTTGAACAGCAGTTTAGAGAGTTCCTAAAGGAAGGTAAAGAAGGATTAATAATCAAAGATATTGAGGGGATATATGAGCAGAAGAGAAGTAAAGCATTTGTTAAAATGAAAGCTCATAAGACCTATGATGTAGTTATTATGGGATATGAAGAGCCTACTAGAGAGTACACAGGTAAGGAATTAGACACATGGGAATATTTTGACTATGATGGAACTCCTGTAACCAAGTATTACTACAATAACTGGATAGGGGCAGTAATCTTTGGGGTATGGAAAGATGGAAAGCTTATAGAAGTAGGAAGAACTTCTGGAATGGATGAAGAGACTAGACGGCTTCTGTCAGAGAATAGAGAAGAGTATCTAGGGCAAGTAATAGAAGTAGAAGCACAAGGAATAATTAATAAGGATACTGGAAGCCTACAACATCCTAGGTTTATATGTATTCGTGAGGACAAAAATTCTGAAAGCTGTACTTTTGAAGAACATATAAGAAATTATTAGTAACCCAATAGATAAATCTCCACTTTTATATTAAACTATTTATGAGAACTAAATTGAATAAAAGTGGAGGGGATGTTATGACAGTAGGTAAATACAAACGGAAAGTGTACACACTTGTGTGTGAAGTATGTGGGGAAGAGTTTCAAGTAAAGCAAGTTAAGACTCATGTATGTAGGAGATGCCAGAAGAGCATAAATTCTAAGAAGTATTATGAGAAAAATAAAGAGAAATTAAAAGCAAGAGCTAAAGAGTATAGGGAAGATAATAAAGAAAAGTTAAAAGAGTACTTCAAAGGATATTATATCAAAAATAAAGAAGTTATCAATGAGAAGCATAAGACCTACTATGAGAAGAACAAGGACAGGCTATTAGCTCATTATGAGAAGAAGCGAAGGGAGAGAGGAGAAAAGCCTAACGGATTATCTGGAACAGAGGAAGTAGCTTATAGATTTTTAAAGGAATGGTTTCCTAATAGAAGGATACTAAAACATGATAGAAAAACTATAAAAAGCCCACTTACAGGAGCTTATTTAGAATTAGACTTTTACTTACCTAAGTTAAAGTTAGCAATAGAGTTAAACGGAGTAACTCATTATGAGCCTATATATGGACAGGAGAAATTTGAGAGACAGCAAGTAAATGACGAATTAAAGAGACAGATATGTAGAGACAAGGGGATAACTTTAATAGAGATACCACTTGAGAGTGGAGTTCACTATGATAGATATGATATACAACATGAGAGATTAAAAGAAGTCATGTACCAATATTTAAAGGACAATATTCAATTTAGACCAGATAAATCAAGTGAGATGTGTACCTTTGAAGCTCATATAAGGGAGGAAAATAATGTTTAAGAGAATAAAGATTAAGATAATAGAATGGATAATGAAGTCTTTAGAGATAAACTCAATAAGGAATGTATTAAATGCACAGAATGAGATAAATAAAGAGACAGCTAGGATTATAGAGCAATTAGATAATAGACTAACTATCCAAGAGTACGCTGTAACAGAGTTTACTAAATTGATAGAGGGAGCAGTAGATTTAGAAGTAAAAGACTATCATAAGAATTGGGCTATATTTGCTATTAGAGGAAGTGGACAAGATTATGTGAAGTTTATAGACCTATCAAACCTTAATGTAAGAGAATGTAGAGAGTGGATGAAGAGGTTAGAAAGTATAGGAGTACAAAAAGAGAAGTTTATGTATGATGCTCCAATGGGCATTAAAGATACATTCTTAAGTAAATAGGAGGAGATAAATAATGTCAACAGAATTATTATTAAAAAGTGGAGAAGCATTACTAATTAAGTATTCTAAGAAGGGGAGAAAATAACATGAAAGCATATTTAGCAACTAACTTTTTTGACTTA
>ENA-OWOZ01001053-OWOZ01001053.1-bioreactor-metagenome-genome-assembly--contig:-NODE-1053-length-28091-cov-3.963804_pt1 | contig 28091 bp, 26 predicted proteins | sample MGYA00238140_ERZ651804 | MGnify/ENA primary metagenome ERZ651804 (study PRJEB26910, sample SAMN07631232) | bioreactor metagenome | isolation source: Switchgrass digestor | place: USA: Dartmouth... | reverse complement strand
ACCTGTGTTAATTAATTGATGTAATTTACCCCCGGGAATGAAGGCAAAAGAACCGGTTTCGACTTCATGGTCAGTGCCCTCTAAATGAATTACGCCTGTTCCTGAAACTATATAGATTATATGGGGCCAATCATGAGTATGTCTTGGAGTGCAGGAATCTCCACCGGGGCTTAACTCAAATAAGCGCATCACATAATCCTGCCAGCCGCCTTTTTCCGGTGAAATTAACACTTTTTTGAGGATATTCTCTTTTCCCCCTACATGTATTCCTTCCACATCTTTAGCCCTGCCGACAATCATCTAAACTCCTCCTTCCTCTTTTAAAATAATATATTTAACGTTTTTATAATAAATCCTGCCTTACTACAACCTGACTTCCACAAAATCCCCGGCTGTTATTGAATCTTCCTGTACTTCACAATCAAAGGCAATAACCTTTATGCCTTGTTCTGCCCCTTTTACCAGTGCCTCACCGAAAGCCTGATGGGTTTTATAATTTGGTGCAAAATACCGGACATCTTTCATTTGAATAATAAAAAATATATAAGCCTCATAACCGTCTTCAATACATTCACCCAGTTCGGTTATATGCTTTATTCCCCGTTCCGTAGGTGCATCAGGAAATAAAGCTACTCCATCCTCCTCTAAGGTAACACCTTTTACCTCTACCAGTATTTTTGAATTTTTTGTTTCCAGATAAAAATCAAAACGAGAGTTCTTATATTTATATTCCGGTTTTATTAATTCAACTTCTCCAAAATAGCCACTATCCAGGACCCATTCGTGAAAAATTTTATTAGGTACCTGACTGTCAATATTTACAAGTCGTTCACCTTTATAAACAGCAATTAAATCGTATTTTGTTTTTCTCTCTGCTTTATCTGTTTCCTGCACAAATATGGTCGCATTGGGAACTAATAATTCCTTGCACCTACCTGTATTCTTCACATGACAAATCTCTGTTTTACCCTCAATCTCTATGTTAGCTATAAACCTGTTGGGCCGGGAAAGAAATTTAGCCCGGCGAATGTTTTCATATTTCATATAAACTACACCATTTCCTCTGTAAGATTATTAATCCATTTACCTGATTTTAACCTTCTTAAACTTAAGAAACATTTAACCACTTCTTCCATAAGGGCCAGGGCATAAACAACATGGACCGGAAAATGGAAAACAAAAGCACCCACAAGAGTTAAAGGTACACCTATAAACCACATGGTAAACCCTTCTATCAAAAATGCTTGCCGTGCATCACCACCGCCCCGTAATATACCTACAATAAGCATAATGGCCAAGACCCTGATAAAAAAGATTAAAGAAATCATATACAGGATAATCTGAGAACTGCTCCGGACAGTAGAAGAAACATTAAACATTTGCAGGATAAAAGGAGAAGCTACGGCCAGCATCATCCCTAACCCTATTCCGACTACCACTCCTATTAAAGAAAACCTTTGGGCATAGACCTTACTAAGCCCTTCTTCCCCTGAACCAATGGAATTACCAATCATAACTGCAGCCGCATTAGAAAGTCCGAAAGTAACAACCATAAAAAGATTGCTAACAGTGTTACAGATTTGGATAACCGCCAGAGCCTGGGTCCCCATTCTACCATAAACAGCCACATAAACAAGACTGGCCAGCCCCCAGCATAAATCATTAAAGATAACCGGAGCTATTGTTCGATAAGCATTTTTTACATAAGGGTAGGTAATATCCAACATTTCTTTTAAAGATGCTGCCAGGATTCCTTTTTCCCCATAAATACAGGCCAGTAGAACAGCTGTTTCCAGTACTCGGGAAATCAAGGTTGCTAAAGCAGCCCCTTCTACACCTAAAGCTGGGGCACCGAAATTTCCAAAGATAAATACATAGTTAAAAAAGACATTAAAAACAAGTGCTACTCCACTGATAAACATAGGCAAAGTAGCGTTTCCTATAGACCTTAAGGAAAAACTGTAGACAAAGGTAATGCCTGTGAATACATAACTAAACAGGACTATTTTTAAATAACCTGACCCTAGCTCTATGACCGCTTTTTCATTGGTGAAAAGAGCTATTACCAGTTCGGGGTTAATAAAACCGATAAACATAAATAATAAGGAAATTGTAATTGCCGAAATTAACCCTATGCCCAATATTCGTTTAATATTCTTGAGATCACCTTTTCCCCAGTATTGGGCAATAAAAACACTACAGCCGGCACTTAAACCGATTAAAAACATATGGAAAAAAAAGAAATACTGATTGGCGGTACCTACCGCTGCAATCTCAGTTTCTCCTAAATTTCCTACCATTATTGTATCTACCATATTTAACAGAGAAACAATCAAGTTTTGGGCCATAACCGGCAGAGATAATTTGAGCATTTTAGAATAAAAATCTTTATCACAAAAAGCCCCTGTAAATACCTGAAGAATTTTTTCCATTTAGCTCACTCCAAAAAATAATAACCACCCTGAAAATTTTCAAAGTGGTTAAACTAATTAAGTTTTAATCAATGTTGAAGAAATAAGCTTCCCATCGAGATTTAATAGACCTTTAATCATTTTAGTATAAACACTTTGCTTTGTAAACACATTTTCCTCTTGACACAATTGTTTAATGATGCTAGAATTTTAGAAAAATAATATAAACTTATTGCAATGCTATGAAAGAGAAGAGTAATTGGAGCTCTGCTAGTTCCAGAGAGTCGGTAGATGGTGGGAAACCCGACACAGCAGTCCAATGAAGCCCCTCTTGAGCGCTCTGCCGAAATTTTAGTAAGCAAGCCGGATTCCTCCGTTACAGGAAAACGAGTGGGTCAAAATGTTGGCCAACTAGGGTGGTACCGCGAGTAACTCTCGTCCCTACATAGGGAACGAGAGTTTTTTTATTATATTCACCCTGACCCCATTTCCCTTTAAGTTAACAGCAATAAAGAAAATATAAAGGTCGGTGAATCTTGATGAGTGTTAATCCTGCTTCTTTTATTAATGAAAAGGTTAAAAGTATTCCCCCCTCCGGAATCAGAAAGTTCTTTGATCTTATTAGTCAAACTGAAGGAGTTATTTCTCTGGGAGTAGGTGAACCGGACTTTGTTACACCTGCCCATATTAGAAAAGCCTGTTATGAATCTTTAGAAAAAGGCCATACCATGTATACTTCAAATTATGGCCTCTTTGAATTACGGCAAGCAGTCAGTAAATACTTAACTAAATTCGACTTGGAATATAACCCGGAAAATGAGATATTAATTACCGTGGGAGTTAGCGAGGCCATAGACCTGGCTTTAAGAGCCGTGGTTTCAGCAGGTGATGAAGTCTTGATTCCTGATCCCTCCTATGTTTCTTATGTACCCAGTGTAATTTTGGCTGGCGGCAACCCTATCCCTTTACGTACTTATGCCAAGGACAATTTTAAATTAACTGCCGCTGAATTAAAAAATAAAATTACTCCTAAATCTAAAGTATTGATTTTAACTTTTCCCAATAACCCTACAGGAGCAATAATGACTAAAGAAGATTTAGAGCCTATTGCACAAATCGTGGAAGAACATAATTTAATCGTTATTTCCGATGAAGTTTATGGTGAGTTAACCTATACAGGACAGCATTTTTCCTTTGCCGCTCTCCCGGGAATGTGGGAAAGAACCATCACTTTAAACGGTTTTTCCAAAGCCTTTGCCATGACCGGCTGGCGCATAGGTTATGCTGCCGCTCCTAAGGAAATATTAAGTGCTTTAGTAAAAATCCATCAATATACCATGCTCTGTGCACCTATCATGGGCCAAAAAGCTGCTTTAGAAGCATTGACTAACGGGGAAGAGGAAATGAAAAAAATGGTTGCTTCCTATAATAAACGCCGTCAGCTCATTGTAAATGGCTTAAGGGAGATAGGCCTGGAATGTTTTGAACCCCAAGGTTCTTTCTACGTTTTCCCTTCCGTTAAAAATACAGGTTTAACCTCAGAAGAATTCTCGGAGAAACTGTTAATAGAGGAAAAAGTAGCTGTAGTACCGGGTAACGCCTTTGGAGAAAGCGGTGAAGGTTTCATCCGCTGCTGTTATGCAGCCTCTGTTGATAATATCAAGGAAGCTTTAGTGCGAATGAATAGATTTTTAAAGAACCTATAAAATTTCATGTTTAAAGGGACCTCTTTCCCTAAAGAGGTCCCTCGTTTAATTTTTCTACCCCAGTTTAAATCTATCCCAGGGATCGTATATTTTCGGAAAGCTTTTAAAAGATACTTTCTTATTGAGAGTTGGATGGTCAAAACTAATTTCATGGGACCAAAGAGCAATTTGTTGTCCCACTTTATTTACTTTTGTCCCATATTTCTGGTCACCGTATAAAGGATGACCAATTGTCGAAAATTGTACCCGGATCTGATGTGATCTTCCTGTGTGTAAATGAATTTTAACCAGAGAAAATCCATTTTGGGTATCTATTACTTCATAATCAATCCTTGCTTCTTTAGCCCCGGGAATACCTTTTTCCACTGCATAAACCATATTTTTCTTATGGTCCTTTAATAGATAATGTACTAAAGTACCCCTCTCTTTTTCTGGTTTTCCATGAATAACAGCTAAATATTTTTTGGAAAATTGTCCCTTTTGTATTTGGCTGGAAAGCCGTGACGCCGCCTTGGAGGTTTTGGCAAAAACCATGACTCCACCAACCGGTCTATCTAATCTATGAACTAAACCTAAATAAACATTTCCCGGTTTATTATATCGTCGTTTCAGATCAGCCTTCAAAAGAGTCAACATATCCAAATCCCCGGTGTGGTCTCCTTGGGACAGAATATTTGGTGGTTTGATAACCACCAGCAAATGATTATCTTCGTAAATAATGGGTATTTCCATGATTTTTCCCCCAATATCTAAGCGCCTTTTAGCCATGTTTTTTATCATTTTTACCTTTAGAAGTTGTTCTTAGATACACTGTACTTTGCGGTAGATTGATACCAGAGACCCACTCCTGATAATAAAATACCTGACACTAAAAGAATCGTTCGAATTGAAATTATATCCGCAAGAGGCCCAAAAAACAGTATAGCAACAGGCATTGCAATACCTGTGACTATTTGCACCAGAGAAAATACCCGTCCCATCATGGACGCCTCCACGTTCTCCTGAATTAAAACAGTTTGAGCGGTAGCGATAATCGGCATAAAGAACCCGGCAGCACCCATAATAATTAGGTAAATAATAAAATTGTGGGCAACTCCCAAAAGAGCGAAAGCAATGCCGAAGCTCACCAAACAAATGGCTACAGTACGGATTTTATCTTTGAATTCACCGCGCAGGGAGACAAAAACCCCTCCTAACAAAGTCCCGACAGTCCAAACCATTTCGTTAGCTGTTAACCGCCAAACATCACTGCCAAAAGTCCGTTCCACAAATAAAGGAGTTAATACTGCAGCCGGTGTAATTAAGATAAAAGATAAACCAAAGCAGATTAAAATCCCTTTTAAAAACTTATTGTTAAGCGCATAGTCAATTCCTTCTCGCAAATCAGCAAAAACAGATGCTGACTCGGTTGACCGGGCAACTTTTTCAATAGGAATTAAACTAAGGATTAAAATGGCCAAGGAAGCAGTTACTACATCCAGCATAAAGGCCCAGGTAATACCAAAAGAACCCAGTACTACACCGCCCACTGCCGGTGAAAGCAGCATTAACACAGAGCCTAGTGTCTGATTTATACCTTGGACTTTTGTTAACTTATCTTGAGGAACAATTTGGGGAAATATTGCTCCCACTGCAGGTATTTGAATTCCCGCCCCTAAAGAACGAATAAGAGAAATCCCTAAAAGCAAATCCATTCTTTCTTTTCCCAGGAAAAAGGCAATGGCCGGTATTAACGTGAAAAAGGCAATAAAACCATCTGAGAGCATAATCAGATATTTACGGTTATAACGATCTGCCCAAACCCCCGCCCATAAGGAAATCACAACCTGAGGCAGCAAAGAACAAATTGTAAAAGCCATAACCCATTTGCCTGAGGAAGTTTGTAAAGTTATATACCAGATAATAGAAAAACTAACAACAGATGAACCGAAAAGGGATATATTTTGGCTGATTAAAAATAAAATTATACTCCTTCGGTAAGAATTATTTTCCCGTAAAAAATTAGTATTTATAATATATCATCCTTTCCTTTTAACCGGAAAAACACAAAAAAAGACGACGGAGAATACCATCGTCCTAATAAATACTAATCTATGCAAACTAATAAAGTTAGTATTAAAGATGTGTCTTCTCCGGATTATCAAATGTTAATTTGTAAAAATGGGCACACTTATCCCTGTAAGTATAGTCAAAAACAGGAATCATGCGTACAATTGCCACCTTCATTCCGGAAAAGATAAACATCTTTTTCACCCCAAGATAATAAATCTTTAAATATGATATTATAATTTAGTTTAAAAATCAATAAAACTCCATACCTTCTTTAACCAGTTTTTCTTCCCAAATCATCTTTAGCAAATCCAAGTCTTCTGTATAATCGGTTTTAGTTTCATCTTTATCATAATCCAGATTCTCAAGTATTTGAAATGCAAAGTTATCTTTACCATACCTCTGCCAATCTTTTTGCAGTTTTTTATTAGGGTGATTACCCAATTCCAGCTTAAATTTTATACTATTTATAGCACTTTTTAAATCCTGAGTTCCTTGGAGAAAACACTTATTGTCAAACTTGGAACGGATAATAAATACCCCCATCTCAGGCTTCATCTGCTTATACCATTCTTTTAATTCTTTCTTTCTATCCAAATTAATACCCCATTTCTCTGAGAATCCTGGCCAAAGTACGTAACCTTTCACCAATTAATTCATCATCTTCACTTAGAACCTGGTTAAATAATTTAATATCCTCATTAATTTTTTCATTTTCCGTACAAATTGCTACCGTCATAGCATCACCCTGCAATCCAACTCTGTCTATAACAGGATTATCGGGATTATATAAATTTTCATAGCGGTACGCATCCATAAAGTATAAGCGGGTTCTGCAGATAAGAATTGCTAAATCCAGCACACGGTGAAGAGGCAGCTCTTCAGACTGTCTGGACCATTTCTCTCCCGTATGTCTCCATACTTTAGCCGATATTTCTACCTTCCCCCGATCATTCCACTGCGCCAGTCCCAAGGAAAGCCCCTTCGCTTCGGAATTATAAGCATATCTGCCGTCAACGTTTTCATAGTTTTCGGATACAATAACCGGTTTATGTTTTAACGTAGTAGGTATTTTCATAACCCTTTACCTCCAGCTTTTTTTAAATCATATTTAGTAATTTACTAATTTAGTAATTTACTAAATATTTGACTTAACTATAATATAACTTGACCACCTTGTCAAGAAAACTTAAAAATTTAAATAAAAATAGCACATTACCACAAACAAGAATTCCAACTTTGACTCAAAACTCCTGTAATTATGATAATTTATTTTCCATTTAAAATTTTTAAAACTTTTTCACTTTTGGGCAGGATTTAATATGTTTTGCATAAAATATATTAATTATAAATGTTTTTTACTTAATCCATAAATAGTAATAGAAAGGAGAGCAAAGGCATGAGAAAAAGAAAAATATTGGTAACATCAATATTTGTACTATTTTTAATAACAGCCTGCTCTGCTAATGATGAACTTCCCGAAAACATTAGTAAAGTAGCAATAGATAAATCTATTGAAATAATAGAGGAAAATGAATTGGTTAAAGATGCCGCTTTAATTTACAGAAGTAATTTAAATATGTTGATATTTGCTATTCAAACTTATGAAAAAATTAATTCTGAAACCGCGAAAGAATTAGGAGAGACTTTTATTCGCAGTTTTGGTGAACAAATAGCCTTGGAAAAAAACTTTTCTTTTCCCACTGAACAAAGCTTTGGCGGCATATACAATATCTATGATTTATTAATTGTTGTGGGTACAGGATCAGATGACTTTTTACTCAAAGGGAGGAAATATACAGAAGACCTTAAGATTTCCTGGGAAACTTAACAGATTTTTGACAGTTTTTTAATCTAAACTTTTTTCTTGTGCTATAATTTACTCAGGTGATTTAGATGCAAATATTTAAAAACGGATGGAACCAGTTTCTCGCAGAAGAACTTAAAAAAGATTATTATTTAAAACTTAGGGCATTTCTAATTACAGAATACCGAACCAGAATTATTTATCCGGACATGTATGATATCTATAATGCTTTACACTATACGGATTATAAAAATGTTAAAGTTGTTATTTTGGGTCAAGACCCATACCATGGACCGGGACAAGCCCATGGACTGAGTTTTTCCGTTAAACCCGGCGTCCAGGCTCCTCCGTCCTTAATGAACATTTTTAAAGAACTCCATGATGACCTAGGTTGTTACATTCCCAATAACGGCTATTTAAAAAAATGGGCTGACCAGGGAGTCCTGCTTTTGAATACGGTCCTGACAGTGAGAGCCGGCCAGCCTAATTCCCACCGAAATATTGGTTGGGAACATTTTACCGATAGAGTAATCACTTTATTAAATAACCGTGAAGACCCAGTTGTTTTTATTTTATGGGGCAAAAACGCTCAATCTAAATTAAACATAATTAACAATCCCCGACATTTCATCATTAAATCACCTCATCCCAGCCCTTATTCGGCTCATCGAGGTTTTTTCGGCAGCAAACCTTTTTCGAAAGCAAATAACTTCCTAATCTCTATCGGCAAAGAACCTATAGATTGGCAAATTGAAAATATATAAAAAAGGTGATTTAATCATTTTCGCTGATTAAATCACCTTTTCGTTTTTTTTAATAATCTCTTATTCCATGACAGTTAGATTATCCGGAATAATTAATTCGGCTTCCGTTTTCGCTTTTATTTCTTCCACGGTAACCCCAGGGGCCATTTCCCTTAAAACAATACCTTCAGGGGTTACTTCCATAAACCCTAGTTCTGTAACAATAATATCTACTTCCTCACAAGCAGTTAAAGGCAGAGTACATTTTTTCAAGATTTTGGGTTCACCCTTCTTAGTAGTGTGCTCCATGGCCACAATTACTTTCCGGGCACCAACCACTAAATCCATGGCCCCACCCATTCCGGGTACCATTTTTCCCGGTATGACCCAGTTGGCCAGGTTTCCTTTTTCATCTACTTCTAAAGCACCCAGTACCGTTGCCGCTACATGTTTTCCTCTAATAATAGCGAAAGACATGGCACTGTCAAAAAAACATCCACCTGGCAAAACGGTAACAGGTTGTCCACCGGCGTTGATCACATCCTTATTTTCTTGCCCTGCCAAAGGAGTAGGCCCTAAACCTAACAGCCCGTTTTCCGATTGAAAAATAACATTTATATCCTTAGGCACGAAATCAGCTACCAAAGTGGGCAGTCCTATGCCCAAATTAACCACATCTCCGTCTTTAAAAAGCCGCGCAACTCTTCTGGCAATAATTTCACGGGAATTTGTCATTTACTTACCCTCCTTAGCCCTGGATAATCTTGTCCACAAAAATACCCGGTGTTACAATTTCTTCCGGATTTAGGGCACCCACTTCTACGATTTCTTCCGCTTCCACAATAACCAAATCCGCAGCCATAGCCATTAGGGGGTTAAAATTACGTGCGGTACCCCGATAAACTAAATTTCCAAAAGTATCAGCTTTATAAGCTTTTATCAAAGCTATATCCGCTTTCAAAGGTAACTCCAACAGGTATTTCTTTCCGTTAACTTCAAGTATCTCTTTTCCTTCTTCCACTATGGTACCCACTCCTGTGGGAGTTAGAAAACCACCCAAACCGGCACCTCCGCAGCGGATTCGCTCGGCAAAAGTACCCTGAGGAACCAACTCTACTTCCAACCGACCGTCATTCATTCTTTTTCCCGTTTCCGGATTTGAACCTATGTAAGAACCAATTACCTTTTTTATTTGATTATTGGCAAGAAGTTTCCCCACCCCTTTATCTACAAAAGAAGTATCATTGGAGATAACAGTAAGATCTTTTGTTCCTTTTTCATAGATTGCCTCTAACAATTTTAAGGGTGCACCCACATTTAAAAAACCTCCCACCATAATCCTTTGACCATCTTGGATAAAGGACAGGGTTTCTTCTAAAGTTACTACTTTATTAATCAAATATTATCACCCTTTCTTTATAAACTGGAAAAGAAAAAGGCCTAACTAAAAAGTTAGGCTCCTTCCCCTGAGATTAACAAGCTCCCTTACTTTCACATTATAAACATGTTTTTCATTAAGTGCAAGGCCTCCGGTTTGCAAACAGGATACCATTTAGGGCTTATTTCCTGTACAGACAAAACCTTAATTTTTAATTTGTTTAAGACAGGTCAAATAATGTAAAATAGCCAATAACTAAAATCCCCAGTACAATCCTATACCAGCCAAAGGCTTTAAAGTCATTGGTTTTAATGTATCCTAATAAAAAGCGAATGGCCAGTACTGAAACGATAAAAGCTACCACCATTCCCGTTGCTAAAATGGCCATTTCCAATCCGGTAAAATCAAAGCCAAACTTAACCAGTTTCAACCCACTGGCTCCAAACATTACCGGAATAGAAAGGAAAAAAGAAAATTCAGCAGCTATATAACGTGATGTCCCTAAAATTATAGCCCCAAGAATGGTAGCCCCGGAACGTGACGTCCCAGGAATCAGTGATAAGACCTGGAACATTCCAATGAGGAAAGCAGTCATATAGGTTAATTGTTCAAAACTCTGCACTCGTGGTATTCTACCTTTATTACGATTTTCAATAATGATAAATAAAATTCCATAAACAATTAACATTACGGCAACAGTCTGATAATTATAAAAGTGTTCGTTTAACCAGTCGTCAAATAATAACCCTAAAACTGCCGCCGGAATAACACCCACAATTACTTTATACCAGATTTGCATAGTTTCAATTTTTTCCAGTCGAGATTTTCTAGGGGAAAAAGGATTTAATTTATAAAAATATAGAAGAACAACAGCCATAATTGCCCCTAATTGAATAACTACAAAGAACATTTCTTTAAAGGCAGCTGATGCATTTAACTGAATAAACTCCTCCACCAAAATCATATGTCCGGTACTGCTTATGGGCAACCATTCGGTTATACCTTCCACTATTCCTAAAAATACCGCTTTTAGTAGTTCAATTAAGATCATATTTTTTCCTCCATTTAACTTTAAATAAAGAAAGGATTTACCTAAACTAATATACTACTTTTTACAATGTCCTAGCAAGACCAAAATAATAAGACCCGCCAAAAACAGGTCTTACAAACATTCTTTAAATATAATCTTCGTTAATATAGGATGCTTTAATTTCACCGTAGTATAATACGTGATAATCTCCTTGTTTGTATGCAGTTCCTTTGATTTCAGGGATAAGTAAAGACGGTTCCATGGATTGTTGATAAACTACTTTACATTCAAAATACCGACCACACCCGTCAATAATGGGAGTTTCCATGGTTTGAGCAGGCAAAAGGTTCAGCTTAGCTTCTTTAATTTTATCCATATCCCTGCCGGATTTAGTGCCACAAAGGGCTAATTCCTTCTTAAAATCATTTTTCAGGGGAATACTTATCGTAAACTCTTTCGCCTCTTCCAGTAATCGGTATGTATGCCGGGAATGACGAACCAGTACCATAAAAACAGGCATTTTCCAGATATAACCCACAGTACCCCAACCGATAGTCATAGTATTTAATTGCTCTCCATTTTTTACGGTCAAGAAAGCCCCTTTGGGAAGCTGCTCTAAAACCTCCTTCAGGTACTCATTATAGCCTACGTTTTTCATCCAAATTCACTCCTTAATCTACATTTACTAATTTTTTCTATATCTATGGTTATGTTACCATTTCCCACCAACATCCTCAACAAAAATCTTTCACTTATCCTGGCTTCTACAGAAATATTAGCCCAGAATTAATAATTAAGCCCTTATCCATCTGTTATTCCTGTGCTTACAGCATAATTGCAAATGGACATAAAAATAAGCATACCGGAAAAATATAATCGAATTAATAATTATAATTTCAATTTCTTGGTTAAAAAAGCGTCATTTCATTATTTTCTCTCTTAATCAAATCACTTGTATTGTTACTAGGATTATTTACTTTAGTTGAAACCTGGTAGTAGGATAAACGATTATTTGAGTTATTTTCTAATATGTTTAACAATTGGTTTTTATCTCTAAATTCAGGATTAATCCAGTCCAACTCACTCTGTGAGTTTAAGATAATCGGCATTCGATTGTGGATATGAGCAATATTTTCAAGAGCATCAGCCGTAATAATTGCGCAAGAATTAATTAATTCATCACCGTTTTGCCAAAGGGCTCTAATGCCGGCAAAAGCAAAAATTTTGTGGTTTTCCAACAAAAAATAAAAAGGTATTTTTCCCTTGCCCCTCTTTTGCCATTCATAATAGCCATCAGCAATTATCAAGCATCTGTTGTTATAAAAAGAATCCCGAAAAGAGGGCTTTTCAGCAATTGTTTCCACCCGTGCATTAATCAATTTATTACCAATTTTCTTATCTTTAGACCAGTGAGGTATTAATCCCCACTTATGATAATCAAAACATAGCTGCTTACCCTCACAATAAATTACCGCTACTTCCTGCGACGGTGAAACATTATAATTTTCAGCATATATTTTATTGGAAATATCTATGATTTCGCGATTAAATCTTTTTTGGTATTCTTCTAAAATATCTTTTTTCTTCCGTGTTAATGTAAATCTACCACACACAAATACTCACTACCTTTACCTTACTACACCAAATATTGTTATCAGGGTATTTTTTAGACCCTTTTTCGTTAACTTCTCAAATAAGGTTTCCTATCCTTACTGTTTCTATACACTTCCTCCTATGTCCTCTTCAGAGCAAGAAAAAACTCGTTTTTTTCCAAAGCAATATTACGCTAACTCTGCCCTATCCCTGGCTACTACAAAAATATTAAGCCATAGTTTATAATATAAGTCGTTATTTATACTCAGGAGAGGATGCTTAAATGCACACTGGCAGAAATGGGAAAATACGAAAACAGAAACAAGAAAAAAACATGGCCAAAGTATTATGGGAGTTAACCCGCCCTCATACTTTAACCGCATCCATTGTCCCGGTTCTAATCGGAACTATTTTAGCTATGTTTTATGTAAAAATTGACTATCTGCTTTTTTCGGCGATGCTTGCGGCAGTGCTTTTAATTCAAATAGGTACAAACATATTTAATGAATACTATGACTTCAAACGTGGATTGGATACAGCAGAGTCGGTGGGTATCGGCGGAGCTATTGTCCGCCACGGTATGAAACCTAAACATGTGCTCTATTTAGGCCTGGCCTCATATAGTATAGCATTGTTAATCGGAGTTTATATTTGCAGTAACAGTAGCTGGTGGTTAGCTCTTGTAGGATTTATCGGTATGTGTATTGGTTACCTGTACACAGGTGGCCCCCTGCCCATCGCTTATACACCTTTAGGAGAACTTTTTTCCGGTATCTTGATGGGTTCCTTTTTTGTGCTGATTTCCTTTTTTATTCAAACAAACTTTATCAATAGCACTAGTGTCCTCTTTTCCGTCCCTATGGCAATTACAGTGGGGATGATTAACCTTTCCAATAATATCCGGGATCGGGAAGAAGATATAAAAGGGGGACGCAAGACTTTAGCTATTTTATTAGGACATAAAAAAGCAGTTTCTTTTTTGGGAATATCATTTTCTGTGGCTTATCTTTGGGTGATCGTCTTAATCATTGCAGGTATAGCCAGCCCCTGGGTGTTACTGGTCCTTTTCAGTATACCCAAACCCCTAAAGGCCGTTAAATTATTTGACAAAAACAGCCCTCAAAATACAAATATGGCTGCAGCCATGAAGGCCACAGCCCAAACCAATACTTTATTCGGATTGTTAATCTGTTTAGGTTTATTACTTGACTATTTCTTCTAGTTTACACATGCTGCTCTAAACCTTTTTCCGACCGGATAGCCCCTTCTGCAAATTTATCATCAGGCAAAGTAAAAGCAAGAATAACACCTAAAAGGGGAAGGAAGCAAATAATATTCATGATAAAGGGTAAGCCTAAGTTGTCGGCTATTGCACCCAGTAATGTTACTCCAATGGAACCCATACCGACTCCGAAACCAAGGAGTAACCCTGAAGCCAGGCCAATATTATGTGGTAAAAGCTTCTGTCCAAAAACTACTGTAGTAGAAAAAGTGGAGATTAAAGCTGCACCGACAATAAAAGCTAAAACAGGAATGAAGACTCCTTCTAAATGTAAAAACGGGTAAAGAGCAAGTAAAGTAAGGAACATAGAAGCCAAAAGCCCATTACGTCCTCCGAAACGATCGGCAAAAGGCCCCCCTATTACCGTACCTACTGCTCCCGCCACCAAAAATATACTTATCAGATATTCAGGGTCAGTTATACCTTTAAAAGCGGGAAAGTAAAAAGGAATGAAATAAATTAAACCGGCATGTATCCAAGATCTTGTTATTACATAAAGCAATAAAAGTATTAAACTTCCTACCTTATTGCTGCTGCTAACACTTTGCTTTACATCCTTTTTCTTTTGCAGGGTTTTTTCAGCCAGGATTTTTTTGAATCTCGGCATTAAATAAAGAAAAATCAAAGCACCCAGCACACCCGGAACCATTACCCAATGAATGGAGTTAAGACCTGCGAAGCTTAGAACGAAAAGTGCTAACATGGGCCCCAAAGCAAAACCCACATTTCCTCCTACGGAAAATACCGCCATAGAAGACCCCGCCTTACCTTCCACGCTAACATAATGGGCCAGCTTAGACCCTTCCGGATGGTAACCTGCCACCCCTATCCCGCTCAAAAACACCACAACCAACAGTAGCCCATAGGAATTAACTATTCCGGTTAAGGCTAACCCCAAACCGGAAAGAAAAAGTCCCAAAGGCATTAACCAGGGCATACTATAGCGATCACTTAATACTCCGAAAACCGGTTGAACAATGGCAGAACTTACAGTAAAAGCTAAAGCAATTGTACCCACTTGGAAATAATTTAGTTCCAAGCTTTGGGCCAGTAAGGGAGTTATAATCGGAAGAATCCCCTGAGTCAAATCAACAATGAGATGACCAAGACTCAAAAGCCATAAATATAAATTAAACAATTATTTTCACCCACTTCTAATTTTTGCAATCTTCATCAAAAAATAGATAGTTGTATTATACACCATTTTAGTTAAATAGTGATTATTAATCTCCTTCTGTTAATAGATAAATAAACCGGAGATGTGTTATTATAATAAGGACAAATAATGTTCGAGGAGGATTATATGGCCCTTAAATTATATTCTAAAAACATCCCTGATAACATAATTGCACAACTAATTAAAAATAATGTCATCAGTCAGGATCATAAGGTAAAAGCAGTCTATGTTAAAACATTTTTAGGTAAAGTTTATAATGCCAGCATTATTACTTCTCATGAATTAATCAATTGGAGCAAAAAGGGTAAAGAAAACGAAAAAATCGTTATTGATTTAAATGAGGTAAAAGATATAACCCTAGGGGAAGAAGGTATTTATGGAGTAATATATTATGTATTACCTAAAAACAAGGCTCTTTCCCTGAAAATATTAAGAAGAGACTGGGAAAAATTTTATAAGATTTCTTTAAAATATTGGAAGCTTCTTAAGAAGAATTCTTAAACTTTCCCATAAACATTCGACATTTTCTTAAATTTATATTTCTGATAATTATAATAATTGTCAAAGAAATAAATATATTGTATTTTTAATATATAAGGTATAAAAAGAGGGGGGAAGAGTTTATTGAAAAAAAAGTTTTTAATATTTATACTCCTCTTGACATTTCTGTTGGGTGTTATTGGTATAACAGAGGGTGCTATGACTTACACCAGCAGATCGGAATTTTGTGTCTCCTGTCATGTAATGGAGGGACAGTATGAAAGATGGCAGAACTCTTCTCATATCCAGTGGGCAGGCTGTTCTGATTGTCACGTACCCCATGATAATTATGTGAATATGATGATGACTAAAGCCTTAGACGGAATGGGTCATGTGTACGCTTTTACCATTGAAGGTAAACTGGAAGATATTAAAATCAAGGAAAGAAGCGCCAAAGTAGTCAATGATAATTGTTTAAGGTGTCATGAAGATTTGATGCAAGGAATTAATACTGAAGGAAGAAATTGCTGGGACTGCCATAGAGGATTACCACATGGATTTTAATTTAAAGGGGGTATTTCATACATATGAAAAATAAAATCATAATATTTGGTTTGCTGGGAATTATTGTAATACTTTTAGGCGGTATTTTCTTACTTATTAATACTCCCCAAAAAGCTGTAACAGTTTCCACGGTAGAAATACCTAAGGAAGAGATTAACCCGGAAGTTTGGGGGCAAAAATATCCTGATAACTATGATAGCTACCTGAAAAACTATGAAGGCGGAATCGGAGAAAGTAAATACAAAGGCTCAGAAAATTTCAGCCGCCTGGACTCCTGGCCTTTTCAGTACGTTTTATATGACGGCTGGGGAATGGGTATTGACTATACAGAATCCCGCGGACATACCCTGGCGCTTATCGATCAACTGGAAATTGATGATTCCAGAAAAGCAGCAGGCGGAGTTTGTTTAACCTGTAAATCCCCTTATGTTCCTGTACTTGTTGAAACCATGGGCGAAGATTATTTTAGCCTTGATTACTACAAGGTATATAATGAAATACCTGAGGAAGGAAACACCATCGGAGTCGCTTGCATTGATTGCCACAATTCTGAAGACATGAGTTTAAATTTAAGCAGGTGGACTGTTAGGGAAGGTCTGGAAAAACTGGGCAAAGATCCTGATAATTTAACCCGGCAGGAAGAAAGATCAGCTGTCTGTGCTCAGTGCCATGTAACCTACAGTATCCCCAAAAACAGCGAAGGCAAATCCATTGATTTAATCTTTCCTTGGGACGATTCCCAGTGGGAAAATATCACCATCGAAAATATTGAAAAAACAATCGAAGAAAATCAGCTTTATGAATGGACCCATAAAATCACCGGAATGCGCATGGGGCATATCAGACACCCGGAATTTGAACTATTCAGTAATAACAGTACTCACTGGGCCGCAGGCTTAAGTTGTGCTGATTGTCATATGCCCTATGAAAGAGTCGGCAATACCAAAATCACTACCCATCACTGGACCAGTCCTTTGAAGCAGGATTTAAAAGCTTGTATGCAGTGCCATAACTATACTAAAGATGAATTAAAAGAGAGAATCTTCTACATTCAAGACCGGGTCAATCATTTGTTGACTAAAGCCGGATTTGCCGCGGCACAAGCAGCCAAAGCCATTGAATTTGCCAATGAAACAGAAGGCATTGATGAAGAATTATTAAACAAAGCCAAAGAATATTACCGTAAAGCATACTATAGAGTTACTTTTGTAACTGCCGAAAACAGCATGGGTTTCCATAATCCTGAGGAAGCTATGCGGGTTCTCAGTGATGGTTTAGATTATGCCAGAAAATCAGAGATGACAACCCGGGAGGCACTTCTTAAGGCCGGCGTTACTCCACCGAAAGAATTTGATCTGGAACTGGAAAGATATAATTACAACCCGGAATTAAATAAAGAGGCTACTTTAGATTAAAGAAAGGGACACTGGCCGTGTCCCCCTTTTTTTATCATTACCAACCCATCGTGAATTTCTTCAATTTTTCTACCATTCTTGCCATTCTTACCTCTTACGTACTAAGATAAAGAAAAGCTTTAATGTTCCCAAGAAAGGATAGGTGAAGATTATGAAACTACTAAACTTAGGAAAAATCCCCATCAAGTCATGGGCCACGGATATAGAAGAAGGAGCTCTTATCCAAGCTGAAAATCTTTCCAACCTACCCTTTGCCTTTAAACATATTGCCATTATGGCTGATGTTCACGAAGGTTATGGAATGCCAATTGGCGGTGTCTTAGCCTGCCAAGGTATGATCATCCCCAATGCGGTGGGCGTGGATATCGGCTGCGGCATAATGGCGGTTAAAACTGATTTGACGGAAATCTCCCCAGAACACATCAAAAAAGTCATTGATACTGCCTATAAGCTTATCCCCGTAGGCTTTGACCATCATCAAAAACCGCAGGAATGGGAAGGTTTCAACGCCATACCCAAGACAAAGATTTTTAAACAAGAGCTGGATTCCGCCAGACATCAATTAGGTACACTGGGAGGCGGAAATCATTTCTGTAGTATCGAGAAAGGCAACGATGGACATATATGGTTGATGATCCATTCCGGAAGCAGAAATCTGGGCTACAAGGTAGCCAATCACTATAACAATGTGGCCAAAAAATTAAACGAAAAAACTAACCTTGTGCCGAAAAACTTTAACCTTGCCCCTTTAGCCATTGATTCCCCGGAAGGAAAAGAATATTTTGCAGCCATGAATTACTGCCTGGACTTCGCCAAGGCTAATCGAGAGTTAATTTTTAAGCTGTTCTACGAAGTTTTCCAAAAGATAACCGGTTCAAATAAAATCCTGCAAAAGATTGATATCCATCACAATTATGCTTCCCCCGAGTCCCACTACGGGGAAGAGGTAATTGTTCACCGTAAGGGAGCTACCCGAGCCAGGCTAGGTGAGCTCGGAATTATCCCTGGGTCCATGGGCACTTCCTCTTACATTGTGGAAGGGTTAGGTAATCCGGAAAGTTTTATGTCCTGTTCCCATGGTTGTGGCCGAGTAATTAGCCGAAGAGAAGCCAACCGGGTTTTCACAAAGGAAATGGCCGATAAAGCTATGAAAGGGATATATTTTAAAGGTTGGGACGGTGATTATTCTGAAGCTCCTATGGCTTATAAAGACATTGAAGAGGTAATCGAAAATCAGAAAGATTTAGTTAAACCTTTAGTTAAGTTAACTCCTCTAGGAGTTATGAAAGGATGACGAAAATTCATCCAAGAACCTGAGGAGTATATATAGTTTTTCTTTATTAGAAACATCCGCAAAAGACTGGCCTTGGACAGTTATAATTTTAATTTCAAAATCACCTAAAAACTCTTCTTTTAAGAGGTCTTTTACACTTTCTATTTCCAGTTCATCTTTTAAGTGACAAAATCTGAAAAGACTTTGTTCTTCTCTAGCTTTAATATTAATTGCCTTATTAATTATATGCAGGTCAAAATCTTTAAATTTAACCGGGATAGTAATTAAGCTCTCATAAGAAAGGTTTAATCTTGCTTTATCCTTTTCACCGGCTAAATCTATTTCTTCTTCACTAATCTCTAAACCTTTGACCTTGTAAATAAAAGCCCATCCTTTTTTTAGAACATCTAAATTCTTCTTTTTTTGCTTAGGATTGCCCCATTCTTCGTGACACCGGAGTATTGAGTTTTTAAAAAAGTCTTTTTCCGGAAAGTGGTTGTTTAACCGGAGTGGTTTAATTACTTTACTGTCTTTTAGATAACCGTCTTTCCTCAGTTCGGCTTTTATATGGGAGATATATCTTGATTCTTCATCATAAGTATAATAATAAAGTTCCTCTAATACCCTTAATTCATTAGTAAGTTCATCATCAAACTTTCTCTTGTTTTTGGGTTTATCTTGATAGCTAAAAGGATAATACCTTACCCCTCTGCCGATAAGCTGTTTTTCCTCTATAGTGGCTTGAGGGGTTTTTTTCGTCTTTTTGCCTGTATTTTGTCCTTGGTACAATCTGACAATATCAAATAAATTTAATACATCCCAACCTTCCGTTAATCTCTTGACGGTAAAAATAGCCCTGATATGATTATTTTTATCCTCCAGGCTATTCAATAATTTATCCTGTTCTTCATCAGTTTCTTCTGTTTTTTTCTTATTTGTTTTAGAATTGGTAATTAAACAGTTTTTTTCGGAAAAATTATATCTTATAAACTCAATAATTTGTGAATAAGAAATATTCTCTTTTTTGATAAAATTTATTAATTCCCTTGTTCTGGATTTTCCACGTTCATGGAAACTTTCTCTTTTATTTATTTTCTTTTCGATTTCCTGTAGAAAGTCAAAATCCCCTGGTTTCAGGTTATTGACAATTTTTAAAAATTCCTCATAGTCTTCTCTGGATTCCTCAATTGTTTTACTGCGAAATAGGATAACAGGTTTAAAATTAGCAAGACTTTCGTTACCAAAACGATAATATTTCAGAGCTATTTTTTCCCTGTACCAATTAAACAAAAGGGCATGCAAAATTCTTTCTTTTTTATTTAAGGTGGAGGAAATTAAGTTAATTTCCTTAGTATACCCTGCTTGTAAAAATTCTTTTAACCCAAATTTATATATTAATTTATCCCTATATTTTTTTAAAACCTGTTCCTCGTCAGGCACTGTTGCCGTAAACTCCAAGAGAACATTTTTATTATCTTTATATTGGCCGTTTTTATTTAGTATAAGGTTAATAACCGTATGTTCCCAGCCTTTCCTCTCTATTTCTACGGCACTCGCCCTCCCCGTTATTTCCCCCTTAAAATCAGTATTTAAATTGTCCTTTTTGTTTTTTGTATTTACATTTAGGTGATGAGCTTCATCGGCTAACATGACAATATCCTTTTTGATTAATTCTGCCAAATTTATTTGATTTTCTTTTTCTATATGAATATCGTTGTAAAGCTTTTGAATTGTAGTAAATTTTATTTCAATATCATTGGTGTTATCACTAAAAGTATCTACCTTATGTAACTTTACTAACTTATTGTCAATGATTATCTTCTCTTTAAAAAGATATTTAACATGTGTACTGTCAAGAAAATTGTTTTCTGTTTTATCTACTATGTTATTTTGATTTACGAAAAAAAGAAAATGCCTATACCCTTGTTTGTAATAATAAAGGATGCAGGCAGCCATGAGTAAGGTTTTGCCGGTACCAGTAGCCATGTTTAACAATAAATGAGTGGGGAATTTTTTTAATCCTGTTTTTTCATTTTCATAAATTAATAAACTTTCCAAAGCCTCCCTTTGCCAAGGAAAAAGTTCATATTTTAAATTATCTGTTATATAAGAAGGAATCGCCAATATTTCCGGGGAGAAGTTTCTCACAGCTTCAATTTGAGCTTGTACTTTTTCGTAAAGATTTTGATTTTCAGACATCCCTATTCCTCCTGGTAAAAAAGGCAGGTTAATTTTTGATCCTGTTCACTTATCCCATATCTGCTGTCTGCCATTTCCGACTTCAGTACATACATCTGATTCAGATCCAACATGGCCAGAAAAATTCTTTTTTGTTCCTCTAGAGGCAAATCAATAAATGTCTTTTCTTTGATTACTTTATTTTTAAACTCATTTATTTTTAAATTATAATTTAAGAAATACTTCTCATATAAAATATCAAATAAGTCGATTAACTCCTTTAAACTGTTGCACATATTTATCTCTTCTTTTGCTTTTTCGTTCCATTTTGCCAGTTCACAATATATAAAATCTCCCCCACCCTGCCAATTAATATCACTGTCTTTAGAAATACCTGTTTGGTCCCCCTTAATTACATTTTGTAAACGGATAATACTGTCATTTTCCTGATAGTCCAATTGTTCAATGCCGATAAATTGCCTTTGCATTTTCATACTAACTGCGGCGGTAGAACCACTGCCTAAAAAGAAATCCATAACTATATCCCCTGGGTCAGTGCAAAGAGAAATAATTCTTTTTAATAACTTTTCCGGTTTTTTCCCTGATTTTAGCTCAACACTTCCTTCAGCATAGGGTGTAGCTCCAATGTCCCACCAAAAATCACTGATTAAAGTTCCATAATATTTAGAACCGTTTTCTTCAACTACCCTATCTTTTAAAGGAGTAAGCATGCCTCCTTTGTAAACCAGAATAATTCTATCATCATAGGTTTTATATTCCTCCACAATATTTTTAGCTTTGTTTTCTCTGGCAAATTTTTTAAAATCATCCCCCGACTTTTGAATATCTTTTTTCAAGGCATAGATGTGCTCACAGTTGGCCAAACAATATTCTTCCAAGGATGCATAAAAAACATATTTTTGTTCATTAGATAAACCTCTTAAGTTATCTTGGTTATATAATTTTCTTAAAATTTCTTTGTAAATGTCCTTTACTTCATATCCATTTTTACTCTTTTTCACTTCTAACCGGTAGTCTTCATTGTAGGACATCCCTTTTACATAAATAGGTTTAAACCTGTGTTTAGCACTGTTTTTGGCATAATAAAGTATATGTTCCTTTACTTTAAAAAGCTGTTCGCCTCGCAGCACGTTAATGGCATTAACGCCACTTTCGGAACCGGTTTTTACGGAAATGCATTCTTTGAAATTCTCCATTCCAAATATTTCATCCATTAAAATTTTTAAATAAGCCTGTCCGTCATCATTAATTTGCACAAAAATAGCTCCCTCATCTTTTAACAGTTCTTTAGCAACCTCTAACCTGTTTTTCATAAAAGTCAGCCAGGTGGAAAGCTTAAAGTTAGTATTGTACTTAAAGGCATCTTCATCTTTCTCATTTTTAAAATAATAGGGAGGATCGATATAAATCAACTTCACCTTTTCCCGAAATTGGGATTTTATGCTATGTAAAGCCAAAAGGTTATTTCCTCTTATAACAAGATTTTCTCTGATTAAACCATCATCATCTCTTCGAATTTCAGTAACTTCTTTTACTCCGTCCTTTGTATACCTTTTCCAATTAACAAAAGCCTTTTCTTCGAAAAGTCTATCAATCTCATCCTGGGCTAGAATTTGGTTGAAAAATATTTCTTTACGCCTTGTTTGTTTTTTCCTGTATCCCGCTGGTTCTAACACTTTTTTCCCATTTTTTATTTTTGTTTTCTCCGGTTCATACTCAAAATAAATATCAAAACCTTCTTCCGTTGTCTGGCCACCTTGGAGAACACAGTCTTTGAAAGGAAAGTCTAATACCACTTTGTTTCCGAATTTAATAAATTCCTCCCCATCAGATAAACCGATTCTGTTTTTATATTGGGTATAGGAATTGTCAATTTTGTTTTCTTCTATAAAGAACTTAAAATCATTTATTTTAAACACATAAACATCTTTAATCTTTACAAAAAACTTCTCTCTTATTTTTTTATTTTGGAGAAATAATTGGAGCAAAGTTTCATCAAAATTATCCAGAAGATCAAATAAAAGCCTTCGGTTAAGTTCGGTTTTTTCTTTATTCCAAAGCCGGTTATCCTGTTGTAATACTCCAAAAATTATGTCTCTTAAACTTATACCGTTCATATTCTCCCTTATCCTCCCCAGCCCATTCCTTTTCATCCTTAAATTGCTAACGGGGTTATACTTCTCCAAACAGGGCATCAAAACCTTTTTTCAAATTATTATATATGATATGTGAAATTACCATAACCTTTTCTGAAAATGACTTAAAAGGATACCCAGGATTTGGTCCTAAATAGGCGGTGCGAAAAACCTCTTCTCATTCGAATATTGTATATTGTGGGTACAGGCCACCGGGATTTATCAACAATAGGAGCAAGATTTGTCAAAATGAGAGGAGTTGATTTTTATAATTCATAAAATTAAATATGTTATATTCCATTCAGTAGCTTTGGCATTACTTATGGTTTTGGCCCATGTTATCATTCCTTCAACGGCATTGGCAGACACTGAACATCAGCCCAGTGCCTGGGCTTCAGAAAAAATTATGATTGCTAAAAAAGCAGGCTTAATCAACGAAGACTTTGGTAAACAAGAATACACAACCAGCATCACCCGCAGGGATTTTTGTAAATTGCTTATTAACGGCTGCCGGCTCTATGGATATCCCCTACCGGATGTTTCTCAGTCCCATCCCTTTACCGATACTGAGGATAAAACTGCAAAGCAAGCTTTTATGCTTGGGTTAACCAGTGGTACTGCTGAAGGTATTTTTAGCCCTGATTTGCCCCTGACCCGGGAAATGGCAGTGGCTATGCTGGGGAAACTTCGTTTTCTCTTGCAGCCCGAAGATAAATTAATAGATGAACAGCAGGCGGAGCATATTCTCCAAACCTATGTGAAAGACACTTCCCAAATCTCAGACTGGGCTAAAATATCTACGGCGGATGCGTATTTTAGAGGATTGATCACTGGCACAGATATTGGTATTTTAAGTCCGAAAAACAATGTTACCCGTGAACAGGCAGTAATATTAACCCTTAATACTTTGACCTATTGTGATGACTCCCCTTTCAAAGCCGCCGGAATAAAAGATTGTGTCTTACCCGCACCATCCGGTATATATATTTCCCCCCACTACCGGAATGATGAAGTTAATCTAACCTGGGGTGAAATTCCAAATGCTTCAGGGTATGAAGTCAAGGTATATAAGGAAGGTGTTTTAGCTTATTCTACAAAAACAAAACATAATAACCTTGACTTTAGGACAAGCTCTCAACAGGATGATTCCTCCAGTCCGGGAAATATTTTTAGTAATGACAACAAACCCATAAAAGCAGTCTTAGAAGTAACCCCCCTGGATAAGACGGATAACCCATCCATCTTTAGCCTTAAAAGAGAATTTACTGTTTCACCGCAGGACAGGCAAACTTCCGGATCCATTGCCTCCAGATCACTATTCCCCATAAACAGTGCTAGGGAAGCCTTATCCTTTTTGGAGGACATTGAGGTCAGAGTCTGGCAATTGTCGCCCTCCGGAACTAAACAAACAGCTACTATTACTCTTACCGTACATAAAAAAGTAGCAGAAGACGTAAAGAAAATCTTTGAAGAGATCTATAACGGAAAAGAAAAATTCCCTATTAAATACTGTATCGGCTACTCTAATCGGGAAAAATCTACTTCTCAGCATAACCTTGGTTTAGCCATCGATATCAATCCTGATGAAAACTACTTTATTGGCCGAGACGGTGTAATTAAAGCAGGGAAGTTTTGGAAACCGGGAGAAAACCCCTATTCTATTCTCCCCGATGGAGATGTGGTAAGAGCCTTTAAAAAGTATGGCTGGCACTGGAGTCCTGAAATGAATTGGTCTAACGGAGCTGATTATATGCACTTTAGCCTGTCCGGAACCTAATTGCCCTTTTTATTTCCTTTAGTTTATTTATAAGTAAATCTGAAAGGAGATAGCATAGTATTGCTATCTCCTTTACTTTACAAATGAGAAATGTTCCTACCAAAGTTTTTGCGAAGATATGAGTAGGCGAAACTTTTTTGTTCATGGTAAAAGGCGCTTTATTGCCCTCATTGGGCTAGTTAATATTAAAAATAAAATATTTTAAGCTAGAAAAATTTTTACGCAAGGGTCAGCCCAACACCTCCCTGATTCAATCCACATATTATAAAGTATAAGGATAAAAAGAACTACCTAGTAAAGGGGGGGTGGAGTATGCCTGCTACATTATTTAAACTTGCTATTACTGCTGTGACAGAAACAACAGTTTTAACTAAGCCGGCTGTGGAAAGATACTTTTATAATTTCGATCCACAGCATTTGGACCAAGGAACCCTAACCATTCCGGCAAATGCTTTTGTGGATGACCAAGGAAACCAGGTAGACAGTATTACTTTAGTGCAGGAAGATAATGGTTACTATTTACTGTTTATAAACGGAGTCTTACAACAAGACGACTTATTTACAGTTGCAGAAGATGAAGTAGAAGTCGGAGATGCAAGTGATATTGAGGATGGTGCACCAATAGTTTTAGTAGTTAATAACTTTAACCCAGAAGCACAATCTCAGACTACAGTAAATACTTAGTGAAACTTAAAGGATGGGCCATTGGGCCCACTCTTTTTAGTTTAAATGGAACTTTGCACATTATTTGAGAATAAAATATAGAGAATTTCCGTAAAAGTTTTACTTGGAGTGAGAGTGATGTCCAGCACTGGGTTATGGAAAATTAATTGTTACCTGACGGATAAAGACGGAAACATTTTAGATCCATACCAGCCTAATGCTATTAGTTATCTCTATGTAACACCTCTAAACAATATTGACCAAAAACAGGTCCGGTTACCTTCAGGAAAAATTTTGGACATAGATAAATATGTAGTTGTTATAAAAGGTTATATTTCCCTTTTTATAGAGGAAAACCGCATTTCCGAACCAATCCCTTTTACTACATATAAGATATTTTATCTACACGCGCCCAAGGGAACGAATTTGTCTTTTAGGGTATCTGATTTCAAATGCTGTATTGATGGCCTTTGTACTAAAAATAACTTGCTTAATATAAAAATTAAAATAATCCTTAGCACTCTTGTTAATTCAGAAGCGCAGGTGGATTTAGTTATTCCGGTTATAAAGAAACACACAGGAAATGTTAATGAGTTTAATCTTAAAAAAGAATGTGTAAATGTTACGAGAATTTTCCATCAATGCTTATTTAGAAATGAAATAAATATTACCTACACAGAAGAAGTCATTAAAGGTGAAGTATATCACTACAACGCTTTATCTAACGGTAGTAAAAAATATTCGAATAAGGATGAATTGACCGAATACGGGAACCGGGGTATCCTTGATCCCCAAACGGTTTCTTTCTTTACCCTATCTATTAACGGAATTTTACAACCAAGGGTAAATTATGATCTAGAAGAAGGCTTGCTTACCTTAAAAACAGAAGATGCGCCGCCGGAAAATGCCTTGATAACCATTAGCTTTTTTACTTTCAAAGATAAAAACAACATGATTTTGCCGGCGGAAATATACCACTATAATACGATTGGCGACGGCATAAAGAAGGAGTTTAATGATGAAGATGAACTAGAATATTACGGCAACAAAGGCATTTTAGATCCTGAACAAGTCTCTTTTGTCAATTTATACATCAACGGAGTATTGCAACCGCCGGTTAACTATGTAGTGGAAAAAGGACTTCTCACTTTACTGACCTCCGATACACCCCGTTCAGGGGTTCCTATTACCTTAGAGTTCATAACCATTAAAGGGGTTACTGGCCAAATTCTTAAAGGAAGGACTTATATATATAATGCTTTTGCCCATGAAAAAAAAACCTATACTAATGCAGATGAACTCATAATCTACGGAAATAGAGGCATCCTGGATCCTAACAATGTTTCCTACTACAATCTTTTTATAAATGCCGTTATCCAACCCTATGTCAATTATTCAGTCCAAGAAGGGTTACTTACTTTAAATACCGGGGATTTGCCTTTAAAAGGCTCACCTATCTCTCTACAATTTATCACTGTATCTTCCCTACGGTGATGCCAACCTCCATATATAATCATTAACTTTAGTAAATCAGTTTCCCGATTCAATTTATAAATTAGAACTTCCCCCATAAGAGAATCGTCATTTTTAGGATGCTAAGCATAGGCTACCATTCCCTTTAGACCTTATGTAATCATTAACATAGCCTCCTTGGAAGCTACTTCAAATATAGCGGCATCATGTAAATCCTTCAACCCTGCACATTGAAGACAAAACATACTCATGGTATAGCTAGCAAAGCCCACTAAGTATCAAATTTCCATAGATCGCCTTCTTTCCGGCGCCAAATTCCGCCGGATGAATCTGGCAACATAATAGTATAATTTTCGATTGAATTTGTTTTGTTATACCGTAATTTTCTTTTTTAACATTATTGTACTTAAAATTCTTGACAAAATTATAAAAAAAGAGCTGCCGTTGAAGAAGCTTTTCTCCTTCGGCAGCAAATTTGCTCCAAAAACCTATTGAGTTTGCATTTTAGGCTTGCCGATTTTCAAATTTTTCAAACCTGTCCTTACCAGTATAATTGCAAAGATCACTCGTAAAGCAATCTCCGGCAAAAGATTGGCAATGGAACCACCCAGAGAGGATCCTATAAGAATGCCTGGAATCAAGGCGGGTAAAATTTCAGTCCTTACATTTCCTAAACGCCAATGAGTATAGGCACCGACCATGCCTATAGGAACCATGGCCAAAAGGGAAGACCCTTGAGCCATGTACTGGGAAAAACCGGCCAACAGCACCATTGCAGGCACCATTATTGTGCCACCGCCAACTCCCAACATACCGGAAAGAAAACCGGTAAATGCACCTGTCAATAAAAAAACAAATACCTTTAGCCAACCGGTAATCGGTTCAGCTGCTTGAGGAAGGTAGGGTTTTACGAGTAAAAGAAAAGCTACGAAAATT
>ENA-OWOZ01001049-OWOZ01001049.1-bioreactor-metagenome-genome-assembly--contig:-NODE-1049-length-28282-cov-3.320369_pt1 | contig 28282 bp, 33 predicted proteins | sample MGYA00238140_ERZ651804 | MGnify/ENA primary metagenome ERZ651804 (study PRJEB26910, sample SAMN07631232) | bioreactor metagenome | isolation source: Switchgrass digestor | place: USA: Dartmouth... | reverse complement strand
TGGCTCAAGAAGGACCCGATTCCCAGACTGGCAGCCAAAATTATCGAACTGAAATACGCCAGCCAGGCAGAACTGGACAAGATTCAGGCTGATGCTCAGGCGGAGATCGAAGCCGCGGTTAAGTTCGCCGAAGAAAGTCCAATGCCAGCCCCTGAAGACGTCTTTACCGATGTCTATGCAGAATAATACGGAAAGGGTGAGAAGAATGAAACAGATGACTTATGCCGAGGCTATCCGAGACGGCATGCGTGTGGAAATGAAAAGAGACCCCAACGTCTTGCTGTATGGGGAAGATGTGGGTTTATTCGGCGGGTGCTTTGGAGTAACCGCAGGCCTATTTGAAGAATTCGGCCCCGAGCGGGTTATCGACACCCCTATCAGTGAGACCGCTATCGTCGGTAGTGCGGTAGGGGCGGCAGCAGCCGGTCTCCGGCCAATTGCGGAGATAATGTTCATCGACTTCATGGGTGTGTGCATGGATGAAATCTTGAACCAAGCCGCCAAGATGAGATACATGTTTGGTGGTAAGGCCAAATTACCCATGGTTGTACGTACACCTTGTGGAGCTGGACAGTCTGCTGCGGCGCAGCACTCCCAGTCCCTGGAAGCCTGGTTTACCCATATACCAGGCCTGAAAGTGGTTATGCCGTCTACTCCGGCTGACGCTAAGGGATTGATGGAAGCAGCTATTCGGGATGACAACCCGGTAATATATATTGAGCACAAACAACTTCTGACCGTAACCGGCGACGTTCCGGAAGGTGAGTATATAGTTCCGATTGGCAAGGCAGACGTAAAACGTGAAGGTTCGGATGTTACTATCGTAGCTTGGTCTTGGATGGTACAAAAAGCGCTGGCGGCTGCCGAAGCCCTGGCTAAGGAAGGCATCAATGCCGAGGTCTTGGATCCGCGTACCTTGGTGCCCTTTGATAAGGAAGCTATTCTGAAGTCTGTAGGCAAGACCAACAAGCTCATAATAGTACACGAAGCAGTTAAAACCTGTGGATTTGGAGCAGAAATAGCAGCCTTGGTATGCGAAGAAGGCTTTGACCTTTTGGATGCACCTATTAAGCGGGTAACAGCTCCTGATACACCAATACCGTTTGCTCCAGTACTGGAGAATGCATACTTGCCGAGTGAAGACAAAATCATCAAGGCCGTACACGACCTGTTTTAACAAATAAGCAATTCAGGGAGCGGGTTTCGCTCCCTGAATTTAGGATACCCCAAGTATTTTAGCAAGGGGAGAACGAGGAATGAGCAAGGTAGGAATTATAGCCAACCCGGCATCTGGTAAGGATATTAGACGGCTCGTAGCCTATGGTACTGTTTTCGACAATCAGGAAAAGGTCAACATTGTACGAAGGGTTTTACTGGCTTTGACCGCTACAGGGGTTGAAGAGGTAATATATATGCCTGATTACTTTGGTATTGTTCCCAAGGCAGCCGAGGGCATTGGCAGTCGTCATCACCTATCTATGGATATAGTAAGTGCCGACATTGAACTAACCGGAACGCAGGAAGATTCTTATAAGGCGGCATTGGAAATGAAGCGGTCCGGGGTTGGCTGCATTATTACTTTGGGCGGTGACGGTACAAACCGAATGGTGGCCAAGGGATGCGGCGATATTCCTCTCCTTCCTATTTCCACCGGAACCAATAATGTTTTTCCAGAAATGATAGAAGGAACTACAGCCGGTTTGGCAGCCGGTATTGTGGCTCAGGGTGTGGTCTGTAAGCCACCGGCCATACACCCGACTAAAAAATTGGTCATATACAAGAACGGAAATCCAGTTGATATTGCGCTTATCGATGCGGTAATACTGCAAGACACCTTTATTGGTTCACGAGCAGTATGGGATGCTGAACGTATCCGGCAGGTTGTGGTAACCCGGGGCGAGGCGCATAATATAGGGATTTCATCTATTGCCGGCGTTTTGGAACCCGTGGGGATAATGGAGGAAAGAGGTTTGGTAATGGAAGCAGAGCAGGGTGAGGCCAACTTGCTGGCACCCATTGCTCCCGGGTTGGTGGAGCCGCTGAGTGTAAAAAACTACCGGCATATCGAATTGAACGAAGAGATTAAGGTGACCGACGTACCGTGTTTAATAGCTCTAGACGGTGAAAGAGAAGTAGAGGTAAGGGAAGGCGACGAGGCCAAAATAAAGCTTACCTTTGACGGGCCAAGGGTAATAGATATAAGAACGGCGCTGCGGGAAGCGGCGCTCCGGGGCTTTTTTCGCGGGGACGTCGTCGCCAAACACGTGTGGAGACTAAAGGAGGAAGTATAGATGGCGACAGCAATTAACATGCCTAAAATGGGACTGTCCATGAAGACGGGAACTGTAGGCAAGTGGCTGAAGAACGAAGGCGATGCCGTGAAAAAAGGGGAACCAATTGTCGAAGTGATGACTGAAAAGATCAACAATAAGGTTGAGGCCCCTGCTGATGGCATTCTGTTGAAAATAGTTGCCCCTAAGGGGACTAAACTGCCGGTGGGCGGGCTCATGGGAGTCATTGGTGAGGCTGGCGAGGATATTTCCGCTATCCTGGCTGCAGGACCGTCAGTAGTAGCTGAGGGGAGTGCTGCCCCGGCAAGCCAGCCAGCAGCTGGACAGAAAGTAAAGATCTCCCCGGCAGCCAAGAAACTAGCTGAGGAAAACGGCATTGATTACACACGTATTACAGGAACCGGCCCCGAAGGGCGCATTACCAAAGAAGATGTTGAAAAGGCCATAGCTGAGGGCGTTCCTGGCGCGGATGACCGCCCGACCCTGGAGGTCATTCCCTACGAAGGTATGAGAAAGGCCATTGGTGACAACATGGCCCATAGCTGGTCTATCGCTCCCAAAGTAACGCATCATGTAAGCGTGGATATTACAAATTTGTTGGCCCTGCGTAAAACACTGAACAACGGAGTCAAGGACAAAGACAAGGTATCGATTACCGACTTGCTGGTAAAAGCAGTTGCCAGGGCTTTAGAAATTAAACCCAACATCAATGTAACACTGGACGGCGACGAAATTAAGGTTCTGAAGGATATCAACATCGGAGTAGCCGTAGCCCTGGACGACGGCCTTATTGTGCCTGTGGTAAGAGACGCCAACAAGAAAAGCCTGGCCGAGGTTAGTAAAGAGGTAAAAGACCTGGCCAAACGGGCCCGCAAGAATAAATTGAACCCCGATGAGATGGGCGGGGGAACATTTACCATCACCAACGTAGGAGCTTGGGGCTCAGTGGACTGGTTTACCCCCATCATCAACCAGCCGGAATCCGCCATTCTGGGCGTAGGGCGCACGGTGGAAAGACCGGTGGTAGTAGACGGGCAGATCGTTGTCCGGCCTATGATGGGGTTATCCCTTTCGTTTGATCACCGGGTTATCGACGGGGCGCCGGCCGCAGAGTTTTTGGCCGTGCTGCTCGGGTTAATCGAACAGCCCTACAAGATATTCATATAAAACTGAAACTGGAGGGTAATATATTATGGCGAAAGATCCTAATGAAATGATGGCGGAACTGGTTGAAGGCATGACTCAGGTAGGGGAGGACTTACCTGAACTGAACGCGGCTTTTGTCCAGATGGACCAGGCTTGTTATGTTGATGGTGAACTGGAAAGGAAGTACAAGGAACTCATCGGACTGGCCGTTGCCCTGTATGCCAGGTGTGAATACTGCATGAACATTCATGTCAAGCAAGCCCTGAACGAAGGGGCCACTCGGGAAGAAATTCTGGAAGCGGCCGCGGTCGCTGTAGCTTTTGGTGGATCGCCATCCATGGCTTACTTGTCCACCACGATCTGGAAAGCGCTGGAAGCGTTTGAGTAATAGCAGCATGAGGCGAGGATGTTGGCATGAGCGGACAAGGATACTGTTTAGAACTGGGTACTGAAGAGTACAGCTCCTCATTTAGGCTGCAGGAAAGACTCAATGAGGCCCGGCGTATGGGGATTATTCCAGACACGGTAATTTTTCTCGAACACCAGCCCTGTTTTACCGTGGGCCGAAAAGGAGGTTTCGAGCATATCCTGGCTGGCGAGGATCTGCTAGAGCAGCAAGGCATAGCAGTGTATGAAACCGACCGAGGAGGGGACGTCACCTATCATGGGCCGGGCCAGCTAGTATGCTATCCGATTATCGACCTCAATGGCTACGGATGTGACGTTCATGCCTACGCCCGGAGACTGGAAAAAGTTATTATTATGACCCTGAAACATTTTGGTATAACGGCTGGGCGCAAGCCGGGCTATCCCGGCGTATGGGTGGGGTCGGCCAAGATTGCGGCAGAAGGAATAGGAGTGCGGCACTGGGTTACCATGCACGGAGTGGCGTTAAATGTCTGTCCCCAGATGCATCATTTTTCACTGATTATTCCCTGCGGGATAGCAAACTTCGGGGTGACCTCAATGGAACAGCTACTGAAGCACCCAGTTGACATGGGTGCTGTACGCCGGGAAATGCGCCGCCAGTTCAGTGAAGTCTTTGACCTTCTGCTGGAGGATATAAGCCTAGAAGAATTAAGGAGGATGGCAGATGAGGATGGATAGGCCTGATTGGCTGACCTTGCCAGTACCGGACGAAGAGGAACTAATGAGAATGAAACGGCTACTGGATGCGGGTCATCTCCACACAGTGTGCGAAAGCGCCGAATGCCCGAACATAGGGGAATGCTTTGGCAACAGAACCTGTACCTTCATGATCCTCGGTGATATATGTACCCGAAACTGCAGGTTTTGTGCCGTTTCCCACGGGCGCCCGGCAGCGGTTGACGCGAATGAACCGGATGAGGTGGCGCTAACTGCACGACAACTTGGGTTAAAGCATGTGGTGGTGACCTCGGTTACCCGGGATGACTTGCCCGACGGGGGTGCGGGGCATTTTGCGGCTACCATCCGGTCATTGCGACGGGAAGTTCCTGAAGCGACGGTGGAGGTGCTTATCCCGGATTTTCGGGGAGAAGCCGAGGCACTATACAAGGTCATAGAGGCCGAGCCAGATGTAATCAATCATAATGTAGAGACTGTCCCGCGGCTTTATCCTTCCGTGCGCCCGCAGGCCGTATACTTAAGGTCACTTGAACTCTTGCGCCGCGTGAGTGCGGCGAATGAAAGCATCCTTACCAAGTCGGGCTTAATGCTGGGACTCGGAGAAACTACCGAAGAAGTTGTCCAGGTTATGGCAGATCTTAGAGAAGTTGGCTGCCAGGTGGTAACCCTTGGGCAGTATCTTTCCCCTTCTCCACAGCATCTCCCGGTGGTGGAATATATCACCCCAGATACCTTTGCGAATCTGGAGAAAACTGGGTATGACATGGGGTTTGCCGCAGTTCACGCCGGACCGCTGGTAAGAAGCTCGTATCAAGCCAGTAAGACGATAGCCCGGTTACAAGACTTAAGCCAAGAGAAAAGGAGGTGAAGAGTTTGGCCAGGATTGACAATTATGAAATGCCTGAAGACTTGTATTATACCACCGATCACGCCTGGGTCAAAGTGGAGGGGTCAAAGATAAGAATCGGTATAACCGACTTCATGCAACAGTTAGCAGGTGAGATAACCTTTATCCGGGTACCCCGGGCGGATAAGAACATGGAGGCCGGGAAAACCCTGGCGAGCCTACAATCAGGCAAATGGGCGGGGAAAATTGCGGTGCCGTTGGCGGGCAAAGTCGTGGAAGCCAATAAGGCTCTGGCAGCCAACCCCAAACCATTGAACGAGGATCCCTATGGTGAAGGATGGATCGCGGTTATGGAACCGGCGGATCTCACCAATGGATTGAAAACGCTGCTTCACGGAGAACAAGCTGTGGAGTGGCTGAAAGAGGAGATTGCCAAGCATGCACAGTAAGGTCCGGTTAGGGAGGGTAAAAAATGAAAGCTGGAGTACTCGATGAAATAAAGGGCAAATACGGTGACCGGGCTACCGATGCCCCGTATGAATGTAGCCTGTATTCGCGGGACCTGGCGCCGGTGCCGGCTCTCCTGGTAGATCCTTTGTTTAATACCATGCCGGACCTGGTAGTGCGTCCCGCCAACATGGAAGAGGTTGCCGAAATATTGAGGACTGCCTGGACTGAAAACATTCCGGTAACCCCGCGGGCAGGTGCCTCCACCGTATATTTTGATACGGTTCCTGTTAAAGGTGGTGTGGTTATGGACCTGAACCTGCTCAGAGGCGTGGTGCGATTAGACGAGGAGCGGATGACAGTTACGGTGCAGGCTGGTACCACCTGGAGCGAACTCGATGACTACTTAAACCGCCGAGGCTTAACCGTCAAATCTTACCCCAGCAGCGCTCCGGGAGCCAGTATCGGCGGGTGGTTTTGCATGATGGGATATGGCATCGGCAGTCTGAAATACGGCAGCCTGCTGTCACAGGTAAGATCAGCCGAAGTTGTGCTGGCTACGGGCGAGGTGAAAGTACTCACCAAGGAAACGGATCCCCCTTTGAGCTGGTTTGCCGCTTCTGAGGGTACTCTCGGTATAGTTACCTCGCTAGAGCTGGAAGTTCGCAAACTTACCCCCATGAAACACTTCCTTATGCGGATTGCGAACATACCGGAAATGACCAGGGTGCTAAGCGAGTTAAAGGATGCTCCCGTCACTCCGTACAATCTGCATTTTGCCGATCCGGCATGCATGCGAGCTATGCATGACCTGGGCCTTATCCCGGATGATATACAGGATGGGTGTATTTTGGAGATCGATTATGAGGGATCCGACCGGGAGTTGGCGCAGGCCGAAGATGTTATTCGGGCTATGGCTGCGGATAATATAACAATCAATATGCTGCCCAGCGAAATTGCAGCCATGGAATGGGAAGAAAGATTCAAGGCACTACGGCTAAAACGTGGTGGACCAAGCGTGCTAGGCGGAGAGGTTTGGCTTCCCACAGATGAATTGGCCGATTATCTGGCTGACATCAACAAAATGTCTTTAAGCTACGGGATTAATCTAATATCCTACGGGCACGTGGTGACACCAAAGCACGCCACAGTTATGACCATGTTCTATGCCGACGAAACCAAGACAATTAAGTATATTTTTAACCTTAGCTTGGTCAAAAAAATACAGGATATCGGATACCGTCACCAGGGATATCCTTACGGAGTGGGACTGTGGAATACCCCCTATATTAACCGAATTTATTCGCGTAAACAGCTGAACGAACTGAGAGAACGCAAGAAAGCATTGGACCCTAAAAGCATATTGAACCCCGGCAAGGTTTATCGCTCCCCGCTGTTAATGAATCCCTTTACTTTTGGCATAGGAATGGATGTATTGGCTGGAATACTACGGGCAGCAGGAAGAGGTGGTCGATGATGAGCCAAGAACATAAAAGCTGGTTCACAACCCTAGAAAATGAAGCTTTGATATGCGGACGGTGTGGTTGCTGCCGGAGTAGCTGTCCGGTCTACCGGGTTATTGGATGGGAATCAGCTTCTCCCCGGGGGAAAATCAGTATGGCCAAGGATATTTATGCCAAAGGTAAAAATGTGGGCTTGAGCGATGAGTTTGTCCAACGGGTGTCCCAATGTACCCTTTGCGGGGCCTGTTCAAATATTTGTTCAACCGGTATCGATACGAGAGCGCTATGGCTGGAGCTGCGGCAGCGTATAGCTCAGAGTGGAAAAAGCCCCAAGGCCTATGAAGGTATTCGCAATAATCTTCTGACCAACAAAAATATATCGACCTTCAGTAATGAAGATCGTCTGGAGTGGGCTCAGGATTTAGATGAACCTGAAGTGGTGGAACCAAGAACCGGCGCCGAGGTGGGATATTTTGTCGGTTGTGTATCTTCGTTCTTTCCGCAGGCGGCACAGATTCCACTGGCAATTGTTGAAATATTTAACGAGGCCGGGGTTGATTTTACCACCTTGGGGGGAGAGGAATGGTGCTGTGGCTTTCCTTTGATTAGCAGTGGCTACCCTGATGATGCCAAGGAGTTCATCAAGCACAATGTGGATAGAATAAAGGAACTTGGTGTTTCTACTCTGGTAACAAGCTGTGCTTCCTGTTATCACGTTTGGAAGCACGAGAGCCAGGCGGAACTGGCTGGGTATAAGCTTGAGATATTGCATACCACGGAATACCTGGCACGACTTGTAGAAGAAAAACGTATCGATCTAGATGAACTGGACGAGGTAGTAACCTACCATGACCCGTGTGACCTGGGGCGTAACAGCGGGGTTTATGATGCCCCCCGTAAGATAATTACCAGCATGCCCGGAGTAAGATTTGTTGAACTGGCCCATAATCGCTCTGAGTCACTCTGCTGCGGCGGAGGCGGTAACCTGCAGAGCGTGGATCCGCAACTTGCAGCCTCCATTACGCAGCTCAGGGTGGAAGAAATCAAGGAAAGCGGAGCCACCATCGTGGTTTCCTCCTGCCAGCAATGCGAACAGATGCTTAGTACAGCACTCCGGTCGGCGGGTTTGCCGGTGCAGGTAATGGATATAAGCCAGTTGATTCTTGAAGCTATGGGATGAATCTAGTAGGGAATATAAGTTGTGAAGGAGTGCGTTGAAATGGGATTAAAGGCGGCGTTTATATTTGTGGCCCCAGAGGCAGATGCACAGCAACACCGGGCGATAGTGAAGACTCCGGTAGTCGAGCTGACTGTGGTAGGGGTGAAAGACTATCAGATGGCAGTAAAGACGGCGAAAGAACTGGTCAATGAAGGTGTAGGCGCAATTGAATTGTGTGGTGGGTTTGGCATCGAAGGCACAGCAGCGGTAAAGAAGGCAGTCGAAGGCAAAGCTGTAGTGGGGGTGGTCCGCTTCGACAACCACCCGGGACTAGAATTCAAGAGTGGCGACGAGCTGTTTTAGACACTCGCCACTGATGAACGCTTATGGGAGGTAAGAAATGGACCTCTACAACCTAGGAGCGGTTAGCTGGTGGGAGTCCCAGTGCTTCTACCATGCCTTGGCCATGCTGGGAAGAGAAGGTCTAATTATATGTTATCCTACCACCGCTTATGTCTGCCTGGGGATACATGATGACCTTAAACAGGAGATCGACCTAGACTACTGCCGGGAACGGGGTTTACCTGTCATTCGGCGGGAGACAGGTGGTGGTGTGGTGTACCTGGACTGCCACCAGTTATTCTTTCAACTGGTACTGCGTCGTGATAACCCTTTATTGCCCCTGCGTCGGGATCGATTTTACTCCAGGTTTTTGCAGCCGGCCATTCTTGTATACCGCTCCCTGGGATTGCCAGCCTGCCTCAGGCCCCCTGCCGACTTGATAGCTGACGGGCGCAAGTGTTCCGGCAATGCTGCGGGTGACATAGGCCTTGGAACGGCTTATGTCGGCAACCTCTTGTTGGATTTTGACTTTGATACCATGAGTCGAGTTCTACGTGTACCATCTCCGGGTTTTCGCCGGAGTCTGCACAAGGCCATGCGAGACAATATGACTACCCTGGCGGACTGGATACAGGCGGGTTCGGTAACGCAGGAAGAACTTGCAGAGGCGCTGATAGCCAGGTTTGCTGAGCTACTGGGCAGTCTTACTCCACATCGCCCGGACGATGAGTTGATGAGGAAGGCCGTCGAAGTTCGGGAGCACTTGACTTCCTCCAACTGGTTGAACATGCCGGGTAGAAAAACTCCGGAGCGGCGGATTAAGATCGCTGAAGGAGTTTATCTAGCGGAACGCAGGTTGGGAAGCCAGGAGAGCATGACGTTGCTGTTTAAGAATGGAAATGTGGAGGAAGCAACGTGGATAGGGTGGCACTCTTGACTGCTCCGACGTAGCGCGCAAGAGCGATTGCAGATCGCGAAATAAAAACAGGTGAGTCGGCATTTATTTCTTTTGAAGCGCCTTAGCCCAAGGGGGCAAAGAATACCTAATCGAGGAGGAAGAAAAATGCGAGCAGGGAAGTGGCAAATTCCAGAGACATTGTACTACAGCCCTGACAACTATTGGGTAAAGCTAGACGGTGAAGAGGCCTTACTTGGTTTGACTGAATATGGGCAGTACACTACCGGAGATATCATCTATTTGGAACTTGTTCCGGCAGGAGCAACCATCCGACAGGGAGAGAGTTTTGGATCCATAGAGTCGGGCAAATGGGTGGGCAACCTGGTAGCTCCAATCTCCGGGATAGTGATCGAGAACAATTGCGAGTTGGAACCCAACCCGCGCAAAATAAATAGCGACCCTTACGGTAAAGGGTGGATGCTTAGGGTAAAACTAAATGATCCGTGTGCCGCCGAGGGTTTGATGGATGCTGCGGCTTACCAGCAGTGGGTAGAGGAGCAAGTTCGTCGCGAACAGGAAGATGAGGTGTTAGCATGAGTGCCGTCTGGCGCCTGCTCGACACCGGTTCTCTGCCGGCTGCTGCCAATATGGCTTTGGACAAGGTGATACTAGCTGCCCGCAGCCAGGATATTGTTCCTAATACCGTTCGCTTTCTCCAGTTCTCACCCCACTGCGTGCTGGTAGGTTACCACCAGGCAGTAGAGTTGGAAGTGGAAGAGGAGTACTGTTTTCAACATGGAATTGAAATTAACCGGCGTATCACCGGAGGTGGGAATCTTTACTGGGATGAGGGGCAACTAGGCTGGGAGGTATTTGCCCGTAAAGATACACCGGGCATTCCAGTGCGGCTGAATGATATGTACCGCCTAATGTGTGAATGTGCGGTAGCTGGATTAGTCCGACTAGGGATCAGAGCTAGCTACCGTCCCGCCAACGACATAGAAGTAGGCGGACGGAAGATTTCAGGAACGGGTGGCACCGAGATCGGGGATGCTTTCATGTACCAGGGAAGTCTCCTCACTGACTTTGACGTAGATACCATGGTCAAGTGTTTAAAGCTTCCGGTACAGAAGCTGAAAGACAAGCAGGTGAAGTCATTCAAGGAAAGGGTAACCTGCTTGCGAGAGGTGCTGGGATACCTGCCGCCAATGGAAACTATCAAGCAAGCCATGGCAGAGGGGTTTGCCGAAGTGCTGGGAGTAAAACTGGAACCCGGGAAGCTGACCCGAGAGGAAGAGGAAATGCTGGCGCAAGAGTTGCCTTGGTTCCAATCTGAAAAGTGGATCCGTGGTACACGTACCCTATCCCAGGATAACCGTTTGAGCATTGCCGAATACAAGACCCCGGGAGGGCTGATAAGGGTCTCGCTGCGTCTCGACCGTACCCGCAGCCTCATCAAGAGCGCCTTCATTACAGGAGACTTTTTCGCTTATCCCGAACGGAGTATCCTGGACCTGGAAGCCGCGCTTAAGAATTCTTCCATCAGAGCCAGCGATGTTCAGAAGACGGTTCGGGAATTTTTTGCTAGCAATGAAGTCAGGATTCCGGGCGTGGAACCTGATGACTTCTGTCATGCACTGTATTTAGCCATAAACAGGACCGGTGATGAGAATGAGCAAGTGTTACTATGATGTAGTGGTTGTCGGGGCCGGCCCGGCAGGGGCAAAAGCGGCAGAAGCAGCCGCCAGGATGGGGGTCAAGGTTCTGCTGCTAGACATCAAGACCCGGCCCGGAACTCCGGTCCAGTGTGCGGAATATGTGCCTTTGGCAGTAAAGCGATACACCCGTCTCATGCCCGGTTGCATAGTGCAAAGAATCGAAAGCATGCTCACCTTTATTAACGATGAATTGGTTTCTTCCCTGGCTGCCCCGGGGTACATGCTGAACCGGGCTGTATTTGACAGCAGCCTGATACGACAAGCTCAGGAGGCAGGAGCTGAGTTATGGCTCGGGTCAAAGGCTGTCTCCAGGACCGCCGAGAAAGTAATCGTGCATAGAAATGGGCAGGGGAAAGTAGAAATAGCCTGCCAGGTCATCATCGGTGCGGACGGTCCGCGATCCACGGTGGGCAAATGGATGGGCAGCCAGAACCGGAGTTTTATGCTTGGTCTGCAGTACAGTATGCCCTTGTGTAAACCCCAGTTATCTACTGACGTGTATTTTTGCCCTCGGTATACGGGGGGCTATGCCTGGCTGTTCCCCAAAGGAGATACCGCCAACGTTGGAGTAGGCGTAAACATAAGCTTTCGTCACGAGATTCAGGCACTGCTGAGTGACTTTATCAAGGGTATGGTAGATAGCGGCAGATTGGCTGGTACCCCCCTGGGCAGCACTTCAGGGCTTATCCCTGTAGGTGGGCCTTTGTCGGTTATTCAGCGTGACAATATGTTGCTGGCGGGTGACGCAGCCGGTCACACTCATGCTGTAACCGGTGGAGGGATTATGAGTGCCATAGTCAGCGGGGAACTGGCGGGGCAAGCGGCGGCCGAGGCAATACTCCAAAAAGATATGAGCCGGTTAGCTGAATACCCTAATAAGTGGCGGGCACTTCTGGGACCTTACCTGGAGAAAGCGGCCCGGCAGCGGGAGGAATGCGACCGCAACTGGACCTGTGACCCTGAACGATTTGCTAACCTGATCAAGCGGACCTGGTTCAGCTTTTCCGGCAACCTTGAAGGGAGTGAATAATATGCAACCTATACAGGAAAGCCCCAAATTCGTGCAAACCAGTTTAGCCGGAGCCATTTGCTTGGGATTGGAGCCGGGCAGGTTTTTGAAGGGTGTTAAGTGTACCTGCCTCAACCTCTTGCTTACCTACTCCAGCGGCTGCGTCGCGGCCTGCAGCTACTGCGGATTATCTCGGAACCGCCAGGTGGACGCGGACTCCCAGACCTTTATCCGAGTAAAGTGGCCCACCTATTCTCTAGACGAAATTCTGCAACGAATCCGAACAAGGAGTCATCCTTTTGCCAGAGTCTGTGTATCCATGGTTACCCGTGCTCACGCCCTAGACGATGCCTGTACCATAATCCGCCGAGTGAGACATGACACTGACCTGCCAGTGAGCGGCTTGTTGGCACCCACCGTAATGAAGAGCAAGAGCGACCTGAAGGCGGTCAAGGAGGCGGGTGCTGACCGGGTCGGCATAGCAGTGGATGCAGCAACTCCGGAGTTGTTCGATAAGCACCGCGGTAAAGGCGTTGGCGGTCCTCACCGGTGGGAACATTTCTGGCACACAATGGCTGAAGCGGTGGAAGTGTTTGGACCCTATAAGGTAGGAGTTCATCTTATTGTCGGTTTGGGCGAAACCGAACAGGAAATGATCAATATTATCTCTCAAGCCCATAAAATGGGGGTTTTGACCCATCTGTTCTCGTTTTTCCCCGAGCCCGGCAGCCATATGGAAAAACACCCGCAACCTCCCCTGGGGCAGTACCGGAGAGTACAGCTGGCGCGGTACCTGATTAACGAGAATATAATTTCCGCCGAGGCGATACGGTTTTCTCCCTCTGGGCAGGTCGTGGATTTTGGGGTTGACATTGAACATTATATAGCCCAAGGGCTACCCTTCATGACCTCAGGTTGCCCGGGTCAAGACGGAACAGTAGCCTGCAACCGGCCTTTTGGCAACGAACGTGCCAGCGAACCGATACGTAACTATCCGTTTGTACCTGGTGCCCAGGATGTGGAGACGATTCGTACTCAGATATGGGACGGGGTTAGATAAGATGCAAGGAAGTGACGAACTGATACAGGAAGCTTGGGCAATTAGGAAAAAACATGCACCATTCATATGGTTGGCGGTGCCGGGAGCCAAACATTATGCTAATCGGTATTATGCTAACCGCAGGAATTCTTTTGTCAACCTCAGTGTTACCGGACATGATTGTGTTTGTAGGTGCGCGCACTGCGGAGGCAAACTCTTGCAGAGCATGCTGCCGGTTCCTACTCCATCAGCGATGCTCCGGGTGGTGGATGATCTGGTTGCCAGAGGATGTGGTGGAATCCTGGTCAGCGGGGGAGCGGACTGTGAGGGAAAGGTCCCGCTGCTGCAGTTTGTAGAAGCCATAGCCTATGCACGGAGCAGAGGACTGCGGGTGCTAGTACACAGCGGGTTGATCACAAAGGAGACGGCAATTGCCTTAAAGGAAGCGGGGGTGGACCAGGTGTTGCTGGACGTGATAGGCCATGAGGATACCATCAAGAAGGTTTATCACCTGAACCGCACACCCCGGGACTACTTTGACTCAATGATGGCGTGTCGCGAGGTGGGGTTGGCCTTAGCACCTCATATAGTCATAGGTCTGCACTTCGGTCATATACTAGGAGAACCCCATGCCTTGGAGATGATCCGGCACGTAAAACCCGAGGCTTTGGTATTGGTAATTTTGACCCCAACTAGCGGTACCGCCATGGCGGATGTGGAACCGCCGCCAGTCGACCAGGTGGCCCTTATCACAGCCATGGCCAGGATACAGAATCCGGATATTCCCTTAACAATGGGATGTGCGCGTCCTCCAGGTCTTTACAAGCGCCGTGTGGAGAAAATTGCAGTAGACTGCGGGGTCAACGTCATTGCTTACCCGGACGAGGTTACGGTTGTCCACGCACAAAAACGGGGGCTGGAGACCGCCTTTACGGAAATGTGTTGTAGCCTAGCCGGTGCCGTCCCGTTAAGTATGACTTCCGTGCAAACGCTCTGTAAAGCAGACACATAAAAAAAAAACAAGAGCTTGATTTGATGTTAATGCAGTACCAGGAATCACTCAGAGCGAGATTCATGGTGGTGCCCTAATAGCTAGCTGCTCTGGGAAACCGAAAAAGCGTCCGTACTAGTTAACTGAATATCGCAACGGGGAGCCGATAGCCGGGCTGAGAAAGAACTTGGTTCTGACCCGCTGACCTGATCTGGGTAATGCCAGCGTAGGGATTGCTTATACTGGTTTTAGTATTAAGGCGTGGCCTTTTACCTGGCAGGGGTAAAAAGGCTTATTTAGTTTCTGGAAGGTGACACGATAAAGTGTAAAATCAGCCCGAAGGTAATACCGAACGTCCGCCGGAATAAGTATACGCGGTGCTTGATAAAGTGATGAAAGGGAATACTCAGTTGCTTTAATTTTAGAGGAGGAAGGAATGAAACGTGAAAATTCATACCACTGTTACCCTGGTGCACGATACCAACAATCTCATAATCCGCGACATTCCAGTGAGCTCCACAGTGGTAGAACTGCCGGGAGAGCGCTTGGCGATTATTGACACCGGTATGGTCGGTAACCCGCAACTCCCAGCCTGGCTACAGGAACTTGGATACAACCCGGCAGACGTCAGCCTGGTTATCAATACCCACCTGCACCAGGACCATGTTGGAGGCAACCGGCTTTTTACTAATGCACGTATCCTGGTCAGCCGCCGGGAGCTTGTATATGAAGCTGACTTTAACCAGCTTTTGCAGGAAACTGGCGACCCCATCGCCACCCTGCGTTCGCTGGGACGTCTAGTGCATGAAAGTGACGACCGCCTGGCCTGGGACTGGAAGAGGCTTGCCGAGCAATACCCCACTCCGTCCCTGGTGGGCGATCGAGCGCAGCTCGAATTCCTGGAGGACGAACCGTCCTTACCCCCGCAAATATCATTCATAAGGGTTCCTGGACATTCTATCGACAGCCAGGCCATCCTCCTGCAGGGCAGCTGCAGGACAGCACTAGTAACGGGAGATGCTTTGTATCATCGCGACCTATGGCGGGAAGTGCCCTTCGTCGGTATCAACTATAGTGATGAAATGTACCGCAAAAATGCGGAGCGTATCGCCCGTTTTCCGGGGATAATCATCCCCGGCCATGACCACGCCTTCTGCAATATGAATGGCAGGTATTTGCAAGAGGACTCTTTTTCTCTGTGAGGACAGGCATCTTTACCTCCGGGTGACCAATGCCAGCTCTTCCAGGCATCACTTAGGGTTAAGGTTCAAAGACCCTCGAAAGCTGGTAAAGTAATAATAAAATAATAAAGGGGGATTTATTCCGTAAAATCCTTATAACCCAAAGCATTTTGACGCGATCCTAAAATGACATTTACTTTGCAATATTGATAAATCATGACATAATATAGTTAATCTGTATATTGTTTTTCTGCCAAATAAAATTCAAATGACCACCTTTAATTCCAACTATAGTTATCCAATAGTTTTTGCCGCACGGGTAGGTAATTTAATAGAATATTCTACTCAATTTAGAGAGAGGAAGATCTGCCTTTGCTGCGGTTAAATACTTGATAAGGTAAACAGCGGTGTACTTGCAAATTGAGCATTTTAACTCTTATCAAGTCAATAATGTTTGCCTGGAATTAAGGAGGTCTACCATTGGAGAAAAAAGCAAAATCAACAATTTATAATGAAATATCTGTCCGCTACGGTATAACCAACTTTTTTAATAACCTCTCCCCGTTTTTCCAGAATACATATTTTGCCTTCTTTCTGACCACGATTATTGGAGTTTCTAATATCGCATTAGCAGGTGTTTTAACCACTGCAAGAAGTCTGGATCTTTTATCATTGTTTCTCATCGGTATAATTATGCAGAAAAGTAATCCAAAGATGGGACGTTTTACTTTCTGGATTATGTTCAGCGCATTAGTGTCATTACCTATATACATCTTACATTTTACGGATATAGGGTTACGTGGCAGTTCGGCTTTCATCTTCTACTCAGTATTTTATTTTCTAGCTCTATTTACATTTAATATTGGTTTCACAGCTTATAACGGAGCCATAAATGTTCTTTCTAGCGATCCAGTACAAAAAGTAAACCTATCAGCAGTACGTTCTCAATGTAATTCCTTAGGTAAAATTGCTTTTAGTGTAACTAATGTAGCTATTATTGGATTTTTTGCATCATTGTTAGCTAGTGAAAGCAAAGGATATACCATGATGGCAATTGTAATATCAGTTCTTATTACACTTGCTTATTTCAATGTTATAGCTATGTTAAGGGGGAAGGAAATATACATTCCCTCCAGCCAAAAAAGCACTATCCAAAAAACCTCTCTTGGGGATATGATAAAAAATTTCTTCACTAAACCTATGATGCTATTAATTGCTGGTGCTAGTTGTTTACGACTGGGCCAGTATACGGTTATGGGATTAGCAGCTTATTATTTTGCCTATGTCGCTGGTGACAAAGGCATGTTGGCTACCTATTTAACTTTTAGTACTTTATTTACTTTTGCGGGTTCTTTTATATCTCCTTTTATTAACAAATTTTTGGGCAGCAAAAAAACGTATATTGTTGGTCTTGCTGTTTATGGTATCGCACTTCTATTGTCCTTCTTCTTCGGCAAGAGCCCCTTGGGATTTGCTTTGCTTTTATCCCTAGCGCAGGTAGGTATGGGCATCTGTATGGCAGTTGAGATGGCTATATATGGTAATGTAGTGGAATACACAACTGTTGCCAGAAAAAAAGATGTCAGCGCATTTCTTTTTTCCTTGAGTTCTATGCCTGGAAAAATTAGTACCGCCATTTCCGGTCTTGTCCTGGGACTAGGTTTAGCCGCAATTGGCTTTGATCCTAACGCAGAAGTTACAGAAGGCGTCGTAATGGGACTTAGGCTAATAATGTCTTTACTACCTGCTATTATTATGGCTTTGGGCATTATGGCTTTTTACTTCTTTCCTCTTACAGACGAAAAAATGTTCGAAATACATAAGGAAGCAGAAAAAATCAAAGCGGCGGCCAGAGATGCAGCAAATGCCCAGAGCAATTAGTTGCATTTCTTTATAAAATGTTTGCCGAGATATTTCTCGGCAAACCTACTGATTTTTTCCTTAAGAAGGGGCTCTCTAATGCAAAGGATCGGGCATATCTCTAGTAATTATAAAGCAATGTTTGCTTTAGAAAGGAATAATAAATGCGATGGAATTAACTAGAAAAAGCAAAATAGCCCTAGTCATTATGCTGGTCGGTGCTTTCGTTTCTTCTTTAAGCCAAAGTCTCTTAACATCAGCGCTTCCCAGTATAATGACAGAATACACAGTCAGCGCCACGATAGGTCAGTGGCTTACAACCATATATATTTTAATTCTGGGAATAATCACGGCCATAACAGCTTTTCTGATTGATAAATATAATACCAATAAGCTTTTCATTTCAGCAATGGCCATCTTTCTGATCGGGTGTACTATATCTATGTTGGCACCCAATTTCCCTATTTTGCTTTTTTCTCGGGTATTGCAAGCTTGTGGGGCTGGTATAATGGCACCACTGTTTCAGGTTGTTGCCTTGAATACGTTCCCGGTTAAGATGTACGGAAAGGTTATGGGGGTCTTTGGCTTTGTTATAAGTTCAGCTCCCGCTATTGGACCTACCTTATCGGGTATACTGGTAGACTTCTGGGGATGGAGAAGTATCTTTTATCTGTTAGCTGCTATTTCCGTATTATTAATTGGGACAGCTTTATTTAGTGAGATCGATAATATAAGTAAAAAAGTTAAAGGCAAAATGGATTTCTTTTCTGCACTTATTTATGGGCTGGGGTTTTGTAGCCTTATGCTGGGCGTAACCAATCAAGAAAGCTACGGATTCTTCCATTACTTAACGATTACTCCAATTCTGATAGGTATTTTGTGTTTATATATTTTTACTAGAAGGCAATTAAAAACACCTTTGCCGCTCTTACAGCTCAGAATTCTAACTAATAAAACTTTTACTGTAACAACGATTCTCGTTATTATGACTTATCTAATTTTAATGTCAGGTACTATTTTAGTTCCTATTTATATTCAATCAGTTCGAGGTCTTTCGGCAATTACTTCAGGGCTGGTACTTTTGCCGGGTTCGTTATTAGTATGCTTTATGAATCCAATTACAGGGTATATATTCGGCTAAGTACGGAGCTCGCTTCACTTCTTTGATAGGGATGATAATTATGGCAATAGGGACGGGTGCTTTTACCTTTTTCGGTTATCACACATCCCTTGCCCTAGTAACTCTTATGTATTGCCTGCGCATGTTAGGAAATTCTTTTCTGTTAATGCCGTTAACTGCCTATGGTATGAGCGTACTAGACAAAAAATACATATCTCACGGTACAGCTATTCTTAATTCAATCCGCCAAATGGGAGGAGCACTGGGATCATCTATCCTGGTTGCCATTATGGGTATTGCTTCAGCCTCGACCTCATCCCCTGATGTACATGGGGTTAATATATCATTCGCTGTTCAGACAGTAATAATCATAATTGGTTTATTACTTACTCTGTTATTTATTAAGGGAAAGCAAAGACCAACAGAACAAAAAAGTGGTATTAGTACTTAAGAGAAGTTCAAATAGGAGGGTATATGCTAAATTCAATCATTACGTTGTATATTCAGCGGTGGGAATGGTTTCTGCAACTATTAATAGAGCATATTTGTATCTGTGCAATTGCTATTGCGTTTGCTGGAGTATCCGGACTATTGTTAGGTATTTATATTTCGGAAAAAACTCGCATTGCACCTGTTGTATTAGGTAGCGTAAATATGTTGTATACAATCCCTTCTATTTCTCTCTTAGGGCTATTGATCCCATTTTTAGGTATCGGTAATGGAACTGCCATAACGGCTTTAACAGCATATGCCTTACTTCCAATGGTGCGTAATACCTATGCGGGCTTAACCTCCATTGATACCGAAATCATTGAAGCAGCACAAGGTATGGGCAGCACATCCTTTCAGATATTGTTCCGCATAAAACTGCCACTGGCAATGTCAATTATTATCGCTGGTTTGCGTAACATGGTGGTTATGACAATTGCTGTGGCAGGTATAGCATCATTTATAGGTGCAGGTGGACTGGGAGTTGCCATATTTCGCGGAATTACAACCAATAATGCTGCTATGACCTTTGCTGGTAGTTTACTCATTGCTTTATTAGCAATCTCTTGCGATCTCTTGTTAGGAAAACTGGAAAAGTATCTAAAAGAAAGGATGAGGTTAAATTGATGAATGGCAAAGCTTTAAAACTATTGGTATTATGTTTATGCATAGTTGTGCTTTTTACCGGATGTGCTTCTAAAACTAGTAACACTATAAATATCGCTACTAAACCAATGACCGAACAGTATATTTTAGGAGAAATGCTAGGGTTATTAATAGAACAGGAAACCGGCTATGAAGTTGAAATCACCAAAGGTATAGGCGGAGGCACAAGTAATATTCACCCTGCTATTGTTAAGGGCGATTTTGATTTGTATCCAGAGTATACAGCAACAGGTTGGCTAATGGTCTTGAAAAAAACTGAAATACTTGAGGATGATATTATATTTTCTGAACTACAAAAAGAATACAGCAAGCAATATAAGTTGACATGGATTGGAAAATATGGCTTCAATAACACTTATGCGATAGCTGTTCGTAACCAAGTTGCTGAAAAATATGGTCTCAAAACTTGTTCTGATCTGGCAAAAGTTAGTGATCAGCTAGTATTTGGTGGAAACGGCGATTTTATAGAACGGATTGATGGCTACAAAGCACTCTGTGATGCTTACGGTTTTAATTTTAAAAAGGCAATTGATATCGACCTAGGCTTGAAATATACAGCTCTAGAAAATGGGGAAATAGATGTGACTAACGCTTTTACCACTGATGCTCTATTAAATGTTGCGAATGTCACCGTACTAGAGGATGATAAAGGTCATTTCACCAATTACTTCGCAGGAACTGTGGTACGTGAAGATGCGCTCAAAAAATATCCTGGCCTTAAAGAGGCACTTATGAAAATGGACAATATCCTTACAGACAGTGAAATGGTTGAACTCAACTATGCTGTAGAGGTAGAAAAACGTGATGAGAAGGAAGTGGCGCGAGAATTTCTATTAAAAAAAGGACTGTTAAAAGAAAATGATGAATGAAATGATTCGTTTTGATAAGGTTACTAAGTACTATGGGTCTATACCCGTGTTGCTAGACATTAGTTTTGCTATTGAACGCGGGGAGTTTCTTACAATTATTGGTAGCTCAGGCTGTGGTAAAACAACAGCCTTAAAACTAATAAATGGACTAATTTCTCCTGACTCAGGCAAAATTTACATAAATGGGCAGGATATTTCAATAGTTGATCAAATTGCTTTAAGGCGCAAAATAGGGTATGTGATTCAAAATATTGGGCTATTTCCGCATATGTCTGTCCAAAAAAACATAGCTTATGTGCCGTCCTTAACTCATAGCTGGAATAAGAAAGTTGAAAAGGAGAAAGTTGAAGGTCTGCTAAATATTGTAGGGCTTGATAAAAGCATGGCCAATCGCTACCCTAGAGAACTCTCCGGAGGTCAGCGCCAACGGGTAGGGATTGCCCGTGCTTTGGCTGCAGAACCCAAAATACTTCTGATGGATGAACCATTTAGTGCAGTAGACGAAATTACACGCAGGGCTTTGCAGAACGAAATATTGCATATACAACGGAAACTTGGTATTACCGTCGTATTTGTTACCCACGATATTAATGAAGCCCTTAAACTAGGTAGTAGGGTACTCGTTATGGATTGTGGAAAGATTGTTCAGTTAACCAATCCCAATGAGATACGTAAATATCCTGCAAACGAATATGTAAGGCGACTGGTAAACGGAGTATAGTAAAAGAGAGTTTCGGCTTTGCGATTTGTTCGATGTCGTAAAGAAGTACTGGAAATCCTGACAAAAGTAACAAAGAAAAAGCTATCAGCGACACTTCCTTTCATTGATGGAAGTATTTTTTTGCATGTAATTTATTTCTGTTTCCTATCGCATAAAAATATCGGACTTTTTTATATTAAAAAAGTCGAGTATCGTAAAAGTAGCTTTAGTATTATGTAGACATAAGGAGAGAGATAATGTTAAAAGAACTAAACCAAGTAATTGACTATATTGAAGATCATTTAACTGATGATATATCTCTTGAAATGATTTCTGAATATGCTGGGGTTTCGGACTATCATTTTAGAAAGATATTTTTTTATCTTTCCGGGTTGACGCTTAGTGAATATATTAAAAGACGAAAGTTATCGGAAGCTAATAAGGATTTATTAAGCGGAGAAAAGGTAACAGATGTTGCTTTCAAATATGGTTATCAGTCAATAGACGGCTTTACTCGAGCATTTAAAAAATGGAGTGGTTTTTTACCCTCTGATGTAATAAAAAAAGGTATAAGTAAATCTTTTCCCAAACTTTCATTTGTAATAACCGTTAAAGGAGGAATTAGCATGGAATTCAGAATTGAAGAAAAACCCGCGTTTAATTTAGTCGGTGTAAGTAAACGCGTTCCTATGCAATTTGAAGGTGTTAATAATGAGATTGTAAAGCTTGCAGAAAGCATAACAGACGAACAAAGAGAAGAAATGCATTCGCTTCAAAATATAGAGCCTTATGAAATTGTTAATGCATCTTATGATGCTGACGCTAATTTCTTAAAAGAAGAGGGATACTTAACTCACTTGATAGGGGTTTTAACTTCAAAAAATCAAGTGAGTGATAACTTAGATATAGTGCCGGTAGAAGCTTGTACATGGGCGGTATTTCCCAATGAAGGACCATTTCCTTCTACTTTACAAGAAACAATGGCCAAAACATATTCAGAATGGCTTCCTTCTTCCGATTACGAAGTAATTAATGCCCCGGTTTTTTCTTTTACTAAAATGGATGAGCATAGAAATAATTATGCTTATAGTGAAGTTTGGATACCTGTTCGTAAGAAGAAATAAAAGCTTAATAAGAGTACCACCTAAATATCCGTGCGGTACAAAACCAATTAGCTGGGCTCCATGAGACGGGGTCCAGTTTTTTATGCAGTGTTTTCGAGCAACTGTCGGTAAGACATTGGAGATATTTTGTTTAATCCATAGCGGAAACAATAACCTTCAATAGCACATATCACCGTAGCGGATACTTTAGTTTCCGCTACATAGGGGAAAATTTTCTTGATAATATACTAATTTTTCTTGGTTGCGTTCTTTATATTATCTCCGAAAATGCAATATAAAAAACAAATAATTATTGACATATGTCATAAATAGATTAAAATAAGAATTGAAAATGACATATGTCACAAACTATAAGGGAGGTGAACCATATGCCCGGAAGAGATGGATCCGGTCCTGTGGGAGCTGGGCCAATGACAGGAAGAGGTTTAGGGATTTGTAGAGGTGTTAATAAATCAGTAAAGTATGGATCTGGTCGGGGCCTAGGGCTTGCTTGCAGACGTAGTTTTGGCCGTGGTTTTGGTAGAGGTTATATATTAAATGAGGCATCATCTAAAAAACGCAAAGAGTTGCTGCAGGAGCAAAAGGCTATATTGCAAAGCCGCCTCGAAGTTATTAAGAAGCAATTAGATAACCTATAAAGGGTATCAGATATAACTGGAGAACGTTCTGGTTATATCTATTAAGAATTGAGGGATAAAAATATGCCTAGGCCAATGAAATGGAGAAAAGTTTGTTGCTTACCTGAAAATAATCGGTTCGGACCTCTTGATTTAAATGCGGATGAAAAGAATCATGTAAGAATGACAGTTGACGAGTATGAAACGATAAGGCTTATCGATTTGGAAGGCTTTACACAAGAAGAGTGCGCCCAGCAGATGAATGTCGCCCGTACCACCGTTCAAGGTATTTATGCCGAAGCGCGAAAAAAGCTGGCTGAATCGTTAGTTAACGGCAAAGTACTGTTGATTGAAGGTGGCGAATACCAGCTTTGTGACGGGTTAGGAAGCAGATGTGGGCGGGGATGTCGTAGGCATAGGCGTGGCAATTGCAGAACTTAGTTTCCTTCCTGAAAGCAAGATTACTTTACCTTATACAAATAAAAAAGCATTTAATGTAAATGGAACGGAGGTTTTTTATGAAAATAGCAATACCGGTAGATGAAAAAAACATGGAAGCAAATGTAAATGTATCTTTTGCACGCGCTCCTTATTTTCTTATTTATGATACGGAAACGAAAGAAACTATATTCCTCGATAACAGTGCAGCAGCAAGTACAGGTGGGGCAGGAATTAAGGCTGCACAAACAATTGTAGATAATAAGGCTGATGCGCTGCTTACTCCTCGTTGTGGGGAAAAGGCTGCTGAAGTACTGAAATCTGCTGATATTAAAATATATAAAACGACATTTGCTTCAGTAAAGGATAATATTGATGCTTTCATCGCTAGGAAACTTTCTATACTAGATGAAATTCATGCCGGATTTCATGGACAGGTTGGTAATTAATATGAGGATAGCTGTGCTAAGCGGCAAGGGCGGCACGGGAAAAACCCTGGTATCGGTAAACTTAGCAGCGGCAGCGCAAACGTCAACATATATAGATTGCGACGTTGAAGAACCGAATGGGTACTTATTCTTTAAACCTGAAGATGTGCAAGAGGAAGAAATAACGGTAAAAATCCCTAAGGTGGATAATAAGCTTTGCAACGGTTGCCGAAAGTGTGTTGATTTTTGTAAATTTAATGCGCTTGCCTATGTAAAAGATAAACTAATAGCTTTTGAAGAGCTCTGTCACTCTTGCGGCGGCTGTATAATCTTTTGCCCTGAAAAGGCACTAACAGAAAAAGAAAGGATTATTGGGAAAATCCAAAAAGGAACTTCCGATCAAGTAACGGTATACACAGGAATATTGAATACCGGCGAAGCTTCGGGGATCCCTATTATAAAAAAACTGCTTGATAAGAATAAACCAGAAGCAGATAAATTTACTTTTATTGATTGCCCTCCTGGAAGTGCTTGTATCGTAATGGAAAGTATCAAAGATGCAGACTATTGTATATTGGTAGCTGAACCTACATTGTTTGGAGTTCATAACCTCAATATGGTATACGAACTAGTCAAGTTATTTACTAAGCCATTCGGAGTAGTTCTTAACAAGTGTCTTGATGGAGAAAATCCTGCGGAGAAATTCTGTTTAGAAAAAGGTATTAAGATCTTAAGCCGCATTCCTTTTGACAATGAACTGGGAATATTAAATGCAAATGCGGAAATTGCAGTTAAGGAAAGTGGTAAATACAGGGATATATTTGCTTGTCTGCTAGAAACGGTGCAGAAGGAGGTGCTTCATGAAACAACTTCTAATACTTAGCGGGAAAGGTGGTACCGGAAAAACTACTATAGCCAGTGCTTTTATCAAGCTTTCAAAGGCTAAGGCTTATGCAGATTGTGATGTAGATGCACCTAATCTGCACCTAATAACAGCACAAAGGTCTGAACCAGAGAAGACGGATTATTATGGTTTGCCAAAAGCGGAGATAAATCTAGAACTGTGCATAGAATGCGATCAGTGCAGACAATACTGTAGATTTGATGCCATTTTAGCAGATGAGAAATACAAAGTGGAGCCTTTTGCTTGTGAAGGCTGTGGAGTTTGCGAGGCTGTTTGCCCGGTAGAAGCCATAGCTTTAAAACCGGCAGTAGCTGGTGAATTGATGTTATATGCAAACGAGGGAGAAGTTTTTTCTACAGCACAGCTGAAAATGGGGAGCGGTAACTCTGGAAAGCTGGTCACTGAGGTAAAAAAACAAATGAAAACAGCAGCAGACCCCACCCATTTTGCAATCATTGACGGTTCTCCTGGTATAGGCTGTCCGGTTATAGCATCACTTAGCGGTGTAGATATGGTTTTGATAGTGGCAGAGCCTTCCGTATCAGGCATTAGGGATATGGAACGAATCCTAAATACAGCAGCAAAATTTGGAATTAAGACAGCAGTATGTATAAACAAATTTGATACCAATATTAAAAACACAAGAAGGATAGAAGAATTCTGTACAAAACAAGGGTTAGCATTTATGGGTAAAATACCCTTTGATTCCGCCGCACTAAAAGCGATTAATAATGGACAGACCATTGTAGACGTAGACTGCATATCAGGCAGGTCAGTGAAAGTTGTTTACAATAAAGTAATGAAACTACTTTTTGAAGAAGATGGAGGGCTAAAGTCGCCCTATAATTAATTAGTAATAAATTATAGATAATTGCTAAGCTGCTGATTAATGCTAAAAATTCAGCTGCTTGTGATAAGAGTGAACTTTGACCTGATTGCTAAAAAAATTAGAGATAACGGAGGAGAAAAAAATGACTAAAATTGCAGTAGCAAGTGAAAAAGAATATGTTAGCGGACATTTTGGGCATTGTGAAGGATTTACAGTGTATGAGCTTGAAGGTGATAAGGTAGCAAAGAAGGATTTCATACAAAATCCAGGACATAGACCAGGTTTTTTACCAGTTTTTCTAAAGGGATTAGATGTGGATGTTGTCATTTCTGGCGGTATGGGAGAAACAGCCCAGCAGCTATTTGCTCAAAACAATATAAATGTAATTGTAGGAGCACAAGGATATTGTGACGATATCATCCAGCAATATTTAAAAAACGAATTAAAATCCACTGGAAGCGTGTGCAGGGAACACCAGCACGAAGGTCACTGCCATAAATAAATATAACAGAATTAGAGACACTTCCATTTATATTATAGGTGGAAGTGTTTTTTTTGCATGTGTTTAAAAAACATGTGCTGTTCAGTGATCGGATATTCAGCTCCGTACAGGTTAGTCCCACTGACTTATAATTATGAAAGAGAACTGGTATGCCAGAATTTATCGGGAAAACTCGTTTCGAGGAAATAAGCTAATAGTTGAAGTAATGTTATATATGCAGGTAAAAGAACGGGAACTGCCGAAGCTATTCAAGCAAGAAATTAATTGCTACAAATCCGCTGCAATAGCAAAAAATTTATTAGTATTTTAATAAGGAGAATACTATGCAGTTATCTTTCGAATATGAAGATACCATAATTGAATTTACTCTTACAAAAAGCAGGAGAAAAACCCTTGCTATAATAGTAGAGGCGCCTGGCAGAGTAAGTGTTAAAGCTCCAGTAGGCTTATCCGATGATGAAGTTATAAGCAGGGTAAAAAGTAGAGCAAAGTGGATTGTTCAGAAGCTTTATGACTTAAAGAATATTGAGGCGGTAGCGACCAAAAAAGAGTTCGTTAACGGAGAATTATTCCTATATCTTGGGAGAAGCTATTCCCTGCAGCTCATAATAGATAAAGGACTAAAAAAACCTGTAGTTAACCTATATAATAGCAAACTTATAGTTACAACCCCCGCCGGGGATGAAGAATTGATAAAAAAAGCCCTAGAAGCCTGGTACCGTAGTAAAGCTAAGGAGCAGATAACAGAACGCATTAAATACTATCAGCTTCAAGTTGGAGCAATTCCAGCCCGAGTTACGGTTAAAGAACAAAAGAAAAGATGGGGGAGCTGCAGTTCCAAAGGCAATCTGAATTTCAACTGGAAAGCAGTAATGGCACCATCTCCGGTGCTCGATTACATCATAGTACACGAATTATGCCACCTTATACATCTCAACCATTCTCGACAATATTGGGACCTAGTTGCAGCTATCCTGCCTGACTACAAAAAAAGGCGCGAGTGGTTGAAGGAAAATGCGGTAAGGTTAAGTTTATAAAACATCAAACGTCAGGCTATGAAAACAATTTTTCTATTGTTTTCTAATAATGATGATAATGATGATAGTATTGAAGGAGACGAAACCACATCTGACGTATCCGAATATATCGATTTTTATCAGACCAATATCCCTTTTACATATCGGATGGAGCTCATTACTGCTCGGTTGTTTTCTACAATAGATTGTCTAAGAGATTACTTATTGAAAATAATGCAAGGTATTTACATAGTCACTTTTATCAGAGCAACAAAGAGCCTGGACGTTACTTTTTAAGATACCGGGAGTTATTCCAGTTGCTTGCTGATAATTGTAGGCGATGATGTCTCTAAACTTAAATCTATTCTTGAGAGGGTTATAGTGGAGATTAAACAGGCAATTACCTTGGGGAAAAGAATAATCAAGGCGGTCAGATATTTACTGCTGTAGCAGCAATAGGTGATGATTCCGGAAATACGGCAAATACCTTTTAAATTGTGCTGATACCTAAAAAAGCATTTTTTCCAATATAGGAATTAATTCTTGAGGATATTTTTTTTCGTCATTTCTTAGTATGTTAATTGCAGCCTCCAATTTTTCTGGTTTTTTATAGGGCTTTCTATAGAATCCTCCTTTATTTCAATCAAGGATGTTTACTTTGAGCACAGGCTATACTTGCCTATCGTGGGATTTATAATTTTTCTCATTGGATTTGCTTTTTCGGAGCAAAAACACGTTACAAGGCTTTATCTTTTTAAAAAGCCGGTACTTTTTTTCATCGTGGCCTCATGCTGCATGATTTGCATATATTCAGGCCTTACATTACAGAGAAACTATATATTCAGTGACGGCATAAGATTGTGGAGCGATGTGGTAGAAAAAGCTCCCGGAAGCGACAGGGCCCACAGTGTCCTCGGCACAAAATACCTGGACAGCTATGAAGCTGACAGCGAAAAAAACAAGGAACACCTGGCCCTTGCAGAAATAGAGCTTAAGAAAGCTATTGAACTCAACTATAACAACAGTACCGCTCACACTAACCTTTCCAAAGTATATCTATTAAAGGGTAAATATGAAGAATG
>ENA-OWOZ01001048-OWOZ01001048.1-bioreactor-metagenome-genome-assembly--contig:-NODE-1048-length-28307-cov-8.615267_pt1 | contig 28307 bp, 21 predicted proteins | sample MGYA00238140_ERZ651804 | MGnify/ENA primary metagenome ERZ651804 (study PRJEB26910, sample SAMN07631232) | bioreactor metagenome | isolation source: Switchgrass digestor | place: USA: Dartmouth... | reverse complement strand
ATAAGAGACAGTTACAAAGTCTTTTAAATCTCCAATTTCTTTGATAAAATAGTTTCTATCAGACTCCAGCATATATGGTGACCCCTATTATTTTTGTAGCTATTAATAATAGGTTACATAATATGTTGGAGTTTTTCATTCGTAGATTTTTGGTAATTCAAAGCTAGCACAACGAGTTAATTTACTAAAATATGGTCAGCTGAATATCATTTATGTGACCTTGGGAGGAAAATAATTATGTCAAATAACAAAAATGAGGTTTTAGTTTTGTTAACAGACAGTTGGTGAGATTGGGAAGCAAGCTATGCCATTGCAGTGATAAATTCTTTTTCAGACTATGTGGTAAAGACAATCTCAGTTAATACCATTCCAAAAGTTTCAATGGGTGGTATCAAAGCGGAAGTTGATTATTGTATAGGTAGTTATCAAAACTTCCATAACCTTGCAATGATTATTCTTCCAGGTGGTTTTTCGTGGGAGGAAAACGATTATGATGAAATTGCGGGATTTATCCAAAGCGCTGTAAAGCTAGATATACCTATTGCCGCAATATGTGGGGCAACTACTTTTTTATGTAAACATGGTTTTCTTAACCAGGTTAAACATACAGGAGATTCTTTAGAACTACTTTTAAGTCAAAAGAATTATAGAGGGCAATCACTTTATGTTCCTGCTCAAGTAGTTGTTGATGGAGGTTTTATCACAGCAAATGAAACTGCCGCTGTTGAATTCGCTTATAACATATTCAAAATATTAAAAGTAGATAATGATGAAGAAATCGAACGATGGTATGACAACTTTAAAAATGGTGCTGTTCGTTAGATTGTGTAAATAATCTGAAGATGGAATGATGCACAATCTTCTAAATAAGCTATATATTATAGATATTTGTGTTTTATGATTTATAGCTTCAGTGGATAAGTGCGGACTAATAAATATTTAAACATGTGAGGAAATAATGAAGAAGGCTATAGTAATGGGATTGATGCTGTATCAGATGAAGGTAAAGCAACACATGAAAGTGCTGAGTAAATCTTCATGGAAAAAGATTTTAGAGAACGTTTCCTTGGTAAATATCCTGCAAGAAAAAACATTTTGAACGATGAGAAGCATGATTGGAGTATTTAAGTGAAAATAGCAGAAAAGTACAGGATTTGAGTACATACTTATATGGTAAAAAAGTTTCGGAAGTTGTTGTGGAGATTCTCATTTAGTCTAACTGCTTCAAAATTTGCAAAAGAAATTCTTGCAGCAGACATCAATTCATCAAACTCGAGTGATACGTAACAATGCTTGTGAAGGATCAAAGTGATTGAAGAAGCAGACGTATGGTTTATGCAAGGACTTTTCAAGAAAGCGAGCATTTTCCCTTTCCTAATTGCAATTCGAGACGCATTCTCTTACAATTATATCATATGGTATGATGTTTCATGCATTAAGAAACGATGTAGGTACATATGTCGCATGTATAGAAAAAATATGTATGAACAAACAGCTACACTATATATTTCTGAGGAGGATGCAGCATGAAAGAATCCATAAGCAAATACAGGGTTAAGAACATTAGAAATAAAGACTATGAACATAAATACCTGTCAAACAGTCAATTCTATAAGCTTCTCGATATGGTATATAACATTAATAACAATGGTGCTATTATTGACAGTCTGCTCAATGACCTTAAACAATATTCCAAATCCATTATTCCAGACCATATTGGTTTCAGAAATAAAATAGGTATTACAGCAAGGAGCCTGGATGACACAGATGCAAGATATCTGGGAGTTACAGATAATCTTGTTAAAATGACTATGGATAAAAAGCATGTCCTTTTATTATTATTTTATGCTTATTCGGATGTAATGGAGGGTTTGGAGGGTATAGGACAAAGAGAGATTAAAAACCATGCCAATGAAATTCGCATTATGTTTAACAAGTGGAAGCTGCTAGCAGGTCTGTACACAGATGAATCATTGGAACGGAGCGAGCAAAGCAGGAAAGCCATGAATAAACTATTGATTACCGATAAAGAAAAACTTATGGAGGAAATCACCGATGATATTGAAGAAGCAGATGGTTCAGAGATTACAGCTCGGCTTCAGATAGCTATTTCCAATAATCTATGTTCAGAAAGCAATTATCTGATGGGCGTGCTGTTGAACAGAAAAAAATACCTGCTTGAAGGTGAATATGAGTATTTACGTGCCTGTGTTTGCCTGAAATCCAATGAATACAAAGCTGCCATCAAATACGCCGACAAAGTACCAAAAAAGTCAAAGGATTTTGTTTAAAGCAGATATATTATATTGGAATCACTGGCGTTGCAAGGTGACTACCAACAGTTTCTAGCAAGACTCAAAGAAGCTGGTTCTTATCAAATGTCACCTTTTTATTTAATCCATCTTTCACAGGTGCTGTTGAGAAATATGGAAGATGATTTCGAACTGCAAAAACAAACTGCAGAAAATTGCCTGAAGCATATCTTAAGCTCGGGTAATGAAGTATATGTGGATATTGGCGATGCAGGTTGTAGAAAAGCATTGCGTTACAGAGCAAGATTGGCGTTGGAATTTTTTGAGGAAATCTCAAATGTGTTTAAATATTACGGGATTGAAAACATCACTGATCCTTCCTGCCTTGGTCCAAAGGGAAGGACTGTTCTTTCAGCACTTTCAATTGATGCTGAATACTTAAAGGGACTGATTGATGCTTTTTTTAAAGAAAAAACCTTCGAATACATTTATAAAAATATGTATATCCCTAAGGACCAATCACCTGCAAATACATATCTGGATTATGACTTGCTTTTTGAAATTCAATACAGGATTTCGGGAGTAGATGCATTTTTAGACACAATGTATAGAAATATCAATGCTATCAGATATTTCCCCGTGGATTACAGGAAAAAGTGGCTGTCAAGATTTTATGTAGATGCTCAGGTATCAAAATATAATAAACTAGACCAATTAGTCGGATTGATATCAGAGTATGACGACAAATTGGTAGATGAATTGGCAAATGATGTTGAGCGTGCCACAATACATAACATTCTAAGTGAAAATGGGAAGAAATTATTTATTTCGGCTAATTATCAACTGGATTTGGCCCTTGCTTCGGATTATGGTTGGAAGGATGCCGGAATGCTGTCATTGGCCTTTTTCAGGATTATTGAGAATGAGTTAAATACGCGTTTGATATCTCCGTTACTAGACAGTCTAAAGGATAGGGAAAAAAGTTATTATTATAAAGAGCTTAATAAGAGATCATTTAATAACAAGCAAAGTACAAAGGTCAATTCAGAAAAACTGGGCTCCTATTATCTGTTTGAGACTTTGAAACCGATACTGAAGCGATATAGGAAAAATGACGACAGGTGGGTGATGCTGGGACCTATGGAATTCTTTTTTAATTCCATGTCAAATAGGGTATCAACGCATGAATGCAACAAACCTGTATTAAATTACCTGAAAAGCAAATTAATCATGCTATTGACAGACAGAGGAATTGAAGCCATTGAGAATGATGAATTGGGTAACTTGTTTACATACAATATTCGTGATAAATATAGGAACCCTCCTGCTCACGCGCAGTACCTGCATATCAACACTGCTGTTGAGTGCAGAAAGTACGTTTATGATTGCCTTTTGAAGATCAATTCATGGATAAAGTGAGATAGAGAAATTTATAAAAGCAGAAAAGGAAGATTTATTTCTTTGAACAGCAAATTTTAAAAATCATAAAGCACTCATGAAAGGAATTCTCAAGAAGGTGAGAGAGCAAAGGGAAGCCTAGATGGTTACAATGAACTTGGGCGTGTGTATTGGAATAATGAGGCTTAAGTTGATTTTTTATACTCATAGCGCTTTGTGAACCTGGTCTTGGGGCAGCGTACCGAGAAATCTTTTTAGGCTACGACGGGATCTCCCGTTATAGAGATAAAGTATCGGAAGTTTTTTATTACCTGTACATGATGAGGTTCATTTCGCGAGGAATGGATAAACAAGGGTGGTAACACGAAGCATAGCTCTCGTCCCTAGATATTTATATTTGGGATGAGGGCTTTTATAATATAAAAAATGAAAAGAGGGATGACAATCAAGCATGTTTTAATCGGAGGAGCTTGGCCCTATGCTAATGGTTCACTTCATATTGGGAATATAGTGGCTTTGCTTCCTGGGGATGTTCTCGCAAGCTTTTGTGAGCATTGTCAAAAGGTGCTGACCGACGGCATGGTGTTCATGAAGGATTGAAGATTCCAGATATTTTTATACTTTTTCAACGCTTGATAAAAGAATCATTGAAGAAAGGAGTAAACTGAGTAAAGAAGAATGTTAAAACCGTAATACTGTTCACGGATTATATTCTCTCTTGTTTCTATTTCAAATAGATGATTTTATTGTTATAATCTTCCTATGGGCATCTTGATTATAAAAAATTATGACAATTGAATTGAGAGGAGAAGATGTATGAAAGTGATAGGAATATCAGGCAGTCCAAGAAAAGACGGAAACACAGAGATTTTAGTCAAGGAGGCACTTAAGCCTTTTTACGAAAAAGGATGGGAAGTAACCGAATTCTTTTTAAGCAGTAAAAGCATAAAACCGTGCATAGGCTGTGAAACCTGCAATGAGACTGGAACATGTGCTATTGAAGGTGATGATATGGGCTTTTTAATAAGTGAACTTGAAAATTGTGATGCTCTGATCATAGGGTCTCCTGCATATTATCGAAATGTAACGGCACAACTTAAAGCTTTGTTTGACAGAAGCTTTGTTATCAAAAACAGAAATTTATTAGCTGGGAAACCAGGAGGAGCTATTGCTGTAGGAAGAGGAGAAGGCGGAGGGCAAAGCCTTGTGCTTTCAATCATACATAATTTTTATTTATCATCAGGAGCACTTTGCGTTCCATGTGAAATAAATGGTTTATCTGCCAGAGCAGACAAGCCCGGAGATATTTTGAAGCAGGAAAAAAGACTGAGACAAGCAAGGGTATTGGGGGAGAATATTATCAAGTATTCAGAAATGATATGTAGAAGTTGAGCGATGAACTTGTCAATGGCCTTGAGATGGATTAAACATGATTTAGCAGGACAGCAAGATTGAAGTGTTACGGGTCATTTAAGGTCTCTCTAAGAAGAATATTCAACGTGAGCTCTTGTTGGCTGAAATTTACTGTAGAAATGTGAGGGTCTTTATTTTACTGGATTTGATGTAAAAATGTTGTAGAATAGTTGATATTTAAGGGTTACATAAAGCTCAAGAAGATAATAAGGCAAAATAAAAAATTTAGAACTTCAAATAGCAAATATACTATATTTCAAGTAGGTTCATGATTTTGAGAGGAGATCGCACAAAACAATCAAAGAGAAAAGGTGAATAAACGAAATGGATAAAATAAATAATATTTTGAGCTACTGGTATAACTTGGAGTTTTTTTCACCCTTTTGGCCGGAAAAAACACAGCATACAGTGTTTATTAATAGTGCGAATAAGAGAATACCTTGGATAGAAAAATCTGAAGCTGAATATACTTATGATATCTATTTAGGTAAAATTAAATCCCAAGATTTGATCATGGCTATGCTAGGCAGCATTGGTGAAAAAGATGATACTATAGAAAAAGATAGTTCGCTGTCATGTATCTGTGCTTTTAAATTGGCATCGGATGGAGTCTATATCGAGGAATCTTTTTCAATATCTGCTTTTGTGTGGGCAATGGCTAAAATAATCGCAGAGAAGAATTTGAGGACAGATTTAAGTACAGTTGAAATTGATAAATTGAATAGTGAGATGAATGACATCCTAATGTCTTTTGGAAAGAAGCTTGAATACAAGGATTTGGAGAAAATTTATAATATTGTTTTAGAAAAAATATTGCTTCATCTAGAGGATAATGCTTTTTTTGCAGTCATAAATAGAAAGCCTAACAGAAAGAAAAATGAGATGAGTAAAGATGATAGTAAGCAGAGACTGCAGGAAGATGAAAAAAATGATAATAATACAGATATGTTGTCGAGCTTTTATACATCAGATATTGATATGATCAGGCGAAAAATACATAAAGAGGATAAGATTGTAAAATATATTGATGCGCTTAATAATCCATCCACTTACCGTGTGGAAATAGATACTGATGTTTCCCAAATGAAAAAATGGCTAGCGCCAGAAAAATATCCTTTTGGTAAATGGCCCTCTAAGTATAGTCCTAGTTTGATGCAGCAAATCGCAATCAACATAGGTATATCAAATAATGAGTACTCTGGTGGTATTTTTTCGGTAAATGGTCCGCCGGGAACGGGTAAAACTACGCTTTTAAAAGAAATAATAGCTTCAAATATTGTGGAGAGAGCATTGCTATTGAGTGAATATCAGAGGCCGGATGATGCTTTCTTGCAACGCAATTTTGATTCTCATGAGAATGACCATTTAAAATACTATTATCAACCGGATTCGAAACTTGTTAAATTTGGTATTATTGTAGCGTCTAATAACAACGCAGCGGTTGAAAGTATTTCCAAAGAATTACCTATTGCTGAAGCAGTAGAAAACAGCAATACAAGGTTGTTTGATATTGAAAAAAATAAGGAGATTTATTTCACCGATATGGCTAAAACGCTTATGGGTAGTGATGAGGAATGCTGGGGATTGATTTCTGCCCGTTTGGGTAAGAAATCAAATATTGATGAACTAAAACAAGCTCTTTGGTTTAATAAGAAAAGTGTTAATTTACAGCAGCTATACAAAGAAGAACAGCCTGATTGGGAACAAGCTAAGGAAGATTTTATAAACAAGTATAATGAGGTCTTAAACTACCGCAACTTAATCCAAGAAGCAGTTGAAAATACTAATAAGCATGACCAAATAGTTCAAGAATATAATGATGCAAAAAATGAGATATCTACTGCAAAAAGAAAAATAACTGAGCAGGAAAATTTGATTAATCGAAAAATTGAAGAACAACAGAATATAAAGCATCAGATTGAAATGTTAACAGAAAATGGAAATATACTCAAAAGCAGACTTTCTTGCTTGAAAAGGGTATTTTCCTTCTTATTGAAAAAGGATTCGCTTGTATTGAAATTTAGGCAAACAAAACATGAACTAGATAAAGCCACAATTAAACTTACAGATATTAACCAAGAATTAGACAATCTAAAAAGACAGTTGGATAAATTGAGGGCTAATCATGAAACTATACAGAAATATTTTGAAGAAAAAGAAAAAGCATATTTGAACAGTTGTGAATTAGTAAAAAGATATAAAGAGCAATTTGGTAATAACTTTGCTGATGAAGGTTTTTGGAAGGATATACAAAATAACGAAGTTTCACAATTAGCTTCCCCGTGGACTGATAAAAATTATGACACTCTCAGGGAAGAACTGTTCTACTATAGTTTAATGCTTCAAAAAGCATTTATTTTAAATTCAAAATCCGTGAAGCAAAATATCAATTGCCTTGTGAATATTTGGAATGGAAATTTTTCAGAAAAGGATAAAGCAACAAGCTATGTGCACCTGTTAAATACATTATTTTTAATTGTACCGGTAGTATCTACTACCTTTGCTTCAGTAGCTACATTCTTAAAATACATAGGCAAAAATGAATTAGGAACTTTAATAATTGATGAGGCAGGACAAGCTACTCCATATTCTGCATTAGGAGCTTTATGGCGTACAAGAAAAGCTATTATTGTTGGCGATCCATTGCAGGTAGAACCGGTTGTAACCATACCTAAAGAACTTTTAAAAAGATTTGCCAAAGAGTTTGAGATAGAGGGGCCATATAGTTCAGAAGAATCCTCTGTGCAAGTCTTAGCTGACAACATCAATCCGTATGGAGGATATCGCGAATATTCAAATGGCAAGAGATGGCTTGGATGCCCTCTAGTGATACATAGAAGATGCTTAGACCCAATGTTTACGATTTCCAATGCAGTGGCATATAATAACAGGATGTTCAATCGATCAGCGGAGCCCAAATCAGATGTAGTGCTTTTAATGAAAGAGTCTCTATGGATAAATATTAAGGGGAGAGAGAAGGGAGCAAAGGATCATTTTGTGTCGGCGCAGGGAAATAAGGCAATTGAGATGGTATTAGAGGCATTTGCGTTAAAAAACGATTTTCCAAGTTTGTATATCATCAGTCCATTTAAATCTGTTGTACGAAACATGAAAAGTTTGCTTAAAGAGCACATTTGCAGTAATTTCAAAGATTTTAATGAAGATGATATTAATGATTGGGTTGATAAATCTTGTGGAACTATTCATACATTTCAAGGGAAAGAAGCCAATGAAGTTATACTCATTCTTGGTTGTGACGAAAATGAGGGTATGGGAGCCGTACAATGGGCGAGTAGAAAACCCAATATACTTAACGTTGCAGTGACAAGAGCAAAATATCGAATTGCAATTATCGGTGACAGCAGTTTGTGGAGGAAATTTCCGAACTTTGATTTTGCATATAAAATTTTGAGTGGAGAGATGGAAAAAACATTAAGATAATCTTAAGGATTTTATAAGATTAAACCCACAAAACCACTTTCAATCCTCTGATATAATATCATGGGGATTTTGTGAAAGAAGGAGTTGGGAAAGAGAATGGCGTCAAATATTTTGGTAGTAGATGATGAGCAGTCTATTGCGGATTTGATTGAAGTATATTTAAAAAACGAAAATTATGATGTATTAAAGTTTTATAATGGGCAGGATGCATTAAAGTGTGTTGAAAACCAAAATATAGATTTAGCAATATTGGATGTTATGCTTCCGGATATAGACGGTTTTTCCATATGCCAAAAAATCCGTGAGAAGCATAAGTTTCCCATTATCATGCTGACTGCTAAAGAAGACGAGGTCGATAAAATTACTGGACTGACACTTGGAGCGGATGATTATGTAACAAAACCTTTTCGACCTTTGGAGTTGGTTGCACGTGTTAAGGCTCAGTTGCGAAGGTTTACCAAATACAATTCTTCGGAACCATTACGGGAGGAAAAACTGATCGCATTTGGAGGTTTGGTTTTAAACAAGGATACGCACGAGTGCATATTGAATGAAAGGCCTCTGTCTCTAACCCCCACAGAGTTTTCCATTCTATGGGTGCTGGCTTCCAAGCGAGGACGTGTTGTCAGTTCTGAAGAGTTGTTCTGCGAGGTGTGGGGTGAAAAATACTTTAGCAATAGTAATAACACAGTAATGGTTCATATTCGGCATTTAAGAGAAAAAATGCACGACAGTGCGGAACACCCCAAATATATTAAAACGGTATGGGGGGTTGGTTATACAATTGAAAAATGATAAAAAAAATGATTATGCGAAATTTAAAAGGAAAATATTTCTCCAAATGATCCTGATGGTCTTTTCTTCAACTGTAACTGTTTACTTCCTGCGTTTTTTTATTCAAAAAAACTTTAACGTTGGAGATATTGTCGTGCAATTTTTAAAGAATACATTTTTTTTAAGTGAAAGCGATGCAGTAATGCTTTATCGGTATGTATTCCTCCATAATATAGATGTAATCACATTTATAGCGATTATCATATTTCTTGTTGTTTTACTTAGATTTTCAATATCATGGTTTACTAAATATTTCGATGAAATCAGTGATGGAATGGACAGGCTTGTTTGGGAATCGAATGATGAAATTATATTATCATCGGAATTGGATTTCATGGAAAAGAAACTGAACCAGATAAAAAGCAACCTAGAAAAGCAAAAGAAAGCTGCGCTTGATGCAGAGCAACGTAAAAATGATTTGGTAGTTTATTTGGCTCATGACCTAAAGACACCTTTGACCTCTGTGATAGGATATTTAAGTCTTTTGGATGAAGCTCCTGACATGCCTCTTGATCAGAAAGCAAAATATGTAAGCATCACCTTGGAAAAGGCTTATCGATTAGAGCAGCTTATAAATGAGTTTTTTGAGATAACAAGATTTAATCTTCAAACCATCGTTCTGAACAAAGAAAAAATTAATTTGCTTTTTATGCTCCAGCAGATGGCGGATGAATTCTACCCAATGCTGACTCCACAGGGGAAGCGGATATCTGTTAATGTACCTGATGGGCTAACTCTGTGGGGAGATGCAGACAAACTGGCCCGTGTCTTTAATAATATTTTGAAAAATGCCATAGCATATAGCTACGAAAATAGCGTTATTGACATTTCAGCTATAAAGCAGGACGAAAATATCTTTATAACTTTTACAAATAAGGGAAATCCAATCCCACAGGCAAAGCTTGATACTATTTTTGAAAAATTTTATCGATTGGACTCTGCCCGTTCCACAAACACAGGAGGAGCAGGATTAGGACTGGCCATCGCTAAAGAAATTGTCAATGTACACAATGGAACAATCTCTGTGGAAAGCAATACAGAAAATACTAAATTTATAGTAAAGCTTCCACAATAGAAAAATTTCTGTTGTGGCTTATTGAAACAATGAGTCATTTTAAAACTCATAAACTGGAAGTTATTCGTTCTCATATAAAAAGTGGATTTTATACGTTTAAGGAAATCTTAAGAAATTCATAAGATGAAATTCCAACATAGCTCCTTATTTTGTGGTTGAATAATATCATCATAGAGTAAGGAGCTGTTCTTTTATGGTGCGAAAATCGATAAAGAAAAAATCAGGAATTGGCGTATCTGTAACGCTTTTAATTATGGTTGCCATTGCTACTGTTATTTGCAGTTATATCATGAATCTTGGAAATCGAAATATAGTTAAGAGAGAATATTACGATGAAATTTCGCCATATTCTTTTTTTTCGAAGATAAAATATTATATTACCGGTGATAGGATAATCTCGTTTTCTCCGTCGAAGACAAAACTTGATTTCTCTGTTTCTACATCTTTTGAAGGGCTGCACAGTCCTAATGCGATTTTGATACATTTGAAAGACCATGCCGTGATAATGGAAAAAAAAAGCGAAGAAAGAATCTATCCTGCTTCTCTGACTAAAATGATGACGGTAATTGTTGCCATAGAGAATTTACATGACATTAATGAAAAGGTCGAACTTACCAACTTTATGTTTCAGGGACTTTATGAAGCAAATGCATCAATGGCAGGTTTCCAACCGGGAGAACAGGTAAGAGCAATCGATTTGCTATACGGAGTAATGTTGCCTAGTGGTGCGGAATGCTGTATTGCAATTGCTGAACATATAGCGGGATCTGAGCGGAATTTTGTAAAATTAATGAATCAAAAGGCAGAAGAACTTGGTATGAAAAACACCCATTTTGAAAATACAACCGGACTTCACAATGAAAAACATTACACAACAGTGAAAGATTTGGCTGTTCTTCTAAGCTATGCATTGAAAAATGATACTTTTCGGGAGATTTTTACTACATTCCGTTATTCAACACCACCTACTAATAGGCACCCTGATGGAATAACCTTTTACAGTACTATGTATGAAAGACTTGGTGATCAAAACATTATTAATGGAGAAATATTAGGAGGAAAAACCGGATATACCGATAAAGCCGGCCTTTGCCTAGCGAGTCTCGCCAAAGTAGATAAGCAAGAATATATTCTTATTACAGCAGGTGCAAAGGGAAATCATCATTCAGAACAGTATAATATTACTGATGCACTGACAGTATATAACAGCATAAGAAGATAATAAGTTATCCATTATGCTTTAATTTCCGATGAAGCAGATCATTTTCACCAATTTGATATGCTTTCATAATGCTTGATAGTAAAAAGTAAAACTGTCAATTATAAAAAGGAACATATATTGATGTTAAAATACGTTATTAGATCCATCGCACAACTGTAGCAATGGATACAGCTTCATTGCCAGTTATCAATCAGTACCATTCACTTACAGATGAGAGTGACATCGGTAAATGGTCCCAAGATGCAGTAAAAGGCATTGCACAGGAGGTATTATGATTGGCAAGGAAAGCTGCAAGTTCGATCCAGAGGGCAACGTCAGAGCAGAAGTTGCTGAGACATTAAGGCGCTTTGTGGAGCATGTCGCAAGATAGGTTATGGAAAATGAAACAGCGAGGTGGTTGAGGCTGCCTCGCTGTTTTATTTGTGAACAATTATGTTTGTATGCGATGGAATTGTCAGGCTGTGCAAAAACTATGAGATTGGTCAACATAGGAGCTTCTTTATTCATACTTAAATTTGCTTATCAATTCCATAAGCCCTTGTGCAAGTTGTGACAAATATAAAGAGGAAGATGCTATTTCCTCCATATAGGCGTTTTGTTCTTCAGCTGTGGCAGAGACTTCTTCTGTTCCTGCGGCAGTTTGCTGTGCAATGGCTGAAAGATTTTCTATCACGCCAACAATTTCATCTTTTTTAAGAGTCATTTTTTCACCGGCACTAAATAAGTTTTCAACATTATCATTTATACATTGTATTGCATGAGCCAATGATTCGAAAATTCTTTCTGTCTCATCCACTGATTGTGCCTGTGATCCAAACATTTTGTTAACTGTTTCCATTAATTTAACTGTATTATCTGATTGGAGCTGGAGTTTTTTCACCAATTCTGTTATTTCATTAGTAAACATGGATGATTGTTCTGCAAGCTTACTGGTTTCTTTAGCAACTACTGCAAAGCCTTTTCCAGCTTCACCTGCCCTGGCGGATTCTATGGCAGCATTAAGAGCCAGAAGATGGATTTGCTCAGCAATTGAAGAAATTGTATCAGTAACGGTACCTATTCTTATTACATTGTTGCTATACTCTAATATGGCTTTATATATTGCTTCTATTGCTTCAGTACTTTCTTTTGTGTTAGATGTAAGATTTTTGACAATTTCAGTACCCTTATTTTTGAGGTCATTTGCTTTCTCCGTTTCAGAACTCAAAATTCCGGATGCGTTTAATACAACATCTATGTTTTGAGACAGTTCATTTATTTTAGCAACACCATTTTCAGTATCTTTTGCTTGTTCCGATGTGCTTTCAGCTATTTCTCCAATGGTCTTTGCAATTTCTTCCGATGCATTAGCAGACTGCTGGGAATTAGACATCCATTCCTCTGATGTATGAGTAAGCTGTTTTGCAGAAACTGATATTTGAGATATCATATAATTCAGGTTTTTTATCATTTTGTCCATACTGATATAGAGAGTGGCGATTTCATCTTTCCCTCTGGAGTATTTTTGCATCGCTTTCTGCTGTTCTGCTGACAAAACCAAATCGTTATCTGAAATTCTTTTTGAAATATCTGATATGCATTCGATTCTTTTAACCAATAACCTAATTACGAAATAAGTTATGCAAGCACCAATTATGACTATAAGGCATATAAACAATATGATATTTGCAATAAGGGTGTTTACGGAAGCAAGAACCTCATTTTCAGACTGCTTGCATATAATATACCAATTGGTTCCTGGTATTTGCTTATAGGATGCATAAACTTTAGTATTGGTAAGGTTATCATTATATAGGCTTACTTTCTCTCCATCAATGCCATTTAAAGCACTTGCCACAATTTCATTGTCCTTAATGTTCTTCAATGTAGTGTCCTTAAAAAACTCATCATTGGGGTGGGCAACCAGATTACCGTTTTTGTCAACTATATATGCTTCCCCTGTTTTCCCAAACTGTAGCTTTTTAGTAATTTGGCTTAACTTATCAAGGGTTAAGGCACCTATATAAATACCAGTAATATTATTGGAGCTGTCCATTATTGGAGTGGAAATTGCGATAACTGGTTTCCCTATGGAAGCACTTACATAGGCTTCGCTTACATAAGTAGCTTTGGTACTTACTGCGCCTTCATACCAGTCTCTGGTTGAAAAACCTGTGTTAAAAGCGTCTTCTGATATCTTTAGCTGTACTTCGCATGGTTCTAAAACTACATTTTTGGCAAGATCAGGAGTAAAGGTTTCAAGATATGCAAAGTCTTTATAATCCTTCAATATTTGTTGAAAATAAGCTCTCTGAGCCAATCCTTGTTTATCGGATAAGCCTCTGAATTCCTCTTTGATATCCCCATACTCGCTGGTATCCTTTACTTGTTCTGAATTACCTGTAAAGGTAATTACGTTCTTATAGTAGTCTATATAGTCCTGTACGGTGATCATAAAACTGTCAATTAGGAGTTCTTGTCGCTCAATTAATCCGCCTTTTGTAGTATTGATTGTGCTAACAATACAGAAAATGCCAATAAACACACTTGTGAAAAACAGCATAGCTACGACACCTGCTACATACTTTGTCTTTAAACTTGCTTTCAATTTAACACGCCCTTTCGTAATTATGTCAATTTACTGCAACAATGCTTGTTGTGCTAGTTTTCCCTTACCAAAATTCGCGAAAAAAAGCTCTAGCATATTATGAGATCTATCATTAATATTCATAAAGTGATAGGGGCCCACATATATGCTGGAGCTTGATATAAGTTATCCTATAAAAGTTGTAGGTTAAAAGACTTTATGACTGCCGTTTGTGCAATAATTACTGCAATGTGATACTGATATTATACTGTATTGATGTTAAGCAATATTGTGTTTATTGATGCTATGTAACGATTAATACCATGAAAAATTGCTGCTATGTAATTATTTTTAACATCATATTGCTGCTGTGCAATAATTAACGACGTATACCGGAAGATCAATCCAACACATATTAAAATCATTGTAATGTAATAATTCTAAGATGATTGATAGTGAGTTAGTGGTGTAAATCAAAATCAAAAATCGAAGAGTTATTATGTAAGATGTTTAATCCACATGGCAATGATATGTCATGGAATTATACCCCTAATGATTGGTATAATATTCCTCCCAATAAATCAATTTACCTAGCACAAGAAGCTAATAATACAAAATTCAACAAATTATTTTAAAATCCTTCATATTTTGATAAATTTTGCATGAATTTTTATGTTAAGATTAAGATGAAGCAGCAATGTTGCATAGTTTTAAGACAAATTTTCAAATATCGAGCATAGTAGCATAGATGTCTCGCTAAGATCTCAAGGTAGAAAGTTTCTTTGTTCCAGTTTATGGTCAAATTGACATTATGGGTATTTTTGAATAAAATACAATATGTATCTATTAAATCAAAAATTGCTTGGTTGTTCAGTAGGGCATAAAGGAAGGGAAGTTGTTGATATGAATAAATACATTATCGCATTTTTCCTTTTTAGTTTTCTTGGTTGGGTATGGGAAAGTATATATTGTACAATACGTGATCATAAGTGGGCTAACCGTGGATTTCTTTATGGTCCCATCTGTCCCATTTATGGATTCGGATCGATATTAGGTTTTTTTATCTATGACTTGGTAAAAACCGGTCATCTGCCGAGTATCAAATGGTGGATGATTTTTATTCTTGGTTTTATTATAAGCATGGTTTTAGAATATCCTACATCATGGGCTCTTGAGAAATTGTTTAATGCAAGGTGGTGGGATTATAGTGATGTTCCTCTGAATATCAACGGCAGGACAAGTGTGCCTACATCTATTGCCTTTGGTTTTGCCTCAATATTGGTGATGAGAGTCTTGATTCCTTTTTCGGATAGGGGACTAAGCTATTTATCTGATACTCTATCAAACATATTGGCTCTTATTCTTGTTTCAATCATATCTATAGATGCTACATTAACTATATCTGCATTGACGGATTTTCAAAAACGCGTTGCTTCCATAGATGAGGGATTCCAAAATCATATGGCGGATATTGTAAATCGAGTTTATGGCAATCAAAATTCCTATTACCATAAAGTAATTCAGCGCATTGCAGTTTTTAAACTTCCAGAGCGTAAGAAAAGGATAGCCAAGCAGCTTCGTCAAAAACAATTTATGGAACTCATTAAAGATTTTTATAAATCTGATGTAGTAAAACAGATGGATGAGTATATTCAGCATGGTACAACTACAACATTGGAGCATTGTGAAAATGTGGCATGGATTAGTTATCTGATTAATGAAAAGCTGCATCTTAACGCAGATGAAAAGGAACTGATAGAAGCAGCCATGCTTCACGATTTATACCTATATGACTGGCATGTTCCTGATCCTTCTCGAAAATTGCATGGTTTTACTCATCCCGATATTGCATGTGAAAATGCGGTAAAATACTTTGATATATCAGATAAAGAACAAGAAGCAATACGCAGCCATATGTGGCCATTGACTATTACAAAAATCCCAAAAAGTAAGGAAGCCATGATCATATGCTTCGCAGACAAATATTGTGCTCTTATCGAAGCAATTCGTTTGAATAAACGTTTTGGATTAAGACATTAAAAAGTGCCAACTGCTAAACAAGCAGATGGCACTTTTTTCAAGAAAATGATTGATTTTATTAGTAATAATGTCTTTTTTGAGATTATTTGGTACATATAGTCAATAATCTTCTTGAATCAGCAATATTGGAAATTGACTTTGAAAAGTAAAGGAATAGAATAATAATTGATTATTAGCACTCTATTGAAATGAGTGCTAACATCAGGTGATTTTTATGAAACTTTAATGTATTCCACTGGCTGTTGCGTGATGAAGCTGTTGAAATCAATAAATATAATGATGACTCATATTGGTGATAGCTTGCTGTTTCACTTATCTTGGTTTGTCATGAAGCTGCTTATATCAGTAAGCAGTTAGAAAATACAAATGTAAAGGAGGAGCTGAAAGTTATGCAAGTTAAGCCATTGGGAGCAAGAGTTTTACTTAAAGAAATCGAAAACGAGGAGACCACAAAGAGCGGTATTGTTCTGCCTTCAAATGCCAAGGAAAAGACATATATGGCAGAAGTAATTGAAGTGGGTCCTGGAGAGATAAAGGACGGTAAGAAAATCGAGATGGAAGTAAAGAAAGGTGACAAGGTACTCCACAGTAAATATGCGGGTACTGAAATAAAACTGGATGATCAGAAATACCTGATAGTAAGACAAGATGATATTTTAGCAATCATAGATTAAGGGAGGGTGAACTGATATGGCAGTGAAAACCATAGCCTATGATATTGATGCTAGAAAATCAATCGAAAGCGGAGTTAATAAACTGGCGGATACTGTCAAGGTTACATTGGGACCAAAGGGAAGAAATGTAGTACTAGAAAAAAAATATGGTTCTCCTATAATCACTAATGATGGTGTTACCATAGCAAAAGAAATCGAGCTTAATGATCCGTATGAGAATATGGGAGCCCAGCTTGTTAAGGAAGTGGCTAGCAAAACAAATGATGTTGCAGGAGATGGTACCACTACAGCAACAATTCTGGCTCAGACCATTATTCGAGAGGGTTTGAAAAACATAGCTGCTGGAGCCAATCCAATAATATTGAAAAAAGGTATAGAGAAAGCTACTGAGAAAGCAGTTGAGGTTATAAAGAGCAATAGCCAGAAAGTAAAAGGAAAGCATGACATGGCTTTTGTAGCAACTATTTCCTCAGGTGATGAAACAATAGGCAATCTCATTGCCGATGCTATGGAAAAGGTTACGGCGGAAGGTGTTATCACCATTGAAGAAAACAAAACTTCTGATACTGTTATAGAGGTAGTTGAAGGAATGCAGTTTGACAGGGGATATATTTCTCCCTATATGGTTACAGACAGCGATAAAATGGAAGCAGTATTGGAAGATCCATATATATTGATTACAGATAAGAAAATAAGCAATGCCCATGATCTGTTGCCGGCCCTTGAGCTGATAGTAAAGAACGGCGGCAAGATGCTTTTGATTGCAGAAGATGTAGAAGGTGATGCTTTGGCAACACTGGTGGTAAACAAATTGAAAGGCACCTTTACAGCCATTGCTGTAAAAGCCCCGGGCTTTGGTGACAGGCGTAAGGAAATGCTACGTGATATAGCTATTTTGACAGGCGGACAAGTCATATCCGATGAAATGGGCATGGATATTAAGGATGTCAAGCTTGAATGGTTTGGCAAGGCTAAGACAGTAAAAGTACAGAAGGAAAACACTATAATCGTCGGCGGTGCAGGAAATCAGAAAGAAATAAAGGATAGGATTGAATCCATAAAGAAGCAAATAGAGATTACAACCTCAAATTATGACAAGGAAAAACTCAATGAAAGATTGGCAAAGCTGGCTGGTGGTGTGGCAGTAATCCGTGTAGGTGCTGCAACGGAAACAGAAATGAAAGAAAAGAAATACAGAGTAGAAGATGCTCTTAATGCAACCAGGGCAGCTGTAGAGGAAGGAATTGTACCTGGTGGTGGTACTGCATATATAAATGCAATACCAGAGGTATCAAAGCTAGTAGATACTCTTCATGGAGACGAAAAGACAGGAGCTGCAATTATCCTGAGAGCACTGGAAGAACCTCTTCGTCAGATAGTTATCAATGCAGGCCTCGACGGTTCTGTCATTGTTGAGAAGGTTAAGAACAGTGAAAAAGGAATTGGCTTTGATGCAGTAAAGGAAGAATATGTTGATATGGTTGAAGCAGGCATAATAGACCCTGTAAAAGTTACACGTTCAGCTTTACAGAATGCTGCTTCGGTAGCAGCTATGGTTCTCACAACTGAAAGCGCTGTAGCTGAGAAGAAAGAGGAAAAGAAAGGTCCTTCTATGCCGTCACCAGATATGGACTATTAAAATTAGGCAAAAGGTACTTCCTTTTGCCTTTTATATAAAGGAAGAGGGAGTTAATCTTGACAAGAAATACTTTTCAAGGACTCCCTTCTTTCCAATATTAATTATGTCCATTATAAGAAAATGTGATGCAAGTTGATAGTGTGCATGGCTATGGAATTATAGATCCACAGCTTTTGCATTAAGCACTTATACTGTAATACAGCAGTTCCATTTGAGAGGTGATTAAATGGAAAAGTGCCTATTATCAGTAGACTGGGATTATTTTATCTACATAAAAAAGTATTGTTGGGGGTCATATATAGAAAATGACAAGAGTCTCATGGACCTTTGGTATAAAAGATATATCCAAGAGAAGGTTAAGGGAAGAGATATTGAAAAGTCATTTAAGCTTTCCCCTGAGGTGGACACATTCTGGGAGAAAATCAAGAAACGTTTTCAAATTTCAAAAGATATAAAAGTTTATGTTTCAGACTCTCATGCTTTGTCCTATGATGTAGCAAAAGAAAACGATTGCAGAATAGTTTACTTGTTTGATTCACATGCCGATCTTGGTTATGGCGGACTAACATCATTAAACTTTGAGGTCAATTGCTCCAACTGGCTCGGGAAGCTTCTAAAGGATAAATTAATCAAAGAAGCCAATATTATATATAGTTCATATACAACAGAAAAACCAGAGCATTTTAAGCCCATGAACAGCATTTATAATGTCAGATACTTAGATTATAATGGTTTGAATGAAAACATTAAGGTGGACATAATTCATATATGCAGGTCCGGTGCATGGACTCCTCCATGGTTAGACGATAAGTTCAACCAATTTATTGATGATTTAGGTATTCCATGTGAAATTGCAGACTGTCCTGCAAGAAAATGGGATACCATGAATATAAGCTTTTCAGATCAGATTAATTACATGATGGCATGAGTCCATATGATATATGCAGACCAACCCTATTTTGGATTTGAGTCTGCATTTTATTTTTATAATGCCAATGTTGCTCATGCAGGTGGCAGTGCTTTGCACAAGAAATAATGTCAGAAAGCAGTTTCAACTTTTTTAAACCAAAGGATTAACATTTTGTGTAAGGGACTAAAATTTTGATAAGCAGCCAAAAATTAGCTGCTTTTATCTTTTACGATATGATGAAAATTGTATAAATATGACGAAATAAGGATAAATGAATCACAAAAAGTTGAAATGTGACAAAAATGTTGGTATTATAATATACACTGAGATACTAGGACTATAGATCTATTACCTGGGTATAAAAAGTAAAAATTATTTAAGGGCAAACCTGTCGAAAGGCAGGGACGCAAAGCCAAGGGCCTAAAGAAAAATGAATTCAATGGCAGCCGGTTGCAATGGAGTCCCACGTGCAATTAGCGCTGAGGGACTTTAATTATGCAAGAAAACATAAATTTCTATAATTTATACTTTCTAAATGTGTTTCTTAGCAATTCTAAATGAAGGGAAGCTATATGCTTCTTTGAATTATAGAATTGCTAATCGGTTTTGCAATAAAAACGGATGAAAGGCTTCCTTGGTTGTTATAAAAGCTTCTATGGGAAGTCTTTTTATATGCTCAATTCAATAAGGATTAATCTTTGGATTAATGAAACAGCATTTTTATTGGATTGTTTAAACTTTAGATTAAATGGAGGAAATCGTTGTTGCTTCTTTTTTAGGGGGATGATATCTGAGCAAGTGGTTATCTTTTTTTAATAACGGAAATTATGTTACTAATATGCAACTGAAATGAGGTGGTTTGATGTGAACGATCTGTTAGAGAGTCAATATGTAGTATGTGAGTTAGCAGATGAAAAATATGCATTAGGAATCAGTGATGTTTACGAAATCATTAAAATGAAGAAGATTACAGTCATACATAACAGCAAGCCTTTTTTGGAAGGAGTTATCAACCTGAGAGGTAAGATTGTTCCAATCGTCAATTTACATAAGAGGTTAGAAGTCAAAAATTATACTCCTACTAAATCAACCCGTGTCGTTATATTGAAAAGCAGAGGAGAAATGGTTGGGGTAATAGTCGATAAGGTGAATCAGGTTATCAGATTTACAGATATACAAGCTGCTCCAGAAACAGTAGCAGGCATCGATGGTGATTATTTTGAAGGATTAGGAGTCACTGAAGAAGGTGTCATCAGCATCTTAAAAATTGATAAAGTGCTTTATGAATAAAGCTGGAGGAGGTGTTTTATGGAAAGCATATATGATAATCCAGAGATGATAAGGGCTTTTATTGATGAATTAGAAGAACAGCTTCAGCTTCTTGAAGAAAATATTTTGGAATTGGAATGCTGTGGCGAAAGTCCAGATGTTATTCAAGAGATTTTCCGTGTTGCTCATACACTGAAAGGTTCTTCATCAGCAATGGGGTTTGAAAAAATGAAAATCTTGACCCATGAGATGGAAAATGTGTTGGATAAAATTCGTAATCATCATCTAAAAGCAACAAAACCAGTGATAAATGTCCTTTTCCAATGCTTGGATCATCTGAGATTGCTAAAGGAAGACTTTTTAACAGACCGAAAAGATATCAAGACTGATACATCTTCGGTTTTACATCAATTAGAGAAGATAATGTTAGGAGAATACCAGAAGAATGAAAATGCAGACAGCAAGGATAGTGAAGAATCGGTACAACAAGATAAACCAACTAAGTTCATACTTGATATTGAGCAACAAATACAGATTGAGCAGGCTGTGCATTCGGGTTATAACATTCTTGTTTGTGAAGTAAGGCTCGAAAAAGAAAGTTTGATGAAATCAGCCCGTGCTTATTTGATTATGAACCATTTGAATCAAATAGGAACAGTAGTCCAAGTTGAACCCGATATTCTAGAAAATGGAAATGATTTATTAAGAGATGAAATATACTACTTGCTATTATCCCAACAGGATGGCAAGACAATTGAGTCAAAAGTTATAAATGAGCTTACTGAGATAGAGAGTATAAGAGTATATCCATTTTCTTGGGATATGTCAAAGCAGCAGTCTTTAACGGCAGGTTTTATTAAACCTGAAGCTGACAATAATGCAAATGCAAAAACTGCAGATATTGAAAGAAAAGTTAATCAGACAGTTAGAGTGGATGTAGAACGACTTGAGAAAATGATGGATTTGGTAGGAGAGTTGGTTATTGAACGGACTAGAATCGCTCAAGTGGGAAGCATATTGCACGAGCGTTATTCATCAGATAATACTATCGAAGAGCTAATAGGAATATCAAATCAGGTATCAAGAGTAACCAATGAACTACAGGAGATAGTTTTAAAGACAAGGATGCTGCCCATAAAGCAACTATTTGGTCGATTCCCACGTTTGGTCAGGGATCTGGCAGAAGCCTTAAACAAGGAAGTTAAATTGATCATGGAAGGTGAAGAGACTGAGCTGGACAAAACGATTATAGAAGATATATCTGATCCCTTAATTCATATTATCAGGAATGCAGTGGACCATGGGATTGAGTCCCCGGAGGAACGTATAAGACTTGGCAAACCTCCGACAGGTACTTTACATATTAGTGCTTATCATCAGGAAAACAATGTTATTCTTATAGTTCAGGATGATGGTGCTGGAATTGATTTAGACAAAGTAAAAGAATCCGCTGTAAAAAAGCAGATCATTACCGCACAAGAAGCAGCTTCACTTACGGAGAATGAAATCATATCTTTAATATTCTATTCCGGTTTTTCCACATCTTCTACAGTAAATGATATTTCAGGACGGGGAGTAGGGATGGATATTGTAAAGAACCATGTGGATAAGCTGAATGGAATTATTGAGGTAGAAACAAAAAAGGGAGAAGGGACAAAGTTCATTATAAAGCTTCCTCTTACTTTAGCTATCCTTACAGGGCTTTTGGTTAGGATAAACGATGAAATCTATGCTTTGCCAATGAGCAATGTAATTGAAATAGTGCGGAAGCCTGTGGAAGAGATAGAAACAGTAAAAGGACAAGCTATTACAGTTATTAGGGACAGAATACTCCCGCTTGTTTGGCTTCATGACTATTTTAAGATTCCAAGAAAGAAAAAGAAGAAAAACAACTTTATCGTGGTTTTGGGAGTAGCAGAGAAAAGGCTCGGACTAGTAGTTGATGAACTTGTTGGGAATCAGGAAATTGTTGTAAAGCCACTAGGTTCCTACATTGGTAAAGTGAACACCTTTTCAGGAGCCACTATTCTTGGCGATGGAAGCGTAGCATGTATTTTAGACGTTGCAGGAGTTGCAAAGATGGTAGGAAGCATAAGAGCATCTAAAGCAGATGAAGAATAGTCACATGAAGGTTGAGCTTAACTTTAAGAAGTGAAAATGAAGCAATTTCTAGTTAAGAACTATATGTAGTTATATGAAAGAATAAAAACGAAGGAAAAAAATAAAAAGCATAGGGGGCATAATTAATGGGATTTAAAAAGAACATGGCGATAAAGTTTATGGAGAGTTCAGGACTTTCAGAAAAGAAGCATATAGCAGTTAAAGCGGCAAAAAAGTTCGGTGAAAAACTAAAGGATATTGCTAATGTAGCGGAAGAGGTGGCAAAAAGTACAAATGAGCAATCAGTAACGGTTAAATCATCATCCCAAATTTTAGGAGAGCTATCAACTTCAATTAATGGTGTGGCCAGAAATGCTGAACAGTTAACGGAAATTATCATGCAGGCCAATAAATCTTTAGAAGAAGTGGCTTCCAGCATTAACCAGGTAGCAGGGAACAGTGAAAGCACAGCCAGTTCCGTAGAGCAGATATCAGCTTCAATCGAACAGATGAGCAAATCCATCAAGGGAGTTGCAGGGAACGCAGAAAGCCTTACGGCAGCGGCGGAAGAAGCATCGGCATCCATACAGGAGATAGTAGTGTCCATCAACCAGGTAGCAGGTAATGCAGAGAATGTAAATAAGTTAAGTGATACATTGAAAAGGGAAGCCATAACTGGAGAAAAAGCAGTGGAAGATACTTTATCTGCCATTAAAGAAATCTCAGAAGCAATAACTCGGGCTGGAAATGTAATGAGCAGTTTAGGAGAAAGCTCTGAAAAGATTGGAAGCATAACTGAGGTTATCGATGATATAGCAGAGCAGACCAATTTGCTTGCGTTGAATGCAGCCATCGAAGCTGCAAGAGCTGGGGAACACGGAAAAGGATTTGCTGTTGTGGCAGATGAAGTAGGTAAACTGGCGGAAAGAACTGCTACTGCAACAAAGGAAATTGCAGCTCTAATCAAAGGAGTCCAAAAAGAAACGGAGCAAGCCATAAAAGTTATTGAGCTGGGTAAAGAAAAAGCTGAACATGGAACAAAGTTAAGCAATGAAATGGCTAGAGTAATAGAAACAATTGTGGGAGGCATAGAAGGTGTATATGTGGAAATCAATCAGATAACAGTAGCGGCAAAAGAACAGGCAGCTCAGGGGCAAAACATTTTGCAAGCTGTAGAAGATGTTACCAACCAGGCAGCCCAGGTGGCCCAAGCGGCAAAAGAGCAGGCAAAGGGAGTAGAAGAGATAGTACGGGGAGTGGGAAATGCGAGAGAGCAAGTGAGACAGATAACAGTAGCAGTAAAAGAACAAGCATCTCAAGGTCAAAACATAGTACAGGCAGTAGAAAATGTGACAAATCAGGCAGCCCAGGTGACCCAGGCAGCAAAAGAGCAGGCAAAGGGAGTAGAAGAGGTAGTAAAGGGAATAGGAAATGCAAGGGAACAAGTGAGGCAGATAACAGTAGCAGTCAAAGAGCAAGCTAAAAATGTGGATGATGTGCTTGGAAATATGAGAAATGTTACAGAAGAAGCAAGCCAAGTTACAAAGGCAACAAAACTCCAAACAGGTGAAGTGGAACAACTTCACAAAGTAATCTCTGAATTTGCTGAAGTAGTAAACCTAAGATGTAGGGAAATGGAAAGGATTGTGTCTATAAGCAAGGAGATTATAACTTATGTTGATGAAATAAAAGAGGCTCTTGCGGAGTTTGAGAGATAGATAATTTACATATAAAGGGGAAGAATTATTCCACCTTTATATGTAATCCAATGAGGACGAAAGGAGGGATATGAATTCATGAGGACTGATAAAACTAGTTTAGAAATATTAGCTGGTATGATTTATGATTATTGTGGTATAGATTATAGAAAGGACCCCTTATCTCTCCAATCAAAGATTGGTTTAAAATTAAAGGAATTGGGGCTATCCCCTTGGGAATATTGTGGATATCTCATAATGGAGCCCAAAGAATGGGATAAGCTCATTGAGTTAATAACTGTAAATGAGACTTATTTTTTCAGGGAAGAAAATTTACTTAATGAATTTCAAAAAGTTATTCTTCCACAATATATGGATCGAACTCCGGAAAATCCACTGCGTATATGGTCTGCTGCTTGTTCGACAGGCGAAGAACCCTATACAATAATGATGCTAATTGAAGAAAGCGCACTATTTAAAGCCGGAGCAGTGCAAGTTATTGCCTCTGATATAAATAAAAAGGTTTTAAACAAAGCAAAAGAAGGTGTGTATAAAAAGAGGTCATTATCTTTTAGAAGGATGCCTGTAGGAGCTTATAATAAGTTCTTTATTGAATTAGAAGAAGATTATAAGGTGAAGGATTCCATCAGAGAGAGTATAGATTTTAAACACATAAATCTTTTTGATGACAATATAAGAAGCAAAATCGGAAAAGTGGATATTATCTTTTGTAGAAATGTACTGATATATTTTGATATAAATGCCATCGAAAAAATAATCAACGCTTTTTACGACATATTAAATCCTGGAGGATATCTGTTTTTAGGACATGCAGAGACAATAACCGGCTTACATGCAGGTTTTGAAACAATACTTACGTCCTCTGTTTATTACTACAGGAAAGGAGGAGAATATAATGCAGCAGTATGGAGTACTTGTAGTTGATGATTCTTCGTTTATGAGAAAGAGTATAAGCCTTGTAATTGAAAAAGATCCCCAGTTTTCTATTGTGGGAATTGCCAGAGATGGATACGAAGCTATAGAAAAAGTCCAGTTACTAAAGCCCGATATTGTGACAATGGATGTTGAAATGCCAAAAATGGATGGTATAACAGCCCTGAAGAAAATTATGGAAATAAACCCGGTACCTGTGGTCATGTTGAGCAACCATACGGAAGAAGGAGCAGAGATTACCATAAGAGCTTTGGAACAAGGGGCTGTGGATTTCTTTCTAAAAAGTGAAGTCATTGGGCATGATGTTGAAGATAAGGTTATGGAAGATTTTTTGTGCAAGTTGAAGATGATTGCCGAAAATGCCAAGGTTCCACGGCCAGAAGTTAAAGATGCTGAAGATAAAGGGGTTGTATCAATAATCAGTGAAATTAAATCAAAACCACAATTAGTGGATCTTGTAATTATAGGTACTTCTACTGGAGGACCTGCAGCTTTGCAATCTATTCTTCCATATTTTCCTGAGGACACCCGTGTACCCATACTGGTTCTTCAACATATGCCTCCAGGTTTTACTAAATCACTGGCGGAGCGGTTTAATACTTTTTGCAATTTGCATGTTAAGGAGGCTGAAGATGGAGATGTTTTAGAGGGCGGGAATATTTATATTGCCCCAGCAGGTTTACAAACATTGCTATACAAAAGAAGTGACGGTAATATAAGCTTGATAATTGAAGATATGCACAATGAAAAAATATTGTATAAACCTTCTATAAATGTTACTCTTGAATCAGCAGCTCCCATCTATAAAGAACGGTTGTTGACAGTTATTCTTACCGGAATGGGTAATGACGGGCTTATTGGTTGTAGGTCGGTAAAAAAATACAATGGACATGTAATTGTTGAAGCAGAAGAATCCTGTATTGTTTATGGAATGCCAAAGGCAGTGTTTGATGAAGGTCTGGCTGATATTCAAGTAACACTGTCAAATGTATTTGAAAAAATCATGCTCTACATTTAGAATTGCTATATATAATATTGTTTGTTGTGTTTATGTTTTGACACAAGATATGAGATTGAAATAGCATGTAAAGACCCCCGATTGTCGTATGTACGATGGTTGGGGGTTTTGCTTAGCTTTTTGGCAATCAGTGTCAGTATTATTGTGGCTTAATAAATAGCAAAAATATATTTCATAAATACTATTTGACGGCATGGAAAATTATTTATATTATTATTGAAGTATAGTTTTGTGTTGCAAAGTATAAATAATTAATGATAGTTGAAAATGCATGATATAGTATTAATGAAGTAAATACAGAGAGAGTCATGTAAGATATATCCAAAAAACTAGACTTAAACCCTATGTTATCAAGAAAGGAAGATATATACCATGAAAAAAGGACAAATACTGGAGCTTTTAATTGAAGATACCAAGTACCCTTCAATAGGTATAGCTAATGTAGAAAATAAAAAAGTTGAAATAAAGAATGCCATGCTGGGAGAAAGAGTTCTGGTGCGAATCACAAAAAACAGGAAGGATAAAGCAGAAGGATCTATTCTTGAAGTGCTTCAATATCCTAAAGAAGCTATAGAACCTTTATGCCCTCATTTTTCAGAATGCGGTGGATGTACCCATCAGCGTATGCCCTATGAGATACAGCTTCGTCAGAAGGAACGGGAAGTACTTAAGCTTTTTGAAAAGGCAGATATAAAGAATTTCAAATATGAAGGAATAGAAAAAAGCCCTCTGGAGTTTGAATATAGAAACAAGATGGAGTTCACTTTTGGAAACCTTACCAAGGACGGGAAGATGACCCTTGGCATGCATCAATCCGGCAAATTCTATAATATATTGCCAATTGAACAATGCAAAATAGTAGATGATGATTACAATATACTTCTAAAGACAATATCGGATTATTGTAAGGAAAAAGGGCTGCCTTTTTATAGAAAGATGATCCATGAAGGTTATCTAAGATACTTGGTAATAAGAAAATCCTTCAGAAGAAATGAGCTTTTGGTTAATATAATAACCACAACACAACTTGAACACGATTTCAGAGATTTGGTTGACGAGCTTCTAAAGTTAAATCTTAATAATACATTAGTAGGGTTTCTACATACAAAAAATGATTCCTTATCCGATGCGGTTAAAAATGAAGGCTATGATGTACTATACGGCAGAGATTATATAATAGAGGAGATTCTAGGATTAAAGTTTAAGATATCGGCTTTCTCCTTCTTCCAGACCAATTCATTGGGAGCAGAGAAACTTTATAGTGTTGTACAGGAATATTTAGGAGATGCTAAAGGAAAAGTAATTTATGACCTATACTGCGGCACTGGTACCATAACTCAGATAGTATCCCAGAGAGCAGATAAGGTCTATGGAATAGAATTGATAGAGGAAGCAATAGAAGCAGCTAAAGAAAATGCAAAACTTAATAATATAGACAACATAGAGTTTATAGTGGGTGATGTGGGAGAAAAGCTGAAAGAGATTGAAAAAAAGCCAGATTTGATCATTATCGATCCTCCACGTCCTGGTGTTGGACCTAAAGCCCTGCAACAGATCATTGATTATGGGGTGCCTCAGATGATCTATGTATCCTGCAATCCGAAGACACTGGTTGAAAACCTTAAGGATATGATAAAGGCAGGATATAAAGTGGAGAAGATTAGATTAGTTGACATGTTCCCACACACAGTGCACGTTGAGTGCGTGGTGTTGATGTCAAGGGTTGAGTGGCATCCTTAGCGCAACAAGAGAGCCAGTCATTAAGCCAGAATGTAAAGCTTGGCTATCAATACCGATACCAACAG
>ENA-OWOZ01001047-OWOZ01001047.1-bioreactor-metagenome-genome-assembly--contig:-NODE-1047-length-28324-cov-11.834177_pt1 | contig 28324 bp, 19 predicted proteins | sample MGYA00238140_ERZ651804 | MGnify/ENA primary metagenome ERZ651804 (study PRJEB26910, sample SAMN07631232) | bioreactor metagenome | isolation source: Switchgrass digestor | place: USA: Dartmouth... | reverse complement strand
GTATTGTGGCAATCAGAGCTGCTATAGCTGGGCTATTCCTTACCTGTGCGGAGTTTATGCACTTGCATTACAGTGCGCTCCTTCTCTTGGCTATGATGATTTTGTTAAAATAGCAGATAAAACCAAAATAAAGAATGATGATGGATTATTTGTATTAAATCCGCAGGGAATAATAGAGCATATTAGAAACGCAGATAGAGCATAATGTCGAACTTAAACTGAAATTTACTACAGAAGGAGGAGCTTTCGGTAATCCAAATCAGAATATGTGTGTTGTACCTGCCGAAAGAGTGTATTTATGAAAAAGTGTATTGTATTAATAATTATACTGCTTGTATTAGCCGGATGCTCGGCTCAAAAACAAAATCAAACAGAAACAGGTACAAATGCCTTAACCGTGGAAGATGGCAGTACGGAGCTAATAAGCTCAGAAGAAGGTTCAGAAGTGCCGGAGCAAAGTTCAGAAGAGGGGCCGGGAGAATCGGAGCAGATATATTCAGAGAAGAAAGCAGCAGATGAGCCGACAGATGAAGAAAAATATCAGCAGGCTATAGCTTTAATTAAAGAAAAGCATTATCCTCAGGCAATGGGGATTCTGAGGAGATTGGAGGATTATAAGGATTCAAAAAGCCTGTTGCAGCAGCTGCGCTATTTGATTAATGGCTCATATATCTGTAATGGAGCCTGGTTGGTAGCTGCACTTACAGACGATGGCAGAGTTTTACTGGCTTATAATGGAAGTAATGCCGGTGAATATGCGGGTCTGAAGGATTGGAAAAATGTGATATCCCTCTCCAGCGGCGGGGATTCGATAGAAGGGTTGACAAGGGAAGGGACGATGCTCACAACCAGCACTGAAACAAAAGAGGACTTTTTAAATTCTCCTAATCTATCCACAATTGCAATGGCAGAAGTTGTAGAAGCGCTTTCGCTTTGGAAGAATATTATAGCATTTGACGCATTTTATCCAGGAACAGCCATTGCTCTTACAGCTGATGGAAGCGTATTTGCAGCATATCCCGGTTACGAAGATGGCACTGTAAAGCAAAATGGCTGGACCGACATAGTCGATGTGAAGGATGGACGGTCATATGCGCTTGGCCTTAAATCGGATGGGACTGTGATTAGTAAAAATTTTGACTACGCCGGCAATATAGATACCTCAAATTGGAGCGATATTGTTGCCATAGATGGTGCTACGTCAGTCATAGGGCTAAAAGAGGACGGAACCGTTGTTTCAACAGGCTTAAATAAATGGGGAGAGGGTAATGTGTCGGATTGGAAGGATATCATTGCCATATCTACAGCCCGCTTATATACGCTTGGCTTAAAAAGTGACGGCACGGTTGTCGCAACAGGATCGAATGCCTTTGGGCAAATGGATGTACAGGAATGGAAGGATATTGTTGCAATTGCTGCGGGAGAATATTTTTCTGTCGGACTTAAATCTGACGGTACTATGGTAATTGCCGGAGACTGCAGCTTAAGCGGTGCTAGTACACCGGATGTAAGCGAATTGAAAAACTTATATGTACCTGAGATTAAGTATGAGGAAAATTAAACTGATAAATACCATGCTATATAAGGCACAGGGCAGTTGTATGTATAATTTTCTATTCAGCCGCTTCTATATTGAGGTGGATAAGTATTGATAAAAGCACAGATTAAGTGAGGGCAGACAGAAAATTATAATTGATCAAAAAAGCTGGTGGGATGAAGCTTCAACTGAAATTGATTTGCAGCCAATAATAAAGGCTCTGTTTTTACAGCAAAAGCTAAGAATATATTATACCGGAAGTGACGGAGAAAAATCAGAAAGGATTATAGCACCTTATGGTCTGGTACTGAAATACACCACATGGTATTTAGTGGCCTATTGCTATACCAGAAATGATATCAGAACCTTTAATTGCAGCAGGATTAGTAATATAAGCCTGCTTGAGGAGTATTATTCGATTCCGAATGATTTTGTACTTAAGGATAACTGGTCTCTTTCGGTTAAAGCATTTAAGGGAAGCAGAAATGAAAAGGAATATTATCCGGTTGAGATTAAGGTTCACAAATCCTTTGCAGAAATATTTAGAAGCTATGACATTATTGGACTTAAGCAGGCTGGAGATTCGATTGTAGCCATGGTTGACCTGCACAGAAAAGAGTATGCGATAAATGAGATAAGAGTCTTTTTGGGTTACGGACAGATATTATATCCTGAGGAAATGAAGCAGGCGGCAAAGGAAATACTGGTTAGAAGTTTGAAAATGTACGATACAAATCCGGTACCCAGGTATATGGATACATAGGAGATGGAGATAATTTATAAAATAGCTGATTGGAGGGATAAGCAATGACAACAGCAGAAAGAATAGATTACCTGGTTGAAAGACAAAAGCGTTTTTTCCAAAGCGGAAAAACATTTCCTGTGGAATTTCGCATAGAAATGCTAAAAAAGCTGAAGGCCTGTGTGCTGCGCCATGAAAATGATATAGCTGCAGCACTAAAAAAGGATCTTGGAAAAAGTAGATATGAAAGCTATATGTGCGAAACAGGCATGGTCCTTTCAGAAATAAGCTTCCTGATTAAGCACACCCCGAAATTTGCAAAAAAGCGCAGAGTACGCACGCCGTTGGCTCAATTCCATTCAGTAAGCTATATACAGCCAACCCCTTACGGTAACACCCTGATTATTAGCCCATGGAATTACCCCTTGCTTTTGACGCTGGATCCCCTTGTCGCTGCCATATCGGCGGGCAATACAGCAATTGTAAAGCCAAGTGCATATGCTCCGGCAACGGCAAATCTGCTGGCTGAAATGATTGCTGAATGCTTCCCTGAAGAATACATTGCCGTAGTATTGGGAGGCAGGGAGGAAAATGCCCATCTTCTTGAGAAGAAATTTGATTTTATATTCTTTACAGGAAGTCAGAATGTAGGAAAGGTTGTGCTCAGACATACCGCTGAGCATTTAACTCCGGCAGTTCTCGAGCTGGGAGGAAAAAGTCCGGTTATAGTAGACAGTACCGCTAATATACCTCTTGCGGCAAAGCGTATTATATTTGGCAAGATAATCAACTGCGGCCAGACCTGTGTGGCCCCGGATTATATCCTGTGTGACAGTAGAGTGAAGGGGCGCCTGATAGATGAGCTTAAAAAACAGATCAAGCAGCAGTTGGGCAGCGATCCTATCAATAATCCCAATTACGGCCATATAATAAACAGAAAGCATTTTGATCGTCTTTGCGGTCTTATTGACAAAAATAAGGTGGTGTATGGAGGAGGCACTAATCCTTTGACCCTGCAAATAGCCCCTACCATCATGGATAATGTAACTTGGGACGATGCTGTAATGGGTGAGGAGATCTTCGGCCCCATTCTGCCTGTATTAACATTTGATAGATTCAGAGAGGTTTATGATATACTCAAGGATCGCCCGAAGCCACTTGCGTTATATATGTTCTCCACTAACAAAGCGCACATTGATTTTGTAACCAAACGCATACAGTTTGGCGGTGGTTGTGTAAATGACACCATCATTCATCTTGCTACCGAACAAATGGGCTTTGGTGGTGTAGGAGAAAGCGGTATGGGCTCATATCATGGAAAAGCGAGCTTTGATTCCTTCAGCCATTACAAGAGCATAGTTGACAAAAAGAACTGGCTGGATCTGCCTGTACGCTATCAGCCATATAAGGATTTTTACGATAAGCTGGTACGTCTTTTCCTGAAATAAACATGAAATAGGCAATAAACAGATAGTTACCTGATATAAACAGATAGCTTCCTGACATCATCTTAATCCCGGCTGTATTGTGGGAGAACGATGTCATGAAGCTTTAATTCAGGATTCCATATATTGGTCATTGTTAATTTGCTTCATCAGACAGAGTCTGCGAAAGCGCAGCAGAGAATCTATCGTTGCAGCAAGATTTTCTTTGCTTTGATATCTGGAAATCTCAAAGTCAACTGGCGCCCTGTTGATACTGAATATGGCACCGACACCCATATCATAGGATTTCTCGGCATCCTCGCCAATAGCTCCGACGACTGCAACTACAGGAACATTCTTTTTAGCTGCCCGCTCGGCAACTCCGATTACAACCTTTCCTCTAAGGCTCTGACTGTCGATTTTACCCTCTCCGGTGAAAATAAGATCGGCATTTTCTATCAGCTGCTCAAATTTAATCAAATCCAGGATCGTATGAATTCCTGATTTCAGGCTGCCACCCAAAAAGGCTACAATACCGGCTCCCATGGCACCCGCAGCTCCTGCGCCTGGAAGATTAGATACATCTGTTCCAAGATTATCTTTGATTAATTCTGATAACCGGCGAAGATTAAAGTCAAGCTCTTCAACCATATCGGCATCAGCTCCCTTTTGTGGGCCATAGATATAGGCAGCCCCATTGGGACCGTACATGGGATTGTCGATATCGCACATAGCGGTTATTGTGCAATGCGAAAGAAAGCTTTTTGCCTCTCTGGTATCTATTTTAACTATTTTAGACAGGGTATTTCCGGTTGGCAAAAATGAATTACCGTCTTTGTCATAAAACTTAACCCCCAGAGCACAGGCTGCGCCAACGCCGGCATCATTGGTGCAGCTGCCTCCAAGTCCGATTATGATATCGGAGCAGCCGTTTTCAATAGCATGCTTTATCATCAGGCCGACACCATAGGTGGTTGTAATGGCGGGATTTTTTCGCTTTTCCACCAATGGAAGGCCCGCCGCCTGGGCCATTTCAATTATTGCAACATTATCCCTTCTGGCATAATAGCAATCCAGGGCTTCATTATAGGGACCGGTTACACTTACGGAGACTTTATCAGCCTGCATTGCATGAAGGAAGCAGTCGACAGTTCCTTCGCCACCGTCTGCAACCGGAATCTGGATTACTTCACATTCAGGGTAGAACTCCTTAACCTTTGAAGCAATGATTTCACATATTTGGGTCGAGCTTAAGGTTCCCTTGAAGGAATCAGGTATTATCACACATTTATTCATGGTATTCTCCTAGCGTCCATAACGATCCCGTTGAGGAATGAGGCTATAATCGGTAATATTAAAAGAATGTTCCTTTCTATATTTCAATGGTGTTGTTCCCATCATTTCACGAAAGGTCTTTGTATAATGGCTTGAGCTTGAAAATCCGCTAGCGTAGCTGATTTCTGTTATGCTCATATCTGTTTTGGTCAACAGCTCTATACTTTTTTGAATACGATAATAGATAAGGTATTCTCCGGGAGTCATGGAAACATATTTCTTGAAGAGATTGGCACAAAGCGTTTTTCCTACATTTCCGGCCGAGGCAATTTCCTCAAGAGAAATTTTTTCCATATAGTGCTCCTGGATGAACAGGATCATGGATTTAAATGTATTAATCTTGAAGGATGCAGGCTCGGATTTAATAGCCGGGAGCTCAACATTACTGTAGATGGCTTTCCATATTTTGTATGAGGTCGACAATATATCTAATTCAATTGCTTTGGGATCAGTCTCCTCAAATAATCTTTCAAGTTCTTCCAGTATAACACGTGTCCAGTCATTTTTGTTTAATAGTATATAATCAAAAGAATTTGGGCCCAGTAAAGGTGCCAGGTAGGTCTGTTCAACATATTTGGATGCAGATAAAAGAGATGGATGGAAAATACTGCAATAGTAAGCACAAGATTTACCTGGGATTGAGTGATTTGAATGAATTCTCTTTGAATTAACGCAGATTCCCTCTCCCGCATGCAGTATTATGGGTTTTCCATTGACCTTGTATTTTAATTCTCCGTCAATGATGTATAGTATCTCTAAATCCTCATGCCAGTGTTCTGTAACATGATAGCTTTTATTAGAGCCATAAAAGGTTTTTACTGCAAAGCATTCAAAAAGCGGATTATTGTATTCTACGATTTGTGATTTGTCATTGCGGATTGTAATTAAATCGCTTGATTTTGTCATAATATCACTCACTTGTAAGATATTTTGATATTTATAAGCAATAAACAGATATAAAACACATTATTTGAACGATATTATTATAAATGAAGACTGTTCGTTTTTCAAGATATAAAGGAGAGAGACAAATGAAGATATTAGCTCAGAGAAAATTCTTCGGCGATATGAAATTTTACAAAAGTGCATTAATGATCGGAATCCCTGTTATGCTGCAATCACTTTTGCAAAGTCTTATTTCTCTGATTGACAGCTTTATGGTGGCAGGACTTGGGGATGTCAAGATGTCGGGTGTTAATATTTCCGGACAAATTCTATTTGTCTTTATGATATTCCTGGGTTCAATCAGCACGGCTGGTGGAATTTTTCTTACTCAGTATTCGGGAGCTAAGGACAAGGAAGGAATGCAGCAGGCATTTGCATTCAAGCTTGTGACATCCTTTTCCCTGTCTATTGCTTATTTTCTGGTAACCATGGTTTTTCCAAGGCAGATTCTAAGCCTGATGGTAATTGGAAATACTCAGGCTGATTTGATCCTGGATCATGGAGAAGAGTACATGTTTTTAATGGGCTTTGTTGGAGTCCAGTCAATAATTTCATATATTCTGGCCTCTTCCTATAGGGAGATAGGAAAGGTAAAGGCTCCGCTGATTATTTCTGTGACAGCCACGGCTATCAATACTATCCTGAACTGGGGACTGATTTATGGAAATATGGGTTTGCCTAAACTCGAAGTAAAAGGTGCGGCATATGCTACCATTGTTGCAAAAACCATTGAAATGCTTATGTTTATAGCCTATACAATAATAGATAAGCCGGAATTTGTCAGTCTGCCGGCTCTCAAGTGCATTAATTTTAAACTGTTTGGCCAGATTCTCAAAAAGGGCTCTATGATTGTAATATCACAGCTGATATGGGTTGTATCGGAGACGGTCACTGCAGCAGTCTATAATGGCAGAGGCGGAGCAGATGTGGTATCCGGAATGGCGGCAAGCTTTACAATTTCTAACCTGCTATTTGCTTCCTTTAGCGGCATTACTACCGCAACGGCTGTTATAATAGGAAAATCCCTTGGCAGTAATAGGTTAAATCAGGCCAGACAGGAAAAGATATGGATGCTTTCTGCAGCAGTAATATTTGGAGGATTTATGTGCCTGTTTGGTTTTGCAATTACAATCCTTGTTCCGATAGTATTTGGCAGCCTAAGTCAGAGTGCACAGGGAATATGCAAAGGTATGCTGATTTTGATTGCAGTGTTCATGCCATTATGGATTTATATAAATACTCAGCTGGCTATTTTACGTGCAGGTGGTGACACAAGGGTATGTATGTGGGTCGATGGAGGCGCCGCACTTATAATAATTCCTGTTTTGCTTCTTCTGGCTGCCTTCACGAATTGGAGTCCAATCATTCTCTATATGATAATTAAAATTTTTGATATAGGCAAAATTATGATTGCTCACCATGCATTAAAAAAGGAAAGATGGGTGGTGAATCTTTCTGCTAACTGATTAGGTATAAAATAAGAGCTACTGTTCCTATAACCGATGAATAAAGGTCAATAATTTCATATTATCAAGTGTAACAAGGACATGCATCATTAGTTACTTTTTGAGCAATATAGGAGCAGAGATTTACTTGCTTAAAGCATGGGTGGGAAAAGTTTGCTTCATGAATGTGTAAAGTTTAATAGCATGAATGGTTAGTTAAGGGTTGACGAGGTGAAAAAAAATATATAGAATAAATATTGGAGCAAGTTGCCATCAATAATATGACTTGCTTATTACACAGGATAATTTTATATTTAATAAATCAAAATACTTATAGTGCTGAATTTCTGTGCAGACAGAATACGGGGGAACCATTTTATGGGGTGAATCCGGAATCTAGCAAGGCTAAGAATTCCGGTAGGGCTAGTATCCTTTCGGTCCGAATCCGTCAGCTAACCTCGGAAGCTTGGAAGGGAAAGGGAGTATTTTGCCTTTTAAGCGGTCTTCACATTCAGTGGGACCGCTATTTTAAACTGTTGGAATAGCATACGGCTTCCTTCAGTGTAATTCCTTGGAAAATTAAATCCTATAGAAAAAATCCTATTACATATTCTGGATTTTTCTTGTACTTAAAGCTTACTGATATATAAGGTGAATCTAAATTAAACATCCTGATTTGCTCATCTATAGAATAAAGCCCTCCAAATAAGCACAGAATAAAAATTTCAGATAAAAGTGGCAGATTTTAAAATGTATTATGCTTTTTGGACACAAAATCATATAACAAAAGCTGCAGGTAACTTATCATGTAACGCAAATAAATGGAGCATGATTAATCATGTCCAGGTTTTGATGCAGGAGGTGTATTAATTTAATGGGAAACTTATTAGCTAAAACAGTACATCAGACAAAGAAGGACAGGTTTGCTCAGCTTAAGGATTCGATATCAGACTACATACAGTGTAAGGACACAATTCTTACGGGACTTGAGGATGCTGAGCGAATAGAGTTACAAAAGAAAAAAATAATGAAAAAACTGGGTGCCACCGAAGAGCAATGGAAGGATTATAAATGGCAGTTGGCTAACCGGTTTACGGATATAAACGACTTTGCAGATCTCATAGGTATATCACCGGAAGGTCTTGCAGACATCGATAAAGTGGGTAAGACATATCGCTATGCGATATCTCCATATTACCTGTCACTGGTTGATCCAGATGATTTAAACTGTCCCATCAGGCGGCAAGCAGTACCATCCCCGGAAGAGCTCAATCCTGAGGGAGAGCTGGACCCGATGGATGAAGCCGGTTGGACTCCTGTTGAACTGGTAACAAGGAGATACCCTGATCGCTTGATTATAAAGGTAACAAATGCCTGTGGAATGTATTGCCGTTTTTGCCAGAGACGGCGCCTGATTGGGGAGTCGGACAAGAGTGTCTCATGGAAGCAGATTAAAGCGGCGATAGATTATGTAAGGGATAATGAAGAAATTCGTGATGTACTCATCACGGGCGGAGATGCATTTTTACTCAGTGACAGTATGATAGAAAGGATACTTAGCTCACTGAGGGAGATTGAGCATGTGGAAATTATAAGATTTGGAACACGGACACCTGTGACCCTCCCTCAGCGTATTACCGATGATTTGGTAAATATATTGAAAAAATATCATCCGATCTATGTAAATACCCATTTCAACAGTCCACGGGAAATTACAAAGGAATCAAAGGAGGCTTGCGAGAGGCTGGCTAATGCGGGTATTCCACTTGGAAATCAGATGGTATTGCTAAACGGAGTAAATAATGACCCGCTTGTTGTGAGAAAATTGAATCAGAGTCTTTTGAAAATTCGAGTAAAGCCCTATTATATTTTCCATCCAAAGACTGTTAAAGGAACCTCGCATTTTTGGGTTCGCATAGAGGATGGCATGGATATAATGGAGTCGCTAAGAGGCCGTACTTCAGGAATGGCAATTCCAACATATATAGTAAACGGCCCGGGTGGACTCGGTAAAACTCCGATTTTGCCCAATTACCTGATGTACCTTGGTACGGAAAGGGCGGTCTTCCGCAACTGGGAAGGCAAAACCTTCGAGATAGAAAATAAATAGGATATATAATAAATAGAACATAAACCAGGCTATTGACAGAGAGACAGCACTGAACCAGGCTGGTATATACAAGGGTCATGGCGATATGGTATAATTAGCAAACAGGAGAAATTAATACAAGCCATGACAGGAGGATAGAAGATGCCAAAGATTAAAGTTGATGACAATGTTGAAATTTATTATGAGGAGCTTGGCAGTGGTGATCGTTACGTTATATGCACGCAAATAAGCCATGGCAAATACTCACTTGAGCGTGAGCTCGCAAAGAGAGGCTTTCATGTTTTCCTTTTGACTAATCGTGGATTTGGAAGATCAACTCATGTTACAGAGGATTACGGCGATCATTGGTATGACCGTTTTGCAGCGGATGTTATAGCCTTTGCAGACAAAATGGGAATTGACAGGTTTGTTTACTCCGGTGCTTCACATGGAGCAGGAACCGGTTGGCATGTTGCCCTAAATTACCCCGAACGACTGATTTGCTTCTTTGCGGTTGTTCCCGGTCCGCACAACCTGGATGAGGGTAAAATGAGCATTAGGGCTATGGCGGAAAAAGGTATCATGCAGGAGCATTGCTTCCGTTACCCGACAGATGATGAACGGATTTTGGAGCGCCGTGCCCAGGAGGACGCGGCAGAAGCGGCATTAAGAAGCACTCCGGATTATGAAGCCATATATCAGGCTCCGGAAACAAAGGCTATAGATTATGGCCGTCCATTAAGGGCGCTGCAGACAGAAGCAAATTTACAGGAGGCTCTAAAGAAAATAGAGGTGCCTGTACTGATTATCGGCGGAATGGAGGACACGATATCACGGCCGGATCTGATGGTAAGATCGGCTAAATGTTTATCTAACTGCAAGCTTGTAATACATTCAAGAGCAGGACACTGCCTGGATATTTGGGAGGATGCCGCAGATGACGCAGTTAGATTCTACGAAAATGTTGTAAAAACGGGAAGATACTACAGTCCTGTAGTGAATGAAAAGCAATAGTTGCAGGTCATACGGATATGATGTTGCCAACCTGGCAAATACAGGTTGGCAATTGTGTATATGAAATATAGTATTAATTTTAAAGTATATTATTGTTTATTATATGGTCATATTGTTGAGTAAAAATAATTAATTATATTATAAATTTTCTTGAATTCCGTCGAGTTTTGACGTAAAATTAACAATATGACTAATAAAACCATAAATAAGGATATTGCGACAAAGGCAAACTTAGCGAAAGCTAAGGACGCAAAGCTATGGGCCTTCCAGATTATGCTGATGGCTGCCAGGCTGCCGAACACCTCAATATAGGGGTCGCAAAGAGCGGCCCTTTTTATTCAATAAGACAATCCATATATTTCCTCAACTTATTGAATAAGTAATCCGGGGTTAATTCCGGGGTGTAAGTTTAACTTGGGATGATGCAACAGACAGGAGATAAAGCAGTAATGGCTATGTTCGGCATGAGAGTTTCGTCTGCGAAACTCTTTCTTTTATATCTAAAATTGTTGCAGCCATTAAGCTTTCCGGCATGTGACAACATGTTACATCAAGTAAGACTAATCTAAGGAGGAAATAATATGATGCTCAGAAATTTTAAGCTAAGCAATCTAAAGCTAAGGACTAAACTTTTAGCCATTCTTTTAGTAACCGGTTTAATTCCATTAATTGTTTTTCATCAGTATCAACAGGTGCCTTTTTATCCACATCCCGCAAGGACACTTATCTGGTAAACGAAGATAAACTGGAAATTGTTAATCTAAGATTGAGGGAATGCTTGATAAGCATTTTACCACGCTGCTTACTATTGCAAATCAATCTGCTGTTCGCAATTTTGAGCTGGACGAGGTAAAGAGTATTCTTGTAGACGCAGCCAGGGTTAATCCCGATCTTCTACAGTGTTTGGATAATAATCAAGGAGATCAGTTGGTAAAAAGCAATGATGATTCATTAACTAATGTTTCTGAAAGAGATTTTTTTCAGAAAGCAATAAAGGGAACTGAAAAATATGTATCCGATGTTATTTTGGCAAAGACCACAGGAAAGCTAATGGTTGTTATCTCAACTCCGGTTCGTGATATTAATGCAAATATTGTGGGAGTACTGCAGGCCAATATTCAGCTGGGACAGCTTAGTGATTATGTCGCAGAGCTTTCACAAGACGGATCTAATGTATATATTCTTTCCAGACAAAAGACCGTACTGGCCCATCCAAATGAAGAATATGTACAAAACCAGGAGGATTTCAGCAGTCTGAAGTTTGTGTCGGAATATACAGGTGAAAATACCACTCTGCAAACGAAAAATATTAATGGAGAAAATGTTATAGTAAGCTATTGCTCCAATGATCTTGCCGGTTGGCTGATTGCTGTGGAGAGGCCTGTTAAAACAGCTATGTCTTCCATTTATAGACTCTTAAATATATATATGGTCATGTTTGCTGTGGTTATAATAGTTATTGTTGTTGCAAGTCAATATTTTTCAAAATTAATTGCTAAACCATTTATTACCTTATCAACAGTTATGAGAACAATTGCCGATGGTGAGCTTAAGGATTATGATATTAAAATTAAATCAAATGATGAAATCGGTCAGGTTTATCAAAGCTTTAAGGTGATGAATCAGAATTTAAGGAGCCTGGTAGGAAATATACAATTGACTGCCGGTTCATTGGCATCGCAATCTTTGCAGTTATCTTCAGCAACTGATCAAACATCTCAAAGCCTGACTCAGGTTGTAACTACAATCAGTGAGATGGCTCAAGGCAACAGCGATCAGGCTTCGATGGTTCAAACTACTACAGATGCAATAAGCAGAGTTAATGATATTGTTTCAGATGCTACAGAAAAGACTGAGACCGCAGCCGATAAAGCCCAGGAAACATTGAATCTGGCCATCGATGGGCAGGATGCTATAAAACGTCAAAGCCAAAAAATCGAAGAAAATAACAAGTATACCAAGGCGGTTGGAGAATCAATACAACAGCTTGCAGCTATGGCAGATGAGATACGTAATATTGTAGGCGTAATTAATAACATAGCAAATCAAACAAATCTCTTATCCTTGAATGCCTCAATTGAAGCAGCCCGTGCAGGTGATGCAGGACGTGGATTTGCAGTGGTTGCTGAAGAAATTCGTAAACTTGCCGAGCAATCAGGCAGTTCTGCAGGAAAAATAGAAGACCTGGTGAAAAGCATAAATGGTAAAATACAAGAAACCGTCCTTCAAATGAATCAGGCTAAAGACAGTGTTATTAGTATGGAAGCATCGGCTGATGATACCAAAAAAAGCTTTGACAGGATTTTGGGCTCGGTTACCGATTTGGCTCAGATAGTAAAGGATGTAAACATAGCATTTGAGGAAATAAGTGAGCAGGTAGAAGAGGTGGCAAAACAGGCCATAGACATTTCTGCAGTAGTTGAAGAGGCCTCGGCAGGTATGGAGGAAATATCAGCTTCATCAGAGGAGCAATTGGCTGCCATGGAGACAATCTCTAATTCTTCAGAAGAACTGAAGAACATGGCAAATGACCTTCTGACTCAGGTTTCTAAGTTTAAAATTTCTGAATAGTTAGTCAAAAAAAACATGAGCAATTCATAAAATAACAAATGAACGCACTCGTCGGTTAAGATGGGTGCGTTTTTGTGTTTGCCGGTGCGTGGTATTGATGCTGAACCACATAGACATAAATATTAAAAAAATACATAAATTTAGCAAATATATAGACAAGGGGCCTGTTTGAATTTATTATAATGGTAATACAATAGCAGCAGGTGACGGCTTTGATTATGTTGAGGCTTATCCTTTGAAGGAATATTCAGATGAGGCCCGGGATTTTATGGGACCGGTTGATTTGTACAGGAAAAGCGGATTTTAGCTATATGGGGAAACAGAAGACAGGTTTGTTATGAGAAGGCCGGTAAAATGAATTTTATCTTATGCTTATATATCAAGGCTGTCAGTAATTTGATTGAGCTGGAAGCTGAAATAAACAATAAAAGGGGTATGTCATGAATATATACGATAAGATCAGCACGGGGCTTACAGGCTTTGATCAGGTAATTGATCATCTGAGGTTCGGAGATAATGTGGTGTGGCAGGTGGATTCCTTATCAGGCTACCGTAAAATGGTCAATTATTTTGTGGAAAGCGCAAGAGCGGAAAATATAAGCCTGATTTATATCCGTTTTGCCAATCACGAGCCTATACTGGATGACAGCAGGGATATTAAATGCTATCAGATTGATGCAAGTAAGGGTTTTGAAAGCTTTGCCACTGAAATACATAATCTTATCAAGGAGGAGGGCAAGCAAGCCTTATATGTATTTGATTGTCTTACCGATTTGCTGGAATATTGGCACTCGGATCTGATGATAGGCAATTTTTTTAAGGCCACCTGTCCATATTTGTATGAGCTGGATACGGTTGCATATTTTGCAATCATGAGAAATTTCCATACCTACAGCACCATTGCAAATATACGTGAAACCACCCAGCTGCTTCTGGATTTATATCAAATCAATGATAAAACTTATATCCATCCCCTTAAGGTATGGCAGCGTTATTCACCCACGATGTTTTTCCCCCACCTTATTCAGGGACAGGAGGCTGTCTGCATTACATCCAGCTCAGATGCCTCAGAGCTATTTCACAGCATTAACCGAGGGGAAATAAGGCTGGATCACTGGAATACCATTTTCAATGAAGCTAAAAAAATGATTAGCCAGCCCTATGAGCAGCAGGAAAAGGTAAAAAAGCAGCTAATGCACATGATTATCGGCAGTGATTCCAGGATGTTTCAGCTGTGTGACAGATATTTCACCTTAAAGGATATTCTTGATATAGCATCCAGAGAAATTGGTACAGGATTTATCGGCGGAAAAAGTGTTGGTATGCTGTTAGCCAGAAAAATATTGGAGATAGAAGGCGGGGATCGCTTTACTGCATTTTTGGAACCCCATGATTCATTTTATATCGGTTCCGATGTTTTCTACACATATATAGTCCAAAACGGTTGGTGGAAGCTTCGTACCCGACAAAAAACCGTCGAAGGCTATTATAAGTATGCGGCAGAGCTGAAAGAAAAGCTTCTGCATGGAACCTTCCCCAAGGATATTCAGGAACAGTTTATTCAGATGTTAGAATATTTCGGTCAGTCTCCTATTATTATAAGATCCAGTTCTCTGTTGGAGGATAACTTTGGAAATGCATTTGCAGGCAAATATGAAAGTATTTTCTGTGTTAATCAGGGGACTCCCCAGGAGCGTTATGAAGCCTTTGAGCAGGCGGTACGGACCGTTTATGCAAGCACCATGAACGAGGATGCGCTGAACTATCGAATGATGCGGGGGCTTGCCCTGCAGGATGAGCAAATGGCCATATTGGTGCAGCGGGTATCCGGGGATCGGCATGGGGACTATTTTTTCCCTCATATCGCTGGTGTAGGCAACTCCACAAACCTTTATGTATGGGATGAAAGTATTGATATGAATACAGGAATGCTGCGTCTTGTATTTGGCCTGGGTACCAGGGCTGTGGATCGGACTGATGGGGATTATGTGAGGGTGGTATGCCTTGACAATCCGCTGCGCATGCCTCCGATGAATTATGAGGATCAGAAAAAATTCTCCCAGCATCGCCTGGATCTTCTTTCGTTAAGAGATAATATTCTGGAAAGCAGGGATATGGATGAAGTTTTATCACTGCCATTGAAGACAGACAAGAGATTGTTTGCCAGTCCGGATTATGCTACCGAGGAGCGTATGCGACAGCTGGGATATACAAGCTTTAAGACACCGCAGATATTGGACTTTAAAAGACTTCTTAAGGATACTGAGTTTACGGCTATAATGAGAGAAATGCTGGCTTTGCTGCGAAAGGCTTATGATTATCCGGTTGATATTGAATTCACTGCCAATTTCAATAAGAACAACGAATTTAAGATAAATCTTTTGCAATGTCGGCCGCTGCAGACCAAGGGTCTGGGCAAGACAGTAAAGATACCGGAGACAAGGGATGAAAAGGAATGCTTCATCATGAGCAGGGGCAGCTTTATGGGAGGAAGCGTGCGCCTGCCGATAGATTACGTTATATTTATTAAGGCCGGAGCATATCTCAAGCTCAGTGAACGGGAAAAATATGAGATAGCCAGACTAATAGGCATAATTAACAGAGAGATGAAAGACAAGAATGCCATGTTGGTCGGCCCGGGCAGATGGGGAAGCACTACCCCCTCCCTTGGGGTACCGGTGCATTTTTCGGAAATTTATAATATGAAGATTCTTTGTGAGTATTCCTCCAAAAAGGAGGGCTTTATGCCGGAGCTGTCCTATGGCAGCCATTTCTTCCAGGATATTGTGGAGACTGAAATCTTTTATGTGGCCATATTTGATGGCTATAAGGATGTGATATTTAACCCTGAACGCATTTTGAGCCGGGAAAATTTGCTTTCATCCATCCTGCCTGAGGGTGACAGGTTCAAGGATGTGATTCATCTTGCCAATACCCCCGGCATGCAGCTTTATTCCGATATTGTGACACAGAGGCTGCTGTGCATATAAATTTGTCAGCCGTATCAGTTATTTTGACTTGCTGATAAGGGAATTAAAGGTGAATCAATAGTAGAATAAATATATTTATGTAATGCGAGGAGTGTCTAAAATGTATAACTATAGGTATATCAACCTTGAGGATCCAATATATCAGCAGGTATTGGAGCTGCGGTATAATGAATTTTTTAAAAGGTTCAGTACAAGCAGGGATATTGTTATTGATGAAGATGAGAATAATGCAATTCATCTTGTATGTACAGAAAATAATAATTTGATAGGATATTGCAGGCTGGTGCTAAAGGATAATATAGCTTATTTATCACAGATTGTAGTTGATGAAAAATATCGTTGTAAGGGTATCGGCAGAAAACTGATAAATACCAATGAACATAAAGCTAAGGATTTCGGAGCAGCTGAGATAAGGCTCAATGCTAAGGTTGAGTTATTGGATTTTTACAAAAAACTGGGATATACAAGTGTGGGCGATGTCTTTCCATCTAAAAAAACAGGATTACCGCATCAAACGCTTATGAAAAAGGTAGGTTAAAATCAGTACAGTATGGCTGAATATATGGAACATATTCATTTCTAATAAAATATGAGCTTGGCAGTATTGAATTTGTTATGATACAATATAAAAAACGTATGTATCGTCAGAAATGAAAGGAGCAGTTTTTGTATGAGAAAAAGGTATGTTAAGGCTCAGTAATCTGAGCTTATGAAAATATAATTTAATAAGCTCAGATTGAATCCTAAATATCAAAAAATAGGAGGATAATCATGAGCTATTTACGAGCAGAGGATGTTCTGCCCACAGAAGTGCTTGACCTGATCCAGAAGTATGTTTCAGGAGTGTCTATTTACATCCCGACAAGAGAGAAGAAAAACTGGGGAGAGGGCACTGACACAAAAGAAATTCTTGAAAGCAGAAATAGGGACATTTTCAGAAAGTATCAATCTGGCGTAAGTATTAGAGATTTATCCAGGGAGTATTTTCTGACTGAGAAAAGTATCCAAAGGATAATAAGAAGCTATAAATACTCTGATCCTCCGGAAAGCCGGGGATCAGATGAGATATTGTAATACAATAAAGGTGTATCATCGGTGTGGAGGCTGCGGAAGGAAAAGACAGTTTATTAACACCGGCAGATTCAGAGTTAATGCAAATGGAAAAAATGTTGATGTATGGTTGATTTATCAGTGCATTAAATGTAAACATAGCTGGAATCTTACTATATATGAAAGGAAACAGCCAAGTAAAATACCGGCAGACGAATATCAGAAGTTTCTCGAAAATGACGAGGTACTGGCCTATAGGTACGGTAATGATATGGCTTTTCTAAAAAGAAACAAAGCAGAATTTGAGTGAATGAAAGTTGACTTAAATTGAATCTGAATGAAAGATAATTTAAAACTGAATCTGAATAATACTGGTCTGGCCTGGCTATATAAAGTCAGGCTTTTTTATAGTATACTTCTATGTTAATAGAATTACGTCAGGCATAGTTATATACTAGCGGCAGGAGTAATGTAATAGAAATGATAATGTATTATTGGAAGTGGTAAACTTATAAAAAATGACACAGTGAGGTCCATTGGCAATCGGAGCATATTTCTTCCCTTTTGCCGGGAAGGAGGATATTTTGATATACCAGCTTGCGGAAATCATAAAAAGGCATTATATCTCCGTCATTCAGATTGCACCTTGATAAAACCTGCCTGTCGTATTCAGCAACCTTGGCTTCGGATTCGCATCTGGCTCCGGTATTATTAGGACATTTACTGCAGATTACATCTGTTCCACTGATAATGCGAACAAGGGGATTTTTATCCAGCCTGCTTTTTATATCCGCCATATTTGCAGCAAACTCGCTGCTGTAACCCTTCCCTTTGAAAAAGTAAAGACATAAGCCATGGTGAGCCCTCAATACATATGTACTGTCAAATTGAATTGCTTCTTTGCTGTATTTTTCGTTTTGCGTACCAGCTGTCATACCATCACCTCAAAATGAAATTTTAAGTAAGAAATATCATATATGAAAGAAAATGTCAACTATGTAAAATGAATAAGTCGACAATTTCAAGAAGCTACTATAAAAGCCGTTAGGTAACCTGAGCTTTTATTTATAAAAAAACTATTTGATTGAAATTTATTGGAAAAAGTTTATAATGTAGGTAAAGAGAGTTCAAAGGAATAACATTTTAAATAAGCATATACTATATATGTCTTTATCTTTCATTTCTTACGGAGGCATAGGCTATGAGCAACATTAATTCAGGCGGTTCAAGACGTATTTTGATTGTCGGAAACGGAGCGGCCGGCTTAGCAGCAGCGAAGGCTGCCAGAGCCCAGGACCCGGAGGCAATGATCACAATTTTTGCAGAGGATAACAGATTACCTTATTACAGGCTGCGTTTATGTGAGTATATTGGTAGAAATCTGAATTTTGATGAGCTAAAAATCAGCAGTGAAGAATGGTTTGCCAAAAACAGAATTCAGCTGGAGCTATCCTCAAAGGTTACTGCAATAGATAGCGAGGCTAAGGAAATCATCACGTCCGGCAGGGAATACAGCTATGACAGTCTGGTACTTGCTACCGGAAGTACTCCAATCATGCCTCCCTTTAAGGGAAAGGAGCTTGCGAGTGTTCATACCTTATGGACCGTGGCGGACATTATAGATATAAATAAGAGCCTACAAAATGCAAAAAGGGCGGTTGTTATCGGCGGCGGGCTGCTTGGCCTGGAAACTGCCCACAAAATATCTGAAATGGGCATTGATGTTACATTGATAGAAGGTATGCCCAGACTTCTGCCTAAGCAATTGGATGAAGAAGGCTCAAAGCTTTTCAGAGATAAGGTGCAAAGCCTTGACATATCGGTATTCTGCGGAATGTCTGTATCAGGATTTGAAGGGAATAATGGCCATGTTAGCCATGTACGCATGGCTGACGATACCCTGCTTGAGGCAGATGCCGTTATTGTAACTGTTGGTGTTGCACCTAATACTGCCATTGCCCAAAATACCGGTATAGAAATTAGCCGCTTTTTAACAGTCAATGAAAAAATGGAGACAAGCGTCAGGGATGTTTATGCTGCAGGAGATGTGGCAAGCGTAAACGGCAGATGGTTCGGACAATGGCAGGTGGCAGGCAAGCAGGGGCAGGTAGCCGGTACTAATGCTGCAGGAGGAAATGCTATCTACGAGCTGGTGGATATTCCATATATACTTGCCACTATGGGAACAAGGGTAGTTTGCTCAGGTGATACAGCAGCCAACCAGTCAGGTGAAGCTGAGGCAATATATGACATAGACCAAAGGCTTGACAACGAAAAATATAACTATTCAAAGCTTGTATTCCGTAATGGCCTGTTTGTCGGATATATGCTTATCGGAGACCCGACAAAAGCCTTCAGTAAGCTGCAGTCGATGATAAATACAAATGCAGATAAAGAGTCAATTAATAAAATTCTGTATGGTTAAACAAGCTTATGCCCTTTGAACTGAGCTGATAAAGCTGTCAAAGGGCATTATTATATTAGTACATTTTCAACAGCAAAGGAAAGAACGTTAGGTATCCTTGAATCGCTTTTGTCTGAAGCCTTCCTTATTTGTACATAATATCTGATAAAAACATGCAATTATTAGGTAATTATGACCTTTACATCATCCTGCTGATACTTTATAATAGCATCAGGCAAATTACTTAAACGTTTAAGGAAAGGAGTTTCAAATGCAATACGGTTTTTTTAATGACAAAGATATGGAGTATGTAATAACTACTCCCAAAACACCCCTGCCATGGATTAATTATCTTGGAAGTGATGAATTCTTTACTTTATTATCCAATACCTGCGGAGGTTACTCCTTCTTTAAGGATGCGAAGCTTCTGCGTTTGACACGTTACCGTTATAATAATGTACCGAATGATACAGGAGGCAAATATTACTATATAAAAGATGGGGATACTGTCTGGAACCCTGGCTGGCAACCGACCAGAACTCCTCTTGATTTCTATGAATGCCGTCATGGGCTTGGATACAGCCGTTTCCATTCATCTAAAAATCAGGTGGAGGCAAGCCTGCTTTGCTTCGTTCCCCGAAAAGACGCCTGTGAAATAAATAAACTGACTTTAACCAACAGAAGTGACGAAAGCAAAAAACTTACCCTTTTCTCCTTTGTGGAATGGTGTCTGTGGAATGCTGATGATGACATGAAGAATTTCCAACGTAATTTAAGTACAGGAGAAGTAGAGGTAGAGGGCTCAGTAATCTATCATAAGACTGAATACAGAGAGCGCCGTAATCATTATGCTATTTTCTCAGTAAACGTACCGATAGACGGATTTGATACCAGCAGAGATGATTTCCTTGGTTTATATAGGGGATTTGACAGTCCGGCTGCTGTTGAAGCAGGTAAATGTACAGGCAGCATTGCCAGCGGCTGGTACCCGATAGCATCACATCAGATTAATATAACTCTGGCTCCCGGAGAAAGCCGCGAATACATATTCCTTCTGGGCTATATTGAAAATCCAAGGGATGAGAAATGGGCAGCACCAGGTATTGTCAATAAGACAAGAGCTTATGAGTTGATAAATCGCTATAATACATCAGAGCAGGTTGATAAAGCCCTTACTGAGCTTAAGGAGTATTGGAAGGAGCTTCTTTCCCGTTATCAGCTCATTTCAACCAACGATAAAGTTAACCGTATGGTAAATATATGGAACCAGTATCAGTGCATGGTAACCTTTAATATGTCCCGGTCCGCATCATATTATGAATCGGGTATAGGGCGTGGCATGGGCTTCCGTGACTCCTGTCAGGACCTTCTTGGCTTCGTGCATTTGATACCGGAAAGAGCAAGAGAGCGTATTATTGATATTGCTTCCACCCAGTTTGAGGATGGCAGCGCATATCATCAGTACCAGCCTTTGACAAAAAGAGGTAATTCAGATATAGGCAGCGGCTTTAATGATGATCCGCTCTGGCTCATTGCCTGCACCAGCGCTTATGTAAGGGAAACCGGTGATATCTCAATACTTAAGGAAATGGTTCCCTTCGACAATGACGAAAGCAAGGCTGCACCGCTAATGGAGCATCTGAAGAGATCTCTTGATTTTACAATTAACCATAAAGGCCCTCATGGCTTGCCGCTGATTGGCCGTGCAGACTGGAATGACTGTCTGAATCTGAACTGCTTCTCGGAGTATCCCGGCGAGTCCTTCCAAACCTTCGGTCCCAGTGAAGGTCCGGTTGCTGAATCTGTATTTATTGCAGGTATGTTTGTAAAATACGGAGAGGAGTATGCACAGCTGGCAGAGCTGCTTGGGGATAAGGAAGAGGCTGCCAGAGCCCGCAAAGAAGTAGAAATAATGTATGAAACCGTTCTTGCTCATGGATGGGACGGAGACTGGTTCCTGCGCGCCTACGATGCCTTTGGCAACAAGGTTGGCTCAAAGGAATGCGAGGAAGGTCAGATATTCATTGAGCCTCAGGGCTTCTGTGTACTGGCAGGCATAGGTGTTAAGGAAGGACTGGCCAGCAAGGCCCTGAAGTCTGTTGCAGAGAAGCTGGATACAAAATACGGTATCATGCTTCAACAGCCGGCTTATACAAGGTATCATCTTGAGCTTGGTGAAATTACCTCCTATCCGCCCGGCTACAAGGAAAATGCAGGTATCTTCTGCCACAACAATCCTTGGGTATCTATTGCTGAGACTGTGGTAGGCAACGGCAACAGGGCATTTGAGATTTATCGCAAAACCTGCCCGGCCTATGTGGAGGAATTCAGTGAAATTCATCGTACAGAGCCATATGTATATTCTCAGATGATAGCAGGAGCGGATGCTCCAAGACATGGAGAAGCAAAAAACAGCTGGCTGACCGGAACAGCCGCCTGGACCTTTGTGAATGTATCACAGTATATTCTGGGGCTTCGTCCAACCCATTCCGGTCTTATGATTGACCCTTGCGTACCGGAGGGCTTCGGCGATTTCACCCTGATAAGGTACTTCCGTGGAACCACCTATCATATTCAGGTTAAGAATCCTGCCAATGTACAAAAGGGTGTAAAGGAAATCAAAGTGGATGGCAAGGCTATCGAAGGCAATATCATACCAATCTCGGACAGTAAGGAAGTACATGTAGAAGTAATAATGGGATAAAGCAGGAAGCTAATAACAAGTCATAATGAAATAATTATAAGTTTAAAAGACCCGCAGACTTGATATGCGGGTCTTTTAATGCAGCTTTATTATTCGAACAGCCATTTTATAGCTTTTATTTATAGTTTTATATTTGCAGATTTTATTATAGCTTTATATTTTCAGAGGCAGATGCAAACGGGCCTGCCAATACATGAACCCCACGATGATTTCCGAAGAAGTCTGAGTCAAAGCGAATTGGCGTACCGTCCGCATTTTCAAAGTACTGCTCCGGCTCAAAGGCTTTGCCGAGTATTTCTGTGTTTATCATACGGGCATTGAAATCCTTGATGTAATCAAAAATATTAGTGTTCAGATAATACTGGCCGTCCTTTTCCACCAGCTCCACCTTAAGCTCCTGATCCGTTTTTTCAATTACCAGGCTGTTTGCTTCCTTTTTCCACGCTTTGGCACCGTTCAGATACACATTTCCATCGCTCCAGATTGGCAGATGGCCAAAATGAACAGGCTCCAGGGCTCTCATATTGGGATAATGTGAAAAATCGAACTGGGAAATCCATTCATCATAGCTTGGATATTCATCAAATACATGAGTGCCAACCTGTCTGTTTTCCCTAAAGGCATTCTGCGCATCCTGATCGTCATAGGTGGTATATTCTTCATTAGGCCATTTCTGGATGAAGATATTGTTGTAGAAACGATTGTCACCATGAAGAATGGTCATAAAGCCCATGACCTCGGTACGGTGGGGGATATGGTATGGTGTATAGCGCCATGTGGTTCCACCACCGACACTGGTAAAGGAGCCGCAGATAAGATTGTGAACCATAGCCACACCTTGTGTTGCAAAGCGGAGGCTGACATCCGAAAGCAGGATATTGTTGTCGATAAGAGTAGGTCCATGGCTGACTTCCACAAACAGATCCTGGGACATCATGCTGCCCGGTAGATTCTTGGCAAACGGAGGCCTCTGGTTATCATGGAGCAGGTTCTGGCTAATGCGGGTACCCTGTGCTTCCCAGTCACACCATATTCCCATTGTACAATGGTGGATATGGTTACGCCGAATGAGCACATCAATTGCAGCATGCAGCTTAATTCCTGAGATTTCTGCTCCGCCAAGCTCCATCATATTATTGATATGGTGGATATGGTTGTCCTCTATGATGCTGAACACACCGCCCATCCGGCCGATAATGCCTCCCTGCTCACAGTGGTGGATGTTGCAGCGGCGAACTATGTGGCTGCCGATATTTTCCTTCAGCCAGCCGTGATACTGACCGCGGCAGACTGCATCCCTTTCCATCTGTGTAGGGCTTTTTACATGTTTATTTGTAAAATAATGCTCATTGTCAGGATCAAGATATTTTCCGAGAGAAATGCCTGCGCACTTGCTGTTCGAAATCTCACAGTCTTCAATGATCCAGCCTTTGCTCCAGTGCGGACCGATCATACCGTCCTGAAATGCTGCCGGCGGTGCCCAGGTGGTGGCTGCTTTGTCTATTTTGAAGCCTCTGACTGTATGGTAGCCGACGCCTGTTTTGGAAGGCATAAAGCACCTGCGGCGGACGTTGATCTCGACATTTTCCATGTTTGGGTCAAGCCCCTGGAAATTCGCATAAATTATTGTTTCATCAGTTTTCGTATCCTGCTCGGTATACCACTTATAAATGGAATCCTCCGGGACCCAGCTGCATTCATAAACCTCGCCTTTTATGCACTCTTGCAGAGATGTGGCTTCATACATTGCCTTGTCATTCAAATAGACACAGCCGGTATGTTTGTTTGGAGTAGCGAAATACCAGTCCCCATATACCAAAGTTGTGTAGGGATTGTAATCGCCGAAAACACTGTTTGCGATCCTGCAAACCCAGACATTGCCTTCATAATGCTTCCAGGTCTTTACCTGTTCTGCCCCTGTTATCACTGCGCCAAGAGGTGTTGTGCTGATATAGGTGATACGGGCGTCTTCAGTACCGGAATGGACCGGATCTACATACTCCCTGTAAACCCCCGGCGCCACCAGCACTTCATCACCGGGAAGCGCCAGCTTTGCGGCTTCGCTGATCCTTCGGAACGGCCTTTCGATGGAGCCGTCACCGTTTTTTGAAGCATTTGCATTTACATAATATTTCATGGCAACCTCCATTAGTTAGTATAAACATGTAAGTTTACTAAGTCAGGCATTACCTGACATTAAATATTATAGCACTTTACACAGGGAAATTTTTCATTTATAGTTAATTTTACTGCCAAGCTGTGTTAACGTATCGAAACAGGTAGGATTATTCTCTTTTCTGAACACAGATTATAGAACCCTTCCCGTAAATAAGTTCGAAAAGTGTTGAAATTTCTCATATTTTGCATATAATAAAAATTGGTATTTATTTCATTTGGACAAAATGATTTTGCTTGAAAGCAGCAAATGGCAAGTTAATCTCACCACATCAATCTTACCGCACGATATTTCAAAGAAAGGAATGATCCCGCATATAATTTTATTGATGTTTTCTAAAGTTTGTGGTAGACTAATCAATTAAAATATATTAAAAATGCAATGAAGAGAAAGAGTAGGCAGCAATAGCTTTTACAGAGAACCCGGCTGGCTGAGAAAGGGTAAAGTGAAGGTTGCTGAACATGGTCTCGGAGCAGCGTACCGAGAAGTTCGCTTTTAGGCTACGACGGGATCTCCCGTTACAGAGATAGAGTATCGGTAATATTTTGCATATTGCCCGTACTTGATGAGGTTCATTTCGCGAGGAATGGATAAACAAGGGTGGTAACACGAAGCATTGGCTCTCGTCCCGTGATATTTATATTCGGGACGGGGGCTTTTTTATTATAACTAAAATGAAATGAGGGATGATTATGAAAAATATTCTGATCGGAGGAGCCTGGCCTTACGCCAACGGTTCATTGCACATTGGCCATATAGCAGCTTTGCTGCCCGGGGATGTGCTTGCGCGATATTATCGTCTGAAAGGCGATCAGGTTTTTTATGTTTCCGGCAGTGACTGCCATGGAACGCCTGTGACAATCCGTGCGAAGCAGGAAGGCAGATCGCCCGGGGAAATAAGTGATCATTACCATGAGGAATTCTGCTACGTATTTGAAAAACTGGGGTTTAGCTATGATCTGTACAGCAAAACCACGGACAGTTCTCATATTAGTTTTGTAACCGACTTCCATAAAAAGCTCTACAAGAGTGAATATATTTATGAAAAGACGGCGCCCCGGGCTTACTGCGGGAATTGCCAGAAGGTGCTGACAGACCGTCTGGTCAGGGGTATCTGTCCGGAATGCGGAAGCCAAACAAGAGGCGATCAGTGTGATACCTGCGGCACGGTTTTGGACCCTGAAGCACTCATTTCTCCTGTCTGTTCAGAATGTGGAGGCAAAGTGCATTTTACTGAAACCAAACAGCTATATCTTGCGATATCCAAACTGGAAAGTGAGCTGACCAATTATCTTTCAACAAAGACTAACTGGCGAAAAAATGCAGTTGCCTTTACAAAGAGATATATCGACGAAGGGCTGAGGGACAGGGCAATCACGAGAAATCTCGACTGGGGCATAGATGTACCCAGGGAGGGTTATGAAGATAAAAAGATTTATATATGGGCTGAAAATGTACTGGGCTATTTGTCTGCAAGCAAAGCAGCTGCAGACAGCCGGGGGATTGATTTCAGAGAACTGTGGGGCAGCAATGCCCGGCACTATTATGTGCATGGCAAAGACAACATTCCCTTCCACACAATAATACTGCCGGCATTATTACTGGCCCATGGCGAAAATCTGCGTCTGCCTGACGACATTATTTCAAGTGAATACCTGACGCTGGAAGGAAGAAAAATTTCAACAAGCCAGAACTGGGCAATATGGGTCAGGGATATCGTTGAAAAATACAATCCGGATTCCTTGCGGTATTTCTTCATAGCTAACGGTCCAGAAAAGAGAGATACGGATTTTTCCTGGCGTGAGTTTGTAGAACGAAATAACAGTGAGCTGCTTGGAGCATACGGTAACTTTGTGAACAGAACGCTGGCCTTTTTGGTCAAGTACAATGACAGCACTGTTCCGGCCGGCATTATGGAAGGCGGGATAAAAGAGAAAATAGACGGAATTTATTCTGCAGTCGGTGGAAAAATTGAAGACGGGCATTTTAAGGATGCACTTGAAGCTATTTTTGATCTGGTACGATTTGCGAACAAGTATTATGATTCAACCGAGCCATGGAAAACCAGAGTTTCCGACAGAGACAAATGCGGCAATACGCTTTTCAATTGTGTTCAGATCATTGCAAACCTGGCTGTTCTGTTGGAGCCATTTTTGCCGTTCTCTTCTCAGAAAGTAATCGATTGGCTTCACCTGAGCAAAGAGTGGAAACCGCAATATGTTAAGGAAGGCTTCAGGCTCCCTGACATCTCCATACTCTTCGAACGGCTCGATAAAAAAATCATCGAAGAAGAAAAGAGCAAGCTGGGCACCTGACCGGGACAGGGGGACAGGTCCCTTGTCCCGGTCAGCTCACTCGTTTGGGACAGGGGGACAGGTCCCTTGTCCCAGTCAGTCCACCGGTATGACACGAAGAACATGCACCTTGTTCCGGTCAGCCCATCGGTGGGTAATGGATGACAGATACCTTAATACAGTCATCTCAATGTAGGACGGGGACAGGAATATTTACTCCCCCGGGTGAATAACTGAGTTTTGAAATTACAGTCAGGAGCTTGCCGGTGACGATGTCGTATTCATATTTTCCGGACACCTCTTTTTCACCTTCCTGAGCAGTCCAGCGATAATTGACGCGTATCGTTGTATCATTGACCCACTCGGCAGCTTCGAAATACGGATCTGGTCTGTTGGAAGCCGGTTGTGATGCAGCATCAAGCTTTGAGGATATTACAGCCATATCAGGCAGTCCGATAATCTCTCCGGTATCGGCAGCCACAATGAAGCATTCGCTGTAGATTCTTGCTGTTCCGTTTACCGCGACGTACTTACTGTTGCTGCTCCACAGAAAATCTACCAGGTAATACCCGCTTCCGCTCCATATTACCTTTTCATCCGAGTTCCTTATAATACGCAGACCTTCATACGGGTAAAGTCCGGCGGCGGTTATATTTTTATTCGTTCCGTATGCCTCGGCACGGTATGTTCCGTCCGGTGAGTCAACACGCAGGGTTTCATTTTCCTTTATCGAAAGACCGTTATCATCAATGGTATCTGATTCATAGATATCCGTATCCTGCTGCTCATCAGCAGAGTTGGCAGCGGGTCCGGTTTCGGATACATCAGCAGCCTGTGTTGTGTTTTTGCCGGCGCAAATCCTATCGACGTAAGAAGTAAAATCAGGATCGCTGACAGAATACACTTTCTCCTTATATCTGATATCCACCATTTCGCCGGTCCGGGAATAGCCTGAGATTTTTATGTACGTTCCGTTGTCAAGCATGACATCAATAAAATAGAACGGAGTCAGCCCTCCATATTTGTCACTGCGTCTAATACCGGACAGCATGGACAGTCTTGATTGGAGTTCTTCAATATCGGCCTCGTGCAGTTCTCTGGTGTAGGGTTCGTCATAATCAGGCCTGAAATCGTATGTTTTGGCTGAAGATATGCTATACCCGTCAAAATCAAATATATAGGCCGGATTTGCCAACAGGCATACTGCGGCGGCGATCACGACGATAACAGCAGCCGCTGCTGCCCAAAACACCGGCTTTTTATAATTGAGTATATTCTTTAAGCGTTCTTTTGTACCGCTTTCTCCAAATGACAGCGGACTTCCTGCAAGAACAGACTGCCCTGTGGCCAGCTGCATGAGTGCGGCAGAATAACCGGCTCTGCCTTCTGCGTCAAGTTTACGTATCGCCAGCTCATCACAGCTTATTTCCATATCGCGGCTCATGAGCCTGAATGACAGCCAGATCAACGGGTTGAACCAATGCATGGACAGCGCAACAAAGGCCATCGGCTTTACGAGATAATCCAGCCGTCTGATATGCATACGTTCATGCAGAAGAACATATCTGCAGTCGGTTTCCGGCAGTCCGACCGGAAGATAAATA